>Ga0307516_10000610_pt1 | contig 48458 bp, 45 predicted proteins | sample 19_EM_MG_FD_203310 | JGI IMG/M metagenome (GOLD analysis project Ga0307516, IMG submission 203310) | Populus trichocarpa ectomycorrhiza microbial communities from riparian zone in the Pacific Northwest, United States - 19_EM | ecosystem: Host-associated > Plants > Roots > Unclassified | place... | reverse complement strand
GGCACAGGAAGGCCACATCGGCGGCGTTGAGCAGACGCGCGCGTTCGGCTGCGTCCTTGCGCTTGTCGGCGCCGATGCGCAGCACCTCGATGTCGCTGCGCTGCGCGAGATACTCGTGAATGCGAAGACCGGTGGTGCCCTCCTGGCCATCGACGAACGCGCGGTATTTCATGGCTTTCACTCTCTGCTCCGAAACTTTCAACAAGCATAAACCAGCACCATGACCCCCACCGAAGTCTTGCCCCTGCGCGTCTTGTTGTTGCCGGGTTGGCAGAACTCGGGGCCGGGTCACTGGCAAAGCCGCTGGGAAAGCCTGCATGGCTACCAGCGCGTCGAACAAGACGACTGGTTGTGGCCGAAGCGCGGCGACTGGATGGCTCGCCTCGACGAGGCGCTGCTGCAGAACGACGCGCCGGCGGTGCTCATCGCCCACAGCCTCGGTTGCCAGCTGGTGGCGGCCTGGTCGGCGCACTCGCGGCACACCGCGCGCGTCAAAGCCGCCCTGCTCGTCGCACCGCCCGACCCCGAGCGCGACGACATGCCGCCGCAGCTCTACAACTGGCGCCCGATCGTGCGCGAACGCATGCCCTTCCCGAGCTTGGTCGTGACCAGCGGCGACGACCCGTACGGCAGCCCCGAGCGCAGCGCTGCGATGGCCGCCGACTGGGGCAGCGACTCGGCCACGATCGGCGCACGCGGCCACATCAACGGCGACTCGGGCCTCGGCGACTGGGCCGAAGGGCACGCGATGCTGCGCGCGCTGATCGAGCTCGCCCCTTGATCGTCGACAATCGCCGCCATGGTCACCAAGAAACCCAAGGGCCTCGGCCTCGGCCTCGAAGCATTGCTCGGCCCGCGTGTCAAAGATGCCGAGGAACTCGCCGGCAGTGCGAACAACGGCGCGCCGCACACCTTGAAGCTCACGCAACTGCAGGCTGGCAAGTACCAGCCACGCACGCGCATGGACGAAGGCTCGCTCTACGAGCTGGCCGAGAGCATCAAGGCGCAAGGTGTGATGCAGCCGATCCTCGTGCGCCCCGTGGCGCCAGGGCGTTACGAGATCATCGCTGGCGAGCGCCGCATGCGTGCGGCCAAACTCGCGGGGCTGGACGAAGTGCCGGTGCTCGTGCGCGAGGTGCCCGACGAAGCCGCGGCTGCGATGGCGCTGATCGAAAACATCCAGCGCGAGGACCTGAACCCGCTCGAAGAAGCACAAGGCCTGAAGCGCCTGACGGATGAATTCGGCCTCACGCACGAACAAGCCGCGCAGTCGGTCGGCCGCTCACGCAGCGCCGCCAGCAACCTGCTGCGCTTGTTGAATCTGACCGAGCCGGTGCAGCAGATGCTGATGGCCGGCGACATCGACATGGGCCATGCACGCGCGCTGCTGCCGCTCGAAGGCGCGCAGCAGATCCTGAGCGCGACCGAGATCGTCGCCCGAAAACTCAGCGTGCGCGAAGCGGAGCGGCTGGTCGCGCGCGCCGGCAGCACCACCGGCCGGCAAACGCCGCTGCTGCGTGCAAAGACCGAGAAAGGGCGCGACCTGCAACGCATCGAGCAGGAGCTGTCGGACACACTGACCGCCGCGGTCGAAGTGCGTGTCAAGAAGCGCACGAAACACGGCGAGCAAGGCGAAATCGCCATTGCCTTCGGTTCGCTCGATGAGCTGAACGGCTTGCTCGAAAGGCTAGGCCTCGGCGCACGCTGAGTGGCCTGTCGCATCGACCGGCACCCACTCTCGAGTATGGCCATGCTGCGCGGAACTTTGCCACGCCCCACACGCTCAGCCACTCGTGCATCATGTCAACGCGCTCACCTTCGGCACGTTGTTTGCTAATGCACGATGATGCAAATGATTCCCGAAATGAGCCGTGAAGAGCCTTTTACTCCGAGCACCGGCTGGCGCAGAATGAACGAAGCTTGAGACTGACAATTCGCTGATGAACGGAAAGCTCTGATGGCGCCCGCGGGGTGTCATCAGAACTTCCCCAGACGGTGAAGGGAATACGACTCCCCGACCCGCCTCCTAGTACGCCACAGGAGATCAGCATGGATGTGATCAGCAATTTCGCAGCCCGGTTCGAACGCAGCCGCGAAGAAGAACTCTCGATCGAGGATTACCTCGCCGAGTGCAAGCGCAACCCCGTTGCGTATGCCACCGCCGCCGAGCGCATGCTCAAGGCCATCGGCGAACCCAAGATGGTCGACACGCGCAACGAGCCGCGTCTGTCGCGCATCTTCGCCAACAAACTCATCAAAATCTACCCCGCCTTCGCGGAGTTCTACGGCATGGAAGACGCCATCGAACAGGTGGTGAGCTACTTCCGCCACGCCGCGCAGGGGCTGGAAGAACGCAAGCAGATCCTCTATCTGCTGGGCCCGGTGGGCGGCGGCAAGAGCTCGATCGCCGAGCGCCTGAAGCTGCTGATGGAGCAGGTGCCGTTCTATGCGATCAAGGGCTCGCCGGTGAACGAGTCGCCGCTCGGCCTGTTCGATCCACTCGAAGACGGGCCGCTGCTCGAAAAGGAATACGGCATTCCGCAGCGTTACCTGCAGCGCATCCTGAGCCCGTGGGCCGTGAAGCGGCTCGAAGAATACGGTGGCGACATCCGCAAGTTCAAGGTCGTCAAGCGTTTCCCGAGCGTGCTCAAGCAGGTCGGCGTCAGCAAGACCGAGCCGGGCGACGAGAACAACCAGGACATCTCGGCGTTGGTCGGCAAGGTCGACATCCGCAAGCTCGAAACCTTCGCGCAGGACGACCCTGACGCCTACAGCTTCTCGGGTGGCCTGTGCCTGGCGAACCAGGGCCTGCTCGAATTCGTGGAAATGTTCAAGGCGCCGATCAAGGTGCTGCACCCCTTGCTCACCGCCACGCAGGAAGGCAACTTCAAGGGCACGGAAGGCTTCGGCGCGATCCCGTTCGACGGCATCGTGCTCGCCCACAGCAACGAAAGCGAGTGGAAGACCTTCCGTAATAACAAGAACAACGAAGCTTTCCTCGACCGCATCTACATCGTGAAGGTGCCGTACTGCCTGCGCGTGAGTGAAGAGGTCAAGATCTACGAGAAGCTGCTGCGCGGCTCGTCGCTGGCCGATGCCAAGTGCGCGCCCGGCACCTTGAAGATGATGAGCCAGTTCGCGATGCTGACGCGCCTGAAAGAGCCCGAGAACTCGTCGCTGTACTCGAAGATGCAGATCTACGACGGCGACAACCTCAAAGACACCGACCCACGCGCCAAGAGCTACCAGGAGTACCGCGACTACGCCGGTGTCGACGAAGGCATGAGCGGTGTCTCGACTCGCTTCGCCTTCAAGATTCTCTCGAAGGTCTTCAACTTCGACAGTGCCGAAGTCGCCGCCAACCCGGTGCACCTGATGTACGTGCTCGAACAGCAGATCGAGCGCGAGCAGTTCCCGGCCGAAACCGAGCAGAAGTATCTCGGCTTCATCAAGGAGCACCTGTCGGCGCGTTATGCCGAGTTCATTGGCAAGGAGATCCAGACCGCGTACCTCGAGAGCTACAGCGAGTACGGCCAGAACATCTTCGACCGCTACGTGACCTACGCAGACTACTGGATCCAGGACCAGGAATACCGCGACACCGACACCGGCGAAGTCTTCGACCGCGCGTCGTTGAACGCGGAACTCGAGAAGATCGAAAAGCCGGCCGGCATTTCGAACCCGAAAGACTTCCGCAACGAGATCGTCAACTTCGTGCTGCGCGCGCGCGCCAACAACGCCGGCCACAACCCGGTGTGGTCGAGCTACGAGAAGCTGCGTACGGTGATCGAGAAGAAGATGTTCTCCAACACCGAAGAGCTGTTGCCGGTCATCAGCTTCAACGCGAAGGCCAGTGCCGACGAAGCCAAGAAACACGAGAACTTCGTCAACCGCATGGTCGACAAGGGCTACACGGCCAAGCAGGTTCGTTTGTTGTGCGAGTGGTACTTGAGGGTGCGCAAGAGCAGCTGATCTGCCCTGCACACCCACCGGAGAACACATGCTCCAGCAGATCATCGATCGGCGCCTGGCGGGCAAGAACAAGTCCATCGGCAACCGCGAGCGCTTTCTGCGCCGCCACCACAATCAGGTGCGCGACGCGGTGCGCCGCGCTGTCGATGGGCGCGGCATTCGCGACATGGAGCGTGGCGAAGACATCCACATCCCGAAGCGCGACATCAACGAGCCGGTGTTCGGCCACGGCCCCGGTGGCACGCGCGAAATGGTGCATCCCGGCAACCAGGAATACATGACCGGTGACCAGATCGAGCGGCCCAAGGGTGGCGGCGGAAAAGGCGGCGGCAAGGGCGACCCGAGCGACTCCGGCGAAGGTGACGACGACTTCGTTTTTCACCTGACCAAAGAAGAGTTCATGCAGATTTTCTTCGACGACCTGGCGTTGCCGCGCATGACGCAGACCCAGCTCGCCGAAACGCCGGAGTGGAAGAGCCACAGGGCCGGCTTCGTCAGCGACGGCACGCCGAGCAACCTGAGCGTCGTGCGCTCGATGCGCGGCGCGATCGGGCGGCGCCTGGCGATCGGCGCGGGCTCGCGCGGCGAACTGCGCGAGCTCGAAGACGAGCTCGAGGCCGTTCTCGCGCAACCCGTGAGCGCGATGCGCGATGCCCGCCGCGACGACCTGGTCGAGCGCATCAGCGCCTTGAAAAACCGCCTGTCGCGCATCCCCTACCTCGACCCGATCGACCTGCGCTTTCGCAGCCGCGTGAAGGTGCCGGTGCCCACGACGAAGGCGGTGATGTTCTGCCTGATGGACGTGTCGGGTTCGATGGACGAAGGCCGCAAGGAGTTGTCCAAGCGCTTCTTCATCCTGCTGTACCTGTTCCTCACGCGCCACTACGACAAGATCGATCTGGTGTTCATCCGCCACCACACGCAGGCCCAGGAAGTGGACGAAGAAAACTTTTTCCACGCCCGCGAGACCGGCGGCACCGTGGTGTCGAGCGCCCTGGTGCTGATGGACGAGATCATCAAGGCCCGTTATTCGCCGACCGAGTGGAACATCTACGGCGCGCAGGCCAGCGACGGTGACAACTGGCACCACGACAGCGGCCGCTGCCGCGAGCTGCTGACCGAGCAGCTGCTGCCGGCGTGCCGCTACTTTGCCTACGTGCAGGTGGCCGAAGAAGAACAGAACCTGTGGGAAGAGTACACGCGGCTGCAAGACAGCCACCCCCACTTCGCGATGCGCAAGGTGACCGAGGCCTCGCAGATCTACCCGGTCTTTCGCGAGCTCTTCAAGAAGGAAGGGGCCACCTCTTGAACCAGGAGACAGCATGAGCAGCTTTCCGGGTGAACGCAGGGTCAGCGTCGGGCCGCCGCCGCCCTTCACGAACGACCGCAGAAAGGCGGAGCGCAAGCCTTTGCAGGCGCCCCTGCCCGCTGCGCCGCGGCCGGCCTCGAAACTGCCCGACCCGAGCGACTGGAGCTTCGAGCTGATCGAGCAGTACCACGAGGTGATCCGTGCGACCGCGCGGCGTTTCGGGCTGGACACCTACCCGAACCAGCTCGAGATCATCACGGCCGAGCAGATGATGGACGCCTATGCCTCGGTCGGCATGCCGGTGAACTACCGCCACTGGAGCTACGGCAAGGAGTTCATCGCCAACGAGAAGAACTACAAGCGTGGCCAGATGGGCCTGGCCTACGAGATCGTCATCAACTCCGACCCCTGCATCAGCTACCTGATGGAAGAGAACACGACCGCGATGCAGGCGCTGGTGATCGCGCACGCGGCCTACGGCCACAACAGTTTCTTCAAGGGCAACTACCTCTTCAAGCTCTGGACCGACGCGTCGTCGATCATCGACTACCTCGTGTATTCGAAGAACTACATCGCCGAGTGCGAAGAGCAGTACGGCCTCGGCCCGGTCGAAGAATTGCTCGACAGCTGCCACGCGCTGCAGAACTACGGTGTGGATCGTTACCGCCGGCCGAGCAAGCTCTCGTTCGCCGAAGAAACCGCGCGGCGCAAAGACCGGCTGGAGCACGCGCAGTCGCAGGTCAACGACATCTGGCGCACGCTGCCGAAGAAGGCCGAGAAGGCCGAAGACGTGGCCAACGCGAAGCGCTTCCCGGCCGAGCTGCAAGAGAACATCCTGTACTTCATCGAGAAGAACGCGCCGCTGCTCGAACCCTGGCAACGCGAGATCGTGCGCATCGTGCGCAAGATCGCGCAGTATTTCTACCCGCAGCGTCAGACGCAGGTGATGAACGAAGGCTGGGCCACGTTCTGGCACCACCACCTGCTCAACACCATGTACGACGACGGCCACCTCACCGACGGCGTGATGATCGAGTGGCTGAAGTCGCACACCAACGTCGTGTACCAACCGCCCGTGGGTCACCGCGCCTACAGCGGCATCAACCCCTATGCGCTCGGTTTTGCGATGTACACCGACATCAAGCGCATCTGCGAAAACCCCACAGCCGAAGACCGCGAATGGTTCCCGAGTTTTGCCGGTGCCCCGTGGCTGCCGACGCTCGACCACGCGATGCGCAACTTCAAGGACGAGAGTTTCATAGGCCAGTACCTCTCACCCAAGCTGATGCGCGACCTGCGCCTGTTCGCGATCGTCGACGACGAAAAAGCCGAGAACCTCGCGGTTTCGGCCATCCACGACGACGCGGGTTTCCGTCGCGTGCGCGAAGCACTGTCGCGCCAATACGACCTGAGCTCTCGCGAGCCCGACATCCAAGTCTGGAACGTGAACCTGCGCGGCGACCGCTCGCTCACGCTGCGCCACACGCGGCACAACAACCGGCCGCTGCACGAGGGCTCGCAAGAGGTGCTCAAGCACGTCGCCCGGCTGTGGGGCTTCGGCGTGCATCTGGAAAGCGTGGACGCAGCCGGCGCCGTGGCGCAGCACCTCACTGTGCCCGCGCCCACACACTGAGCTACGCGGGACGGGCCTTCACAGGCTGAAGATCTTCCCCGGGTTCATGATGTTTTTCGGGTCGAGCGCGCGCTTCACGGCGCGCATCATCTCGACCGTGCCGGCACCGGTCTCGTCGATCAGGAACCCCTGCTTGTGCAGGCCGATGCCGTGTTCGCCGGTGCAGGTGCCGTCGAACGCAATCGCGCGCGCGACCACCGCGTCGTTGAGCCGCTCGGCGGTTTCGCGCTCTGACGGGATGGCCGGGTCGACGAGGTAGGCGATGTGGAAGTTGCCGTCGCCCACGTGGCCGACGATGTAGTGCTGCAGGCCCGCGGCTTCGGCTTCTTCGGACGCCTGCGTCACGCAGGCCGCCAGGTGCGAGATCGGCACGCAGGTGTCGGTCGTAACGGTGCGGCAGCCGGGCTTGAGCTGCAGGCCGGCGAAGTAGGCGTGGTGGCGCGCGGTCCAGAGTTTGGTGCGCTCTTCGGGCGTGGTGGCCCACTCGAAGCCGGCGCCGCCGAATTCGCTGGCGATTTCCTGCACTGTGGCGGCCTGTTCCTTCACGCTGGCATCGCTGCCATGAAACTCCATCAGCAGCATCGGCGCTTCGGTGAGCGTGAGCTTGTCGTGCCGGTTCACGGCGTGCACCGCGTGCGCGTCGAGCAGCTCGCAGCGGGCGATCGGAATGCCCATCTGGATGACCTGGATCGTGGTGCGCACCGCCGAGTCGATGGTCGGGAAGGTGCAGGTCGCGGCCGAGATCGCCTCGGGCAGCGGGTACAGGCGCAGCGTGATCTCGGTCATCACGCCGAGCGTGCCTTCGCTGCCCACCATCAGGCGCGTCAGGTCGTAGCCGGCCGACGACTTGCGTGCGCGTGTGCCGGTGTGGATGATCTCGCCGCTGGCGGTCACGACCGTCAGGCCGAGGACGTTCTCGCGCATCGTGCCGTAGCGCACCGCGTTCGTGCCGCTGGCACGCGTGGCGCTCATGCCGCCCAGGCTTGCGTCGGCGCCCGGGTCGATCGGGAAGAACAGGCCGGTGTGGCGGATCTCGTTGTTGAGCTGCATGCGCGTCACGCCGGCCTGCACCGTCGCGGTCAGGTCTTCGGGCTGGATCGCGACCAGCTTGTTCATGCGCGACAGGTCGATGCTCACGCCGCCCTGCACCGCGAGCAGGTGGCCTTCGAGCGACGACCCCACGCCGAACGGAATCACCGGCACGGCGTATTGGGACGCGAGCTTGACGACCTCGGCCACGTCTTCGGTGCTCTCGCAGTACACCACCGCTTCGGGCGGCGGCGCGTCGAATGGCGACTCGTCGCGGCCGTGCTGCTCGCGCACCGCCATCGCGGTGGAACAGCGTGCGCCGAAACGCGTCTGCAGTGCATCGAGCATGGCGGCGGGCACGGGGCGCGGGTCGAGGCGCGGCAGCAGGTGGGCGGGCAGGGGTGCGTTCATCGCGTTGTCTCCATGGCCGCGCGGCGGTGGCCTGAAACGCATTGTGCCAATGCTCTAGCATCGCTGCCATGGCCAATCGACTCACTCAAATCGCGACCCGCACCGGCGACGACGGCAGCACCGGCCTGGGTGACGGCACCCGGGTGCCCAAAGACCACCTGCGCGTCCAGGCGATGGGCGATGTGGACGAGCTCAACTCGAACCTCGGCGTGCTGCTCGCGGAGCCCTTGCCCGACGACGTGCGCGAATTGCTGGTCGTGATCCAGCACGAGCTCTTCAACCTGGGCGGCGAGCTGTCGATCCCGGGCTACGAGTTGCTGAAGGCCGAAGCGGTCTTGCGACTGGACGAAGCGCTGGCGCACTACAACGCTGCCTTGCCGCGACTGAAGGAATTCATTCTGCCGGCCGGCACCCGCAGCGCGGCCATCGCCCACGTGGGCCGCACGATCGCGCGCCGCGCCGAGCGGGCGGTGGTTGCACTGACAGCGGTCGACAAGGTGCGCGCTGAACCGCGCCACTACCTGAATCGTCTGAGTGACCTGCTGTTCGTGCTGGCCCGCGTGCTCAACCGCGCCAACCTCGACGGGCTGGGCGGTGACGACGTGTACTGGAAGAGTGAACGGCTGGCACGCGACGCCGACTGAGCCTGCCCCATCGCGGCGCTAAGAGGCCGAGGCCCTAACCGGCGGGCGAGTTCAGGATGGCGCTGAACTCTTCCATGCTGAGGAAGCCGTCTTTGTTCGTGTCCAGGTCGTCGAACTTGAGTGCGATGGCGGGCAGGTGGCCGGCCTCGTCGCGCGACAGCTTGCCGTCGCCGTTGACGTCGGCGCGGTTGAACGCCGCCTCGACCGCGAGCCGTGCCCTGGCGCCAGGCTCGCTGGCCGCTGGAGCCTGGGTTTGTGCGCAAGCCGCCACCGAGGCGCCCGCCAGCAGGACTGCCGCAAAGGCAGCCGGCAGGAACGGGAATCGCTGGGTCATGAAGGTCTCCTGATCGACGGGCGAAACCTCCATTGAACCGTCGCTGCAGGCCGCGGGCCAGCACAATTTCGCGGCCTTACCAGGGTTACATCCCGCCGCATCGTTCTTACCAACACCTGCAATCGCTCAGAGCTTGGCCTTGCGGCGCGCCAAAACGGCGTCGCTCAACACGCTCAGCACCTCGAGAGAGTGGTCCCAGCCGATGCAGGCGTCGGTGATGCTTTTGCCGTACTCGAGCTTGGCCGGATCGTCTTTGCCGGCGCTGAACTTCTGCGCACCGGCCTGCAGGTGGCTTTCGACCATCACGCCGAAGATGCAGCGGCTGCCGGCTTTCAGCTGCGCCGCCACGTCGCGAGCCACCTCGACCTGCTTTTCGTGCTGCTTGCTGCTGTTGGCGTGGCTGCAGTCGACCATCAGCGTGCAGTCGAGTTTGGCCGCCTCGATCTCCTTGCAGGCCGCGGCCACATGGGCTGCGTCGTAGTTCGGCGTTTTGCCGCCGCGCAGGATCACATGGCAGTCGGTGTTGCCGCGGGTCTCGACGATCGCGACCTGGCCGTTCTTGTGGATCGACAGGAAGTGGTGCGGACGCGACGCGGCCTGGATCGCGTCGATCGCGATCCTGATGTTGCCGTCGGTGCCGTTCTTGAACCCGATCGGTGCGCTCAGGCCCGAGGCCAGCTCGCGGTGCACCTGGCTTTCGGTGGTGCGCGCGCCGATCGCGCCCCAGGCGATCAGGTCGCCCAGGTATTGCGGCGAGATCACGTCGAGAAACTCGCTGCCCGCCGGCATGCCCATGCGGTTGATCTCGAGCAGCAGCTGGCGGCCGATGCGCAGGCCTTCGTCGATGCGGTAGCTCTCGTCGAGGTAGGGGTCGTTGATCAGGCCCTTCCAGCCGACCGTGGTGCGCGGCTTTTCGAAATACACCCGCATCACGATCTCGAGCGTGCCGGCGTACTTGTCGCGCATCGTCTTGAGCTTGCGGGCGTATTCGACTGCGGCCACCGGGTCGTGGATCGAACACGGGCCCATGATCACGAGCAGCCGGTCGTCCTTCCTCTGCATGATGCGGCGGATCGCGGCACGGGTGTCGCCGATCAAGGTCTCGACCGGCGTGCCGGCGATCGGGAAGAAGCGGATCAGGTGCTCCGGCGGCGGGAGCGGCATCACGTCCTTGATCCTTTGGTCGTCGGTCTGGCTGGTGCGTTCGTTGTGCGCATACCAGCCACCTTCGCTGGCGGCGTTGCTGCTGGATGAAGTGGTCATGGCGGTCGGCTCCTGGGCTTTGTTCTTGAAAGAGGCACACACGAAAAAAAACCGCCGGGGGTGAGCCCGGCGGTTTCTGGAGATTCGTTGCGCTGTCTACTTTGCGTAGGCGCTTGCCTCTCCGGCCGCCGAGCGGTGCGAGAACCAAAAGTACGCAAAAAAGTAGGCGGGGCGGAAAAGCATGGGGCGAAATGTAGCACGCCGCTTCATGGCCACAGAACTCAAGCCGTGCCGCCGACCGTCAACCGGTCGATGCGAAGCGTCGGCTGGCCCACACCCACCGGCACGCTCTGGCCTTCCTTGCCGCACACGCCCACGCCGGTGTCGAGCTTCATGTCGTTGCCGATCATGCTCACGCGCGTGAGGGCGTCGGGCCCGTTGCCGATGATGGTGGCGCCCTTCACCGGGTAGAGGATCTTGCCGTTCTCGACCCAGAACGCTTCGCTCGCCGAGAACACGAACTTGCCGCTCGTGATGTCGACCTGCCCGCCGCCGAAGTTGGTGGCGTACAGGCCGCGCTTCAGGCCGGCGATGATCTCTTCCTTGGTCTTGTCGCCACCCAGCATGTAGGTGTTGGTCATGCGCGGCATCGGCACCGCGGCGTAACTTTCGCGCCGGCCGTTGCCGGTGGGCGCCACACCCATCAGGCGCGCGTTCATCGAGTCCTGGATGTAGCCCTTCAACACGCCGTCTTCGATCAGCACGTTGCGCTGCGAGGCATTGCCTTCATCGTCGACGTTCAATGAACCGCGCCGGTCGGGGATCGTGCCGTCGTCGAGCACGGTCACGCCCTTGGCCGCCACGCGCTGGCCGATCTTGCCGCTGAACGCGCTGCTGCCCTTGCGGTTGAAGTCGCCTTCCAGGCCGTGGCCGATGGCTTCGTGCAACAACACGCCGGGCCAGCCCGGGCCGAGCACGACGCTCATTTCGCCGGCCTTGGCGGGGCGTGATTCCAGGTTCGTCAGCGCGGCCTTCACCGCATCGTTCACGTAACTTTCGATCATCTCGTCGTGGAAGTAGCCGAAGCCGAAACGCCCGCCACCGCCGCCCGAGCCGACTTCGCGGCGCACTTCGCCATTGACCGTCTGCTCGGCGATCACGGTCACCGACAAACGCACCAGCGGGCGCACATCGGCGGCCAGCGTGCCATCGGCGCGCGCGACCATCACCACGTCGTATTCGCCGGCCAGACCCGCCATCACTTGCTTGACACGCGGGTCCTTCGAGCGCGCGAGTTTTTCAACCTTCTCGAGCAGCGCCACCTTCTGCGTGCTGTCGAGCGTGGCGATTGGGTCCATCGGCGCGTAGAGCACGCGGCTACCGGCGACCTTCGTCTTGGTGCCGACCTTCACCGAGCGGCTCTGGCCAGCGGCTGCGATCGTGCGCACCGTCATCGCGGCGTCCATCAACGCAGCTTCGGAGATGTCGTCGGAGTAGGCGAACGCGGTTTTTTCACCCGCCACTGCGCGCACGCCCACGCCTTGGTCGATGCCGAAGCTGCCGCTCTTCACGATGCCCTCTTCCAGGCTCCAGCCTTCGCTGCGGGTGTACTGGAAGTACAGGTCGGCGTCGTCGATGCGGTGCGTGGCGATGGCGCCGAGCGCGCGCGCCAGCGTGGCGTCGGTCAGGCCGAAGGGTTCGAGCAACAACGAGCGCGCAACAGCCAGGCGTTCGATCGTGGGTTCGCGAGAAATCATGGCCGAAGTCCTTTGGAGAGCAGGTGGCGATTGTAGGAGTCGGGGTGCGGAAAGAGTCGTTCACGGTTCTTTACCCCTGCCCCGTCGTCGGCGCGGGCCGGGGCCTCGTTGAAGAGCAGGGAAGCGACCCCCTCCACCCTCACGAACCAACCGAAGGAATCACCATGCAGAAGCTCAAGACCTCGCTCATCGCTGCCGCCCTGGGCCTTGCCTCGATCGGCGCTTTCGCGCAAACCGCCGCCGCAACCACCACGCCGCGTGTCGATCAGCGAGAAGCCAACCAGCAAGCGCGCATCGCCAACGGCGCCGCCTCGGGCGAACTGACCGGCAAAGAGACCGTGCGCCTGGAAAAGGAACAAGCGGCAATCAACAAGGCCGAAGCGAACGCGAAGGCCGACGGCACCGTGACCAAGCACGAGCGCAAGCGCCTGCACCACATGCAGAACGCGGCGAGCAAGGACATTCACGCCCAGAAGCACGACGCGCAAACCGCGAAGTAGCGGCCCCAGGCTGGCGCGATGAAGCTCAGCGCGCCAGCGCCACGGCCAGCGCGTCGAACACGACCTTGAGCCGCGGCGTGCCGCGCAGTTCGCGGTGCGCCGTGAGCCACAGCGGCAGCGGCGCCAGCGGCACGGTCGGTAGCACCCGAACCAGTTCGGGCACCCGCACGGCCACGCGCTTGAGGCACACGCCGATGCCCAGGCCCGCCAGCACGGCCTGCCAGGCCACGATCTGGTTGTCGCAGCGAAAGCCGAAAAACTCGCGCGTCACCTTGAAGCCCGCTGCGTGAAAGCCACGCAGCAACTGGTCGGAGCGGTCGAAGCCGACCCACTGGTGCTGCAGCAGGTTCGTGGCGCTGGGCTTGCCGTGTGCCTGCACGTAGTCGCGGTGGGCGTAGAAACCGATCGGCTGATCGGCCAGGCGCCGCGCCACCAAGGCCGTCTGCGTCGGGCGCAGCATGCGCAAGGCGATGTCGGCTTCGCGCTCAAGCAGGTTCTCGAGCGTGTTGCTCGCCACCAGTTCGATCTGGATCTCGGGGTGCGTTTCACGCAGGCCGCGCAGCAACTCGGGCAATACATAGGCACTGACGATTTCGCTCGCCGTGATGCGCACCGTGCCGGCGAGTGTCTGGGCATGGCCGGCGGCCACCATCGCAAGCTGCTGGGCTTGTTCGCGCATGCGCTCGGCCGGCGCGCGCAGCGCGGTACCAGCGTCGGTGAGGCGCAGCCCGCGGGTCGTGCGTTCGAACAGCGATTGCCCCAGGTGCGCTTCAAGCTGCGCGATCTGCCGGCTCAGTGTCGGCTGGCTGCTGCCGAGCACACCGGCAGCGCGGCTGAGCGAGCCGCAGTTCGCCACTTCGAGAAAGCAGCGCAACAGCGCCCAGTCGGGTTCCGAAATCGGCGCGCGGGTTTTGATATTCATCAGTGCATAGCAGCTATTCAGTCATGCGCATTGTGCTGTGGAGGCTGAACCCGAACAATGCCCACATCGACACCCTGAACGGAGCCCGTCATGCCTTCCACCGTCCTCATCCTCGGCGCTGCCGGCCGCGTCGGCCAGGTCATCGCCCTCGCTTTCGCCAACGCCGGCTGGCAAGTGCGCGCGCAAGCCCGCAAGGCGCTGCCTGCCACGCTGCAAGCCCACAGGCGTGTGCAGCCCGTGATGTGCGACGCCACCGACGTGCCCACGCTCACCACCGCGGCGCAGGGCGCGAGTGTGGTCGTCAACGCACTGAACCCGGTCTACACCGAATGGGACCGTCTGGCCCAGCCGCTCGCCGACGCGGCGCTCGCCGTCGCACGCGCCAGCGGTGCACTGCTGATGCAGCCGGGCAACGTCTACAACTTCGGGCGCGAGATGCCGGCGTTGTTGACGCCCACGACGCTGGAGGTCGGCAACACGCCCAAGGCGCGCATCCGCATCGAGATGGAACGGCGCATGGCGGCCGCGGCCAGCGAGGGTGTCGACAGCGTCGTGATCCGCGCCGGCGATTTCTTCGGTGGCCCGGGCCGGGGCACCTGGTTCGACATGGCGCTGCTCACCAAACTCGGCAAGCGCCGGTTTGTCTACCCCGGCCCGGACGACGTGGCCCACGCGTGGGCCTACCTGCCCGACCTGGCACAGGTCTTCGTGCGCGTGGCCGAACGGCGCGAACAACTGCGCGGCCACCGCCGCCTGCATTTCGCTGGCCACACGCTCACCGGCCAGGCGATGCGGGCGGCACTGGAGCTGGCCACCGGCCAGCCGCTGCGCGCGGCAGGCATGCCCTGGGGCCTGATCCGCCTGGCGGCGCCCTTCATGCCGATGTGGCGCGAGCTGCTCGTGATGCGCTACCTCTGGCAGCGGCCGCACGCACTCGACGACGCTGCCCTCCGCGCGTTGATCGGCCCTGTACCGCATACCCCGCTGCCGCAGGCGTTGCGTTGCAGCTTGAGCGAACTCGGCGTGGCCGCCGCTGCGGGCGGCATGCCGGCGCACGCCTGAGTTCGTCGAAGCGAGGTCGGCGTCAGGCCGGGTCGTCAGCGCTTCTTTTCAGCGCCAGAGCGCGTTCGTAGAGCGCGTTGCGCGGCGCGCCGGTCAGCTCGGTGGCGAGCGCCACCGCCTGCTTGAGCGGCAGCGCCGCGAGCAAGGTCCGCAACGTGTGATCAAAGGCTGGCGCCTCGGCATCTGCTGCAACCGGCGCCAGGGCGTGCACGACCAGCACGAACTCGCCCCGGCTGCGGTTCGTGTCGGCCGACAGCCAGGCCGGAAGCCCGGCCGCCGGCAGCGTGGTCACACTCTCGAACTGTTTGGTCAGCTCGCGGCACACCGTCACCGGGCGCACGCCGCAGGCTTCCGCAAGGGCCGCAGCGAGCGCTTCGATGCGGTGCGGCGCTTCGAACAGCACCTGCGCCTGCGTGTTCGCCGCGAGCTGCTGCACGGCGCGGGTGCGCTCGCCGGCGCGTGACGACAGGAATCCGATGAAGGTGAACGGGCCGACTACCGCGTCGCCGGCCACGCTGAGCGCGGCCACCGCGCTGCTGGCGCCGGGAATCGGCACACAGCGGTAACCGGCCGCCTGGGCCGCGGCCACGAGCGCCGCGCCCGGGTCGCTGACCGCCGGCGTGCCGGCGTCGCTCACGTAAGCCACGCGCTCGCCGCGCGCCAGCCGCGCCAGCACACCCGAGGCCGCGTCACGTTCGTTGTGTTCGTGCACCGCGAGCAGCGCCTTGCCCTCGATGCCGAGCTGGCGCAGCAGCGGTGCGCTGTGGCGCGTGTCTTCGCAGGCGATGGCATCGACCAGCGCCAGCACGTGGATCGCGCGCAGCGTCAGGTCGGCCAGGTTGCCGATCGGCGTGGCCACCACGTACAGTGCGCCCGCGGGGTAATGCTGCGCACCGGCCGCGCTCGCGGCGGCCTGTTGCATCAACGAAGCGTGGGGTGTGGTCACGGGTATGGCAACGACAAAACTGGCGGCGAACCGTAAGGCCACGACCAAGAGCGTGGGGGACGCGGGCGAAGCGCTGGCCTTGGCCCATCTCGAGCGCCAGGGTCTCACGCTGGTGCAGCGCAATTATCGGGTCGCGGCCGGGCCACACGCACGCGGCGGTGAAGTCGACCTGATCTTGCGCGAACGCGACGGCACGCTCGTGTTCGTCGAAGTGCGCGCGCGCAGCAACGCGGCCTTCGGCGGCGCGGCTGCGAGCGTCACCGCGGGCAAACAGCGTCGGCTGGTGTTCGCCGCACAGCACTTTCTGCGCCGCTACGCCACGTTGCCACCTTGCCGCTTCGATGTCGTCGCGATAGAGGGAGAAGGCGTCGAATGGCTGCGCGCTGCGTTCGATACGTCCTGATTCAAGTGCAAGGTGGCGCAAGCTGTGTGTGGAACCTTGATGGTGCATCGGTGTCATATGATCCGTGCCCATGCTTGAACAACGCATTCAACAGCAATTCTTCGACAGCGCCGACCTGAAGTACGCCGCTGCCGAAGTGCTGTCCAAACCCATCGCCGATGCGGTCAGCGCCATCGTCGGCTGCATCACCAGCGGCGGCAAGGTGCTGGCCTGCGGCAATGGGGGCTCGGCCGCCGACGCCCAGCACTTCGCGGCCGAATTCATCGGCCGATTCGAGCGCGAGCGCCCGGGCCTCGCGGCGATCGCACTGACCACCGACACCTCGATCCTGACCGCCGTCGGCAACGACTACAGCTTCGAGCACATCTACTCCAAGCAGGTGCAGGCGCTCGGTGCGCCGGGCGACGTGCTGCTGGCGATCACCACTAGCGGCAACTCCGGCAACGTGGTGGCGGCGGTGGAAGCCGCCCACGCGAAGGACATGACCGTGATCGCGCTCACCGGCCACAAGGGCGGGAAGATGCGTGAGCTTCTGAGCGAGACCGACGTGCACATCTGTGTGCCACACGACCGCACCGCGCGCATTCAAGAGGTGCATCTTCTCGTGTTGCACTGCCTGTGCGATGCGGTCGACCTGCAACTTTTGGGCGAACAGGAAAACACATGACTTCTCTGAACCGAACCACCGGCGCCCTGCTGCTGGCACTTGCCGCCGGCACCACGCTCAGCGCCTGCGCGCCGCTCTTGATCGGCGGCGCGATCTGGGGGGGCACGCTGCTCGTCTCCGACCGCCGCACCTCGGGCACGCAGCTCGACGATCAGAGCATCGAGCTCAAGTCGGTGCGGCGTATCAGCGACGTGATCGGCGACCGCGGCCATGTCAATGTCACCAGCTACAACCGGCTCGTGCTGATCACCGGCGAGGTGCCGACGGAGGCCGACAAGACGGCCGTCGAGCAGGCCGTGATGCGCATCGACAACGTGCGCAGCATCGTCAACGAGCTGACACTGGCTCCGCCGAGCTCGCTCTCGGCGCGCTCGAACGACACACTGATGACCAGCAAGGTCAAGGCCAGCATGGTCGATGCGAAAGACATTCAGGCCAACGCCTACAAGGTCGTCACCGAACGCAGTGTCGTCTACCTGATGGGCCGCGTGACGGAACGCGAAGCCAACCGCGCCGCCGACATCTCGCGCGGCGTGAGCGGCGTGCAAAAGGTCGTGAAGGTGTTCGAGGTCGTCAGCGAAGGCGAACTCGCCGACACGCAACCGAAGGCCGTGGCCAAACCCTGACGAGCCTGCGCGCCGCTGCCGCAATTCAGCGCAAGCGCTTGACCAGGCTCGAGGTGTCGAGCCGGCTGCCACCCGCGGCCTGAATGTCGGCGTAGAACTGGTCCACCAGCGCCGTGACCGGCAAACGCGCGCCGTTGCGCTTGGCCTCGTCGAGCACGAGGCCGAGATCTTTGCGCATCCAGTCGACCGCGAAGCCGAAGTCGAAGCGGTCTTCCAGCATCGTCGGTCCGCGGTTGTCCATCTGCCAGCTTTGCGCTGCGCCCTTGCCGATCACACCGAGCACGGCCTTCATGTCGAGGCCGGCCTTTTCGCCGAAGGCGACGGCTTCGGCCAGGCCTTGCACGAGCCCGGCGATCGCCACTTGGTTGACCATCTTCGCGAGCTGGCCGGCGCCGCTTGCGCCGAGCAGCGTCACGGCCTTGGCGAAGGCCATTGCGACCGGGTGCACGGCGGCGAACGCCGCCTGGTCGCCGCCGCACATCACGGTCAGGGTGCCGTTGATGGCGCCCAGATTGCCCCCCGAGACCGGCGCATCGATGAACTGCAGGCCACGCGCCAGCGCCGCGGCGCTCAGCTCGCGCGCCACCGCGGCCGAAGCCGTGGTGTGGTCGACGAACACGGCGCCGGGCTTCATGCCCGCGTAGGCACCGTCGTCACCGAGCACGACCGAGCGCAGGTCGTCGTCGTTGCCGACGCACGCGAAGACGATGTCGGCGCCGGCCGCGGCCAGCTTCGGCGTGGCCGCGAAAGCGTGGCCGTATTCCGTGACCCAGGCTTGGGATTTGGCCGGCGTGCGGTTGTAGACGGTGACAATGTGGCCAGCACCCACCAGGTGGCCCGCCATCGGGTGCCCCATCACGCCGAGGCCGAGGAAGGCGACACGGCGCGGGGTGGTGGGTTCGTAGGTTCTGTTGCTCATGTGAGTTTCAAGAAAAGATAACGGCCTCGTCAGAGGCCGTTTTTGATTCAGCGAAGCGCCTGGTTATCGAGTTATACGATGGTCAGGTGCTCGGTGCCCGCCGCCAGATCGCTGCTGCGCGCGCGCGAGCTGTGCAGCTTGATCTGCAGCCGCAGGTCGTTGACCGAATCGGCGTTGCGCAGCGCGTCTTCGAAGGTGACGGCCTGGCTTTCGTACAGGTCGAACAGCGACTGGTCGAAGGTTTGCATGCCGAGCTCGCGCGAGCGTTTCATGATCTCCTTGATCTCGGCCACTTCGCCCTTGAAGATCAGGTCGGAGATCAGCGGCGTGTTCAGCATGATCTCGACCGAGGCCACGCGCCCGCGCCCTTCCTGGCGTGGCAGCAGGCGCTGCGAGACCAGCGCCTTCAGGTTCAGCGACAAGTCCATCAGCAGCTGTGCGCGCCGCTCTTCGGGGAAGAAGTTGATGATGCGGTCGAGCGCCTGGTTGGCGCTGTTGGCGTGCAGCGTGGCCATGCACAGGTGGCCGGTTTCGGCGAACGCGACGGCGTGTTCCATCGTCTCGCGGTCGCGAATCTCGCCCATCAAGATCACATCAGGCGCCTGGCGCAGCGTGTTCTTCAGCGCCTGCTCCCAGCCGTCGGTGTCGATGCCGACTTCACGCTGCGTGATGATGCAGTTCTTGTGCGGGTGCACGAACTCCACCGGGTCTTCGATCGTGATGATGTGGCCGAACGAGTTTTCGTTGCGGTAGTCGACCATCGCCGCCATCGAGGTGCTCTTGCCCGAGCCGGTGGCGCCCACCAGGATCACCAGGCCACGCTTGCTCAGTGCCACGTCTTTCAGCACCTGCGGCAGGTTCATCGTGTCGATGGTCGGCAGCACCTGCGGGATCGTCCGCAACACCATGCCGACGTGGCTTTGCTGCACAAAGGCGTTGCAGCGGAAGCGGCCGATGCCCTGCGGCGCGATCGCGAAGTTGCACTCCTTGGTACGCTCGAATTCGGCCGCCTGCTTGTCGTTCATCACCGATCGCGCCAGCGCCAGCGTGTGCTGGCCGGTTAGCGGCTGCGGCGACACCTTGGTGACCTTGCCGTCGACCTTGATCGCGGGCGGAAAGTCGGCCGTGAGAAACAGGTCGGAGCCATTGCGCGACACCATCAGCCGCAGCAGGTCGTTGACGAATTTGGATGCCTGATCGCGTTCCATGTCTTGGTCCTTTGGGTTCCGGGCTTACCCAGGGAAGTTTTCCGGAAACTTGGCCTTGGCCCGGGCCTCGGCGGCCGAGACGACGTTGCGCCGCACCAGGTCGGAAAGGTTCTGGTCCAGTGTCTGCATGCCCAGCGCGTTGCCGGTCTGGATCGAAGAGTACATCTGAGCGATCTTGGCTTCGCGGATCAAATTGCGGATCGCCGCCGTGCCCAGCATGATCTCGTGCGCCGCCACGCGGCCCGAGCCGTCCTTGGTCTTGCACAGTGTTTGCGAGATCACGCCGATCAGCGATTCCGACAGCATCGCGCGGACCATTTCCTTCTCGGCCGCGGGGAACACGTCGACGATCCGGTCGACGGTCTTGGCCGCGCTCGAGGTGTGCAGCGTGCCGAACACGAGGTGGCCGGTTTCGGCGGCGGTCAGTGCCAGGCGGATCGTTTCCAGGTCGCGCATTTCGCCGACAAGAATCGCGTCCGGGTCTTCGCGCAGCGCCGAGCGCAGCGCATTCGAAAAACTGAGCGTGTGCGGGCCGACCTCACGCTGGTTGATCAGGCACTTCTTCGATTCGTGCACGAATTCGATCGGGTCTTCCACGGTGAGCACGTGGCCGAACTCGTTTTCGTTCAGGTGGTTGACCATCGCCGCCAGCGTGGTCGACTTGCCCGAGCCGGTCGGGCCGGTCACGAGCACCATGCCGCGCGGTTTCAGCGCCAGCTCGGCGAAGATCTTCGGCGTATTGAGCTGCTCCAGTGTCAGGATCTTCGACGGAATGGTCCGGAACACCGCCGCGGCACCGCGGTTCTGGTTGAAGGCGTTGACCCGAAACCGCGCCAGGCCCTGGATCTCGAACGAGAAGTCGCACTCCAGCGTTTCTTCGTAGTTCTTGCGCTGCGAGTCGTTCATGATGTCGTACACCATGCTGTGAACCTGCTTGTGATCGAGCGGGTCCACGTTGATGCGGCGCACATCGCCGTGCACCCGGATCATCGGCGGCAGGCCCGATGACAAGTGCAGGTCTGACGCCTTGTTCTTGACCGAAAACGCCAGCAGTTGAGTGATGTCCATGGGTGCGAAGGTCGGGTGGGTCGGGCCGCGCACGAGAGCGCAGAGGCGCTGCGAGATACTCTCGAAGCATTATGGCGATGATCGCAGACAAGCTCCAACAAGTGCGCGCTCGCATCGCGCAGGCCTGCGCGTCGGCGAGCCGCCCCGTGCAAAGCGTCACGCTGCTGGTGGTAAGCAAAACCTACAGCCCCGAGGCCGTGCGCGAGGCGTTTGACGCCGGCGAACGCCGCTTCGGCGAGAACTACGTGCAGGAGGGCGTGGACAAGATCGCCGCCCTCGCCGACCTGCGCGGCGGCATCGAATGGCACCTGATCGGCCCGCTGCAATCGAACAAGACGCGCGTGGTCGCGGAGCAGTTCGACTGGGTGCATTCGGTCGACCGGCTGAAGATCGCGCTGCGTTTGAGCGAGCAGCGGCCGCCGCATCTGCCGCCGCTGCAGGTTTGTCTGCAGGTCAACATCAGCGGCGAAGCGAGCAAGAGCGGGTTGATGCCGAACGAGGTGGCGGTGGTGGCACAAGCCGTCGCGAAGCTGCCTCGCCTCATGCTGCGCGGCCTGATGGCGATTCCTGAACCGGCGGAAGATTTCGCCGCCCAGCGCGTGCCGCACCGCCAACTGCGCGAACTGATGCAAGCGCTTCAGGCCGAAGGCCTGGCGCTCGACACACTCTCGATCGGCATGAGCGCCGACCTCGAAGCGGCCATCGCCGAAGGCGCGACCCTCGTGCGCATCGGCAGCGCGATCTTCGGCGAGCGGACGATCGTCAAGAACGCAGCAGCAGCGTCATGAACCGGCTGTTCGGGTCTGCGGCATACGACCCGAACGGCCCGGTGTCGACGAAGCCCGCGCTGGCATAAAGCTGGTGCGCCGGCGCGAACCCGGCCATCGAGCCCGTCTCCAGGCTGAGTCGCTCGTAGCCACGCTGCCGAGCGACCGCGATGATGTGCATCAGCAGCGCCCGGCCGGCGCCGGTGCGGCGGCGAGCTTCAGGCGTGCGCATCGATTTCACCTCGCCGTGCGTCGGGCTCAGTTCCATCAGCGCGCCGCAGCCCTGCAGCAGCGGGCCCTCCCAGGCGGTCCAGAACGTGATCTCGGGGCGGCGCAGTGCGTCGAGGTCGAGCGCGTGCACGCTCTCTGGCGGCGAGAGCGCGTGCATGCTGCGCAGGTGCTCGTTCAGCAGTGCGTGGATCTCGGGGCGGCTGAGGTCGTCGAGTTCGATCTTCATCGGGGTGCGTAAAGGTGGGTCGCCCGGTGCGGCGAGTCGACGGCGATCACGACTGCATAACGCGCCGGGCGCCTAGTGGGGTTGCGGAATTCGATCGGCCCGTCGATGTGCAGCGCGAGGCAGTCCCCTGCCTCGAGCCGGTGGGTGTGCCCGCCGTGCGTCAGCGCCATCGCCCCTTCGAGCAGCCAGACCTGCTCGGCGACCGGCGCGGCGCGGGTCGCACCTTCGAGCACGACACGCTTGCCCGGCGGAAACACGACCTCCACGATGCGCAGCGGCGAAGGGTGGTCGGGCGGCGAGACATTGCGGCGCAGGTAGCCGGAGCCGGGATCGCGCCACTCGGCCTGTTCGGCGCGCCGAACCAGCGGGCCGGGCGCATCACGCGGCGCGTCGAACAGCGAACTCAGCGGCACGCCCAGGCCGGACGCGAGCTTCTCCAGCACCACGGCGGTCGCACTGGTCTCGGCACGCTCGATCAGCGAGATCATGGACCGGCTCACGTCGCATCGGGTGGCCAGCGCGTCGAGCGAAAGACCGCTCGCGGTGCGCAGCTCGGCCACACGGTGCGCGATGCGCGCGTTGATGTGTTGGTCGTCCTGCATGTTGGAGCCAGTGTCCAATATGTTGGATCGCGCGTCAAGCGCGCATCACGCGCGCTCAGATCGCCAGCAGCGTCGTGTTCTTCACCTCTTCCATCACCGCGTACGTGCGCGTCTCGCGCACGCCCGGCAAACTCCAGATCACCGAACCGACGAAGCCGCGGTAGGCCTGCATGTCAGCCACGCGTGTCTTGATCAGGTAGTCGAACCCACCGGCCACCAGATGGCATTCGAGGATCTCGGGCCGCACCTGCACCGCCGCCTTGAAGATGTTCATCGCGTCGTGCGTGGTGCGGTCGAGCACGACCTCGATGAACACCAGCAGCCCGGCTCCGAGCTTGTCGGGATTGAGCTTTGCCTCGTAGCCGAGGATGAACCCGTCGCGTGTCAGCCGCTTCACGCGTTCGAGCACGGCAGTGGGCGAGAGATGCACTTCTTCGGCCAGCTTCAGGTTCGAGATTCGCCCATCGCTTTGCAGAACGCGCAGGATGCGGGCATCGATCCTGTCGAGCGGCGAAGGGTTGGAGTCGGATGCGTTCATGGGTGAATAACTCTCTGGTGCATGCCCTGAATTCAGTGATTAACTCCGGCGCGACGAACATAACCTAGCCAATAGTTCTACACAAGAGGTCAGCCATGTTCACCGCAGCACCCCCATCCGCCCGCTTGCCGTACCCGTATCGCCCGGAACTCGAGGTGTTGAATTCGTTGATGCAGGGCTTGGCCGCGTCGGCCGACTGGCCCGCTGCAGTGCGCAGCGCGCGGCCTTGGGTGCAGGCGGTGCGCGACAACCCGGCGCCGTTCTGGGCCATGGAATCCTTGTTGCGCGAGTACCCGATCTCCAGCGCCGAAGGGCTGGCGCTGATGCGTCTTGCGGAAGCGCTGCTGCGCGTGCCCGATGCCGAAACCGCCATCGCGTTGACCGCCGACCAGCTCGGCAAGGCCGATTTCGACGGCGCCTCGGGCGGCCCGCACAAGCTGCTCGCCAACCTGTCGGCGAGCGCCATCGCCTTGTCGAAGAAGTTCCTGCCCGAGAACGACGCCGAGAGCGGCGTGCTCAAGCGCCTGGGCGCGCAGACGGTGGTGGCCGCCACGGTGCGTGCGATCCAGTTGCTCGGCCGCCAGTTCGTGCTCGGCCGTTCGATCAAGGAAGCGATGGGCGAGGCAGAGTCGGCGCGCAAAGCCTTGGGCGGCCTGCGCTTCAGCTACGACATGCTCGGCGAAGGCGCGCGCACCGAGCTCGATGCGCAGCGCTACCTGGCCTCGTACCTGAACGCCATCCACGCGATCGCCAAGACCTCGTCGCAGCAAGGCCCCGAAGTCGCCGATGGCATTTCGATCAAGCTCAGCGCGCTGTTCTCGCGCTATGAAGACGCCCAGCGTCAGCGTGTGTTCGCCGAGCTGCTGCCGCGGGTCTGGCAATTGATCGAGCCAGCGGCCCGCGCCGACATCAACCTGACGATCGACGCCGAAGAAAGCGACCGCCTCGAACTCTCGCTCGACGTATTGGACGCACTGGCGCAACGCATCGCACGCGAATTCCCGCAATGGCGCGGTTTCGGTCTGGCGGTGCAGGCGTACCAGACGCGCGCGCTGCAGGTTGTTGAAGAAGTTGCGCGCATCGCCCGCGCGAACGGCCTGCGTTTCATGGTGCGGCTCGTGAAGGGCGCGTACTGGGACGGCGAGATCAAGCGTGCGCAAGAGCTGGGCTTGAGTGGGTACCCGGTGTTCACGCACAAGCACCACACCGACATCTCGTACCTGGCCTGCGCGCGTGCGCTGATCGACAACCGGGACGTGATCTACCCGCAGTTCGCCACCCACAACGCCGGCACCATCGCCGCCATCATCGGCATGGCGAGGGCCCAGGGCGCGAAGTACGAAATGCAGCGTCTGCACGGCATGGGTGAAGGGGTGTACCGCGAAGTGATGCGTGACGGCGCGATCCCGGTGCGCGTGTACGCGCCGGTAGGCGAGCACCGCGACCTGCTCGCCTACCTCGTGCGCCGCCTGCTCGAAAACGGCGCGAACTCCTCATTCGTGCACCAGTTGTCGGACCAAGCAGTCGACGTGGAAGCGCTGCTTGCCTCGCCGCTCGTGCCGGCCGCGAGCGTGGGCATCGCGCCGCCGGTCGCGTTGTACGGCTGGTCCGCACAAACGCAGCACGGCCGCGCGAACTCCACCGGCGTCGACCTCGCCTGCCTTGCCGAGCGCACACCGCTCGACCTCGCGCTGGCCGCCACCACCGTCGCGCCGGTCCGCGAAGCGACAACAAGCGACGTGGCCAGCACGATGGCTCGCCTGCACACCGGCTTCAACGCGTGGAACAACACGCCGCTCGCCCAACGCGCAGCGATCTTGCGCCGCGCCGCCGACGCCCTCGATGCGCGCCTGCCCGAGTTCTGCGGCCTGCTCGTCAAGGAGGCCCACAAGACGCTCGGCGACTGCGTGGCCGAAGTGCGCGAGGCGGTCGACTTCTGCCGCTACTACGCCGACCAGGCCGAAGCGCGCCTGGCCACGCAAGTGCTGCCCGGCCCCACCGGCGAAAGCAACGAACTGCATCTGCACGGCCGAGGCGTGTTCGTCTGCATCAGCCCGTGGAACTTTCCGCTCGCGATCTTCGCGGGGCAGGTCGTTGCCGCGCTCGTCGCCGGCAACGCGGTGGCCGCGAAGCCCGCGGAGCAAACCCCGGCCATCGCGCAGCGCTTCGTCGAACTGCTGCTCGCCGCCGGCGTGCCGAGCGACGCCCTCGCTTTGCTGCACGGCCCCGGCGAAACGGTCGGCGCCGCGCTCGTCGCCGACCCGCGCACGGCGGGGGTGTGTTTCACCGGTTCCACCGCGGTCGCGAAGATCATCAACCGCACACTCGCAGCCAAAGACGGTGCGATGGTGCCGCTGATCGCCGAAACCGGCGGCATCAACGCGATGATCGTCGACAGCACCGCGCTGCCCGAGCAGGTGGTCGACGCGGTCGTGCAAAGCGCGTTCCGCTCGGCCGGCCAGCGCTGCTCGGCGCTGCGCCTGCTGTGTGTGCACGAAGGCGTGGCCGACAGCGTGATCGAGATGATCCGCGGCGCGCTGAAGGAGCTGAATGTCGGTGACCCGGCGCTGCTGGCCACCGACGTCGGCCCGGTCATCGACGCCGAAGCCTTCGCCGGCATCGGCGCGCACATCGCGCGACTGCGTTTGCAGGCCACGTTGATCGGCGAAGCGCCGGTCGCTTCCGCGGTCCGGCGCCTGATCGCCCCGATCGCGTTCGAACTGAAGAGCATTGCCGACGTGCAGCAGGAGATTTTCGGCCCGGTGTTGCACGTGGTGCGCTGGGGCGGTGATGTGGACTCGGTGATCCGCCAGATCAATGCGCTCGGCTACGGCCTGACGCTTGGGATCCAGACCCGCATCGACTCGCGCGCGCTGCGCCTGGCGGCGGCGGCGTGCATCGGCAACGTCTACGTCAACCGCAACATGATCGGCGCCGTCGTTGGCGTGCAGCCCTTCGGGGGCGAAGGCCTGAGCGGCACCGGCCCGAAGGCCGGCGGCCCGCACTACCTGTACCGCTTCTGCGCCGAGCAGACGGTGACGATCAACACCGCAGCGGCCGGCGGCAACGCGGCGCTGCTGGCCGGCCTGCATTGAGGCCCCAGCGCGCTTCGTACACTCACGCCATGGACAACATCGTTTTCATCGGCGGCGGCAACATGGCCAGCGCCATCGTCGGCGGGCTGGTCAAGAGCGGGCGCGCGCCGGCGTCAATCATCGTCGTCGATCCGGGCGAAGCGCAGCGTGACAAGCTCGCGGCCGACTTCGGCGTGCGCGCGCTGCCCGCGGCCGACGCCACGCTCGCGGGCGCGGCGCTCGTCGTCTGGGCCGTCAAGCCGCAGTACTTCGGCGCCGCCGCAGCGCCGTGCGCGCCGTTCGTCGGCAAGGCCTTGCACCTGAGCGTGATGGCCGGCATCCGCAGCGACGCGATCGCGCGCGCCGCGGGCACGCAACGCATCGTGCGCTCGATGCCCAACACCCCGGCCTTGATCGGCCAGGGCATCGCGGGGCTGTTCGCGCGCGGCGCGGTCACCGCGGCCGACCGGGCGCAGGTCGAAGCCGTGCTCGCGCCGACCGGGCAGACCTTGTGGGTCGACCAGGAAGAAGACCTCGACGCCGTGACCGCCCTGTCGGGCTCGGGCCCGGCCTACGTGTTCTATTTCATCGAAGCGATGATGCAGGCGGCGCGCGAGATGGGCCTGACCGAGGCACAGGGCAAACAGCTGACGCTGGCCACCTTCGCCGGCGCCACCGCGCTCGCGCAGGCGTCGAGCGAAGCGCCCGAGGTGCTGCGTGAACGGGTCACGTCCAAGGGCGGCACGACCCACGCCGCGCTGACGGCGCTCGAAGCCAGCGGTGTCAAGCCTGCCATCGTGCAGGCGCTGCGCGCCGCGCAGCAGCGCGCACGCGAACTGGGCGACGAGTTCGGCGCTTAGGCGCTCGCCACCGTCATCATGCCGATGCCGCATGCGGGTCATGTCATGCAAAGCCGGCATGGCGCCCCAGCAGCTTTTGAGGCCGGCTGAGCCTACAGTGTTGGCCCATGCAGGCCGTGCGCCACGAGCGCTGCGCGCCGGAGCATGAACCCCAACACCAAAGAGACAAACGTCATGAGCTACCTCTCCTACGTCAGCCAGAAAGGCGACACCGCCTGGGACACCTACATCTCGCAAGTCGACCGCGTGCTGCCCTACCTCGGCAACCTCGCGCGCTGGTCGGAAACGCTGAAGCGCCCGAAGCGCGCGCTGATCGTCGACGTGCCGATCGAGCTCGACAACGGCAGCGTCGCCCATTTCGAGGGTTACCGCGTGCAGCACAACCTGAGCCGCGGCCCCGGCAAGGGAGGCGTGCGCTACCACCCCGACGTGACGCTCGAAGAAGTGATGGCGCTCGCCGCGTGGATGACCGTGAAGTGCGCGGCCGTGAACCTGCCCTACGGCGGCGCAAAGGGCGGCATCCGTGTCGACCCGAAGCTGCTGTCGCTGAAGGAACTGGAGCGCATGACGCGCCGCTACACCAGCGAGATCGGCATCATCATCGGCCCGCAGCGCGACATCCCGGCGCCCGATGTGAACACCAACGGCCAGATCATGGCCTGGATGATGGACACGTACTCGATGAACACCGGTACCACCGCCACCGGTGTCGTCACCGGCAAGCCGCTGCACCTGGGCGGCTCGCTCGGGCGTGTGAAAGCCACCGGCCGCGGCGTGTTCGTGACCGGCCGTGAAGCGGCGCGCCGCATCGGCCTGGACCTGAACGGCGCGCGCGTGGCGGTGCAGGGCATGGGCAACGTGGGCGGCTCGGCGGCCGAACTCTTCGTGCAGGCCGGCGCCAAGCTCGTGGCCGTGCAAGACCACACCGGCACGCTCGTGAACGGAGCCGGCTTCGACATCGCCGACACGATGGTGGTGCTCAAGCGCGACGGTGGCATCGGCAACTACAAGGGTGCCGAGCGCATCGCGAACGAAGAATTCTGGGATGTCGACTGCGACATCCTGATCCCCGCCGCGCTCGAATCGCAGATCACCGCGGTGCGCGCCAACCGCATCAAGGCGAAGCTGATTCTCGAAGGCGCCAACGGCCCGACGCTGCCCGACGCCGACGACGTGTTGACCGAGCGCGGCGTGCTCGTCGTGCCCGACGTGATCTGCAACGCCGGCGGCGTGACCGTGAGCTACTTCGAGTGGGTGCAGGACTTCTCCAGCTTCTTCTGGAGCGAAGACGAGATCAACCTGCGCCTGGACAAGATCATGGTCGACGCGCTGAAGAAGATCTGGGACACGGCCGACCGCCACAAGGTCAGCCTGCGCACCGCCACCTTCGCGGTGGCCTGCGAGCGCATTCTCACGGCGCGCGAAGAGCGCGGCCTGTACCCGTGACCTCTCCCGTGACCACCTGCCGCTGAGCTACTGCGGCCCGAGCGCTTTCAGCCGCCCGAGCTTGGTGGCGTAGAGGTCGTGGTCCTTGCGGGTCGTGCTCACTTCCATCGCTTTCGTGAGGTGCGCCGTGGCGCGGGCGGTGTCATGCAGTTCGAGGTAGGTGACAGCGAGCCAGAACTGGAACTCGTGGTGGTACGGCGCCCGGTCCACCTCTTTGACGAACAGGTTGCGGGCCGCCTCGAAGCGACGCTCGCGCAAGGCCGCCATGCCTTCGTGGAAGTAGCTGAACGGCGGGTGCGGGTCAAGTTTCGCCAACTGCTGCTGCAGCACGTCGGCTTCGGCCAGGCGGCCGAGATCGCGCAGCACCAGCACGCGGTTCGACATCGCCTTGGTATTGCCCGGCTCGCGCATGCTCACCCGCGCCAGCGCCTGTTCGGCGAACTCGGGGTGGCGCTGGTTGCGGTACACCACCGCCAGCGTGATGTAGGCGCTGAGCAGCTGTGGGTCCTTGCGGATCGCCTCGCGCGCCCACCAGTAGGCGTCGTTCATCTCGCCGCGGGCGAGCGACTCGACGGCGCGGTTGTTCAGGTACATGGCCACCACCGTGGGTTCCAGGATCACACGACCGCGGGCTGTTTGTGCGTTGCGCGGCGGCACGAAATCGACGGTCAGCTGCCCGGTGTCCATGAACCCGAAGCCGGCCTGCGGCGGCCGGTCTGACAGCGTCAGGTTGACGTGGCCGACCGAGACGTAGAGCTCACCCGCGCGGTCCCAGGAATCGTCGCCGAGCACACTCTGGTAACGCACCGAGAGGCCGAGTTCCTTCGCGAACGCCGCCGTCATCATCACGAGCGCCAGGCAGTTGCCCGAGCGTGCTTCGAAGGCCTGGGCAGCGTTGCGCGTGAAGTCCGCGTCGTACTCGAGCTGCAGGTCGCCCTTGCGGTAGAGAGCGTCGATCAGCTGCTGCTTGCGGTCGATGACCCCGGGGCTGCTCTTGACCTTGGCGGCGAGGTACTGGCGCATTTCGGCGCTGATGGCCATCGCGTCGTCGGGCCGAATCGGCGCCGAGGGGGCGCCGAAGAGTTCGTCGTGGAACAGCCCGTCGGCCGGCGGCATTGGCGGCGCGCTCGCGCAGGCCGCGAGCCACAACGAGAGCATGAGGACGGCAGCGGTTTTCATCGGGCGCTCCCTGGAGGGGCCGCCGGCCAGCCGGCGACGGGCCCATCCTATTCCGAAATCACGAACGCCAGCAACACGCCCACGAACACCACGAAGCCGACCCAGTGGTTGAGCCGGAAGGCGCGGAAGCAACCGTCGCGCGAACGGTCGCGGATCAGCGTGTAGTGCCAGGCGGCGATGCCTGCCGCGACAAGCAGCCCGGCGAAGTACGGCCAGCGCAGGCCGAGTTGCGCGCCGAGCGCGGCCCAGACCGCCAGGTAGGCGGCGTAGAACAGCATCACCCCGGCCACGTCGAAACGGCCGAGCGTGATGGCCGAGGTCTTGATGCCGATCTTCAGATCGTCGTCGCGGTCGACCATCGCGTACTCGGTGTCGTAGGCCAGCACCCAGAACAGGTTGCCGATCAGCAGCCACCACGCCAACGCCGGCACCTCGCCGCGCACCGCCGCGAAGGCCATCGGAATGCCGAAGCTGAACGCCACGCCCAGCACCGCCTGGGGCATCGAGAAGAAGCGTTTCGTGAACGGGTAGAAGACGCTCACCGCCAGCGCCGCGAAGCTCCACGTGATGGTGGCGGCGTTCGTCGTGAGCACCAGCGCAAACGCGAGCAGGACCAGCGCGGCGCCGAGCAGCAGCGCTTCTTTCGGGCTGACCGCGCCGCTCGTGACCGGGCGGTTCGCGGTGCGTTTCACGTGCTTGTCGAAGTCGCGGTCGGCCACGTCGTTCACGGCACAGCCGGCGCTGCGCATCAGGAAGGTGCCGAGCGTGAACACGATCAGCAAGTGCCAGCCCGGAAAGCCGCCCGCCGCGATCCACAAGGCCGCGAGCGTGGGCCACAGCAGCAGGTAGCTTCCGGCCGGCCGGCTCCAGCGGATCAGGTCGAGGTACAGCGACAGGCGGGACGGGGCGGGCGCGTCAGACAGCATCCCGCAATTGTCGCGGCTTCGTCGTACGCCGATTCGGGCCACGCGGCGTTAGGGTGGCACCACCCACCCGCACAGGAGACTCCCATGTCCATCGCCCGGCGCAAGATCATCGGCCTGTTCGCCGCGAGCGCGGCCACCGCGCTCGCCGGCTGTGGTGGGGGCGGCGACGACGTGGTGCTGCAACGGGTGTGGGTGCTCAACCTGAACCCGGAGTTCCCCTCCGCCGACGTTTCGGTTGGCGCGACCCTGCTGGCTGCCGGCCTGCCATCGCCGGGACTGACGAGCCCGCTCGACTTCGAGACCGGCTATTACACGGTCCGCGTGCGGCGCCCCGCCGACGGGGTGCTTTTCGACTTCAACAACGTGCTCATCGACGCGCGCTCGTCACTGCCGAGCCTGTTCGTCTTCTACCGCCACTTCGACTCGGCCCGCCTGGTGCCCGCTCCGCGTGGCATAGAGAACTATTTCGATTCCAGCGTGAACCTCGACTTCGACCTCTTTGACGGCGACGGCACCGGAACCAGCTTCGTGCAAACGCAGATCCTGCCTTTCGAAGGCGGCGGGCGTCAGACGTCGAACAGCAGCACCTGTCGGCTGCGCCTGTTCGCCGAAGGCAGCACCACGCTGATCTACGACTCGGGTGTACAGAACCGGACCGACTCGATCCTGATCCACCCCCGCTTTCCCGCTGCCTCGGCGCGCAGCGGCGAGGTCGCCGTGGTCGGGCTGAACTACGGCTTCGTGAACGCCGGCGCCGTGATCTGGCCGAACCTGCTGGACACGGGGGTCAGCCTTCCAGCTGTTTCTGGAACACCAGGCCCGCGTGTTCGCGGAGTGCGTGGAACTTGATCTTCGGCCAGTTCGCCTCGATCGCCCGCAGCTCGGGCGCGTATTCCACCAGCACCGTCGGTGCATCGACCGCGTCGTAGGCGACGCGGTGTGCGTTGCCGTCGATGAAACGTTGCAACTCCTTGGCGCCGCCGTCCTCGGGCGCGCAAGTGACCCAGCGCGCCACCTGGTAGCGGCTCGGCATCACGCGCGCCTTCACGCCGTATTCGTGCTCGAGCCGGTGCGCCACCACTTCGAACTGCAACTGGCCCACGGCGCCCAGCAACAGCAGTGAACTCGCGACCGGGCGAAACACCTGGATCGCGCCTTCTTCACCAAGCTGCGTGAGGCCCGCCTTGAGCTGCTTGGTGCGCAGCGGGTCGGCCACTTCGACCGTGCGGAACATCTCGGGCGCGAAGAACGGCAGGCCGGTGTACTGCAGCGCTTCGCCTTCGGTGAGCGTGTCGCCGAGCTGCAGCACGCCGTGGTTCGGAATGCCGATGATGTCGCCGGCAAAGGCCTCGTCGAGCAGCTCACGGCGCTGGCTCAGGAAGCTGACCACCGTGTTCGGCCGCATCTCCTTGCCCGAGCGCGCCACCTTGATGCGCATGCCGCGCTTGAAGTGGCCGCTGGCCACGCGCACGAAGGCGATGCGGTCGCGGTGCGCCGGGTCCATGTTGGCCTGGATCTTGAAGACCACGCCGGTGAGCTTGGGTTCGTCGGGCTGCACCACACGCTGGATCGCAGCCCGCGGCCCCGGCGCGGGCGCCAGGTCGACCAGCGCATCGAGCACTTCCTGCACGCCGAAGTTGTTGACGGCCGAGCCGAAGAACATCGGCGTCTGGTGGCCACCGAGAAAGGCCTCGCGGTCGAACGCCGGGGCGGCGTCGCGCAGCAGTTCGATCTCACTCTTCGACTGCTCGTACTGCATGCCGAAGCGCGCTGGGTACGCGGGGTTGTCCAGGCCGTCGAGAAACTCCTCGCCGTTGTTGGCTTCGGCGCCACCGAACAGGCGCATGCGCTTTTCGCGCAAGTCCATCACGCCGTGGAAGGCCTTGCCCATGCCGACCGGCCAGGTGAAAGGCACGACTTCCATGCCGAGTTCGCGCTCGATCTCGTCCATCAGCGCCATCGGCTCCTGCACCTCGCGGTCCATCTTGTTCACGAAGGTCAGGATCGGCGTGTTGCGGGCGCGGCAAACCTGCAACAGGCGGCGCGTCTGCGGCTCGACGCCGTTGGCAGCGTCGATCACCATCAGCGCCGCGTCCACGGCGGTCAGCACGCGGTAGGTGTCTTCGGAAAAGTCCTGGTGGCCCGGGGTGTCGAGCAGGTTGATGACGCAGTCGCGGTATTCCATCTGCATCACGCTCGAAGCGACGGAAATGCCGCGCTGTTTCTCGATTTCCATCCAGTCGCTGGTGGCGTGGCGCGTGGCCTTGCGCGCTTTCACCGAGCCGGCGATCTGGATCGCGCCCGAGAACAGCAGCAGCTTTTCCGTCAGCGTGGTCTTGCCGGCGTCGGGGTGGGAAATGATCGCGAAGGTGCGGCGGCGGCGCACTTCCTTGGCCAGGGTCGTGGGGGTCGGGTCGGACATGCTTGTGCGGCCGCATGACGCGGGCCGCCTCGGGAAGACAACCCGCGATTATCGCGGGCCGCTGCGCCAAGGCCTGAAGCGGCGGTCAGCGCCTGCCTTCATGCGGAGGGCAGGAAGGGTCGCACGACCGCGAGCAGGCGCTCGACGTAGGCGTCTTTTTCGCCGACCGGCGCTGCGTAATGCAGCGCCTGTTTCGCGGCCGGCTCGCCTGCGCCGCGCAGCATCATCCAGGCGGCGAGGTATTGCGAGGCCAGGCAACCGCCCGCCGTGGCGATCGGCCCGCGCGCGTGAAACGGCGCCTCTTCGACGCGCACGCCCGCTTCCACGAGCCAGGGTTTGGTCGTCAGGTCGGTGCAGGCCGGCATGTCGGCGAGCAGGCCCAGGCGCGCCAGCAGCAGCGCGCCGGAGCACTGCGCCCCGATCAGCTGGCGCAGCGGGTCGAGGTGCAGCCGGTCGAGCAGCGCACCCTTCTTGCCGTGGTCATCGGCAATGGCCCGCGTGTAGATGCCGCTGCCGAAGATCACGGCGTCGGCGTCGTTGGCGAACTCCAGCGGCTGCTGCGCCTGCACGGTCACGCCGTTCATTGATGTGACCTGCTGGCTCGGGCTCGTGATCTCGGCCTTCCAGCCTTGCGCACTGAGCCGGTTCAACAAGCCGAGCGCGATGAAGGAGTCGAGCTCGTTGAAGCCGTCGAAGGTGAGGATCGCGATGCGCACGGGCGAAGCTCGAAGGTCAGGCTTCGAGAAGCGACCGCAGCATCCACGCCGTTTGCTCGTGCACCGTCAGGCGCTGCGTCAGCAGGTCGGCGGTGGGTTCGTCGTTGGCCTTGTCGGCCAGCGGGAAGATGCTGCGCGCGGTGCGCGCCACCGCCTCGTGGCCGGCCACCAGAATGGCCACCATCTCGAGCGCCTTCGGCGGCACGGCCGGCGCGTCCGCGATCGAGCTCAGCTTGCCGAACTGCGCGTACGAGCCCGGCGCCGGGTGGCCGAGCGAGCGGATGCGTTCGGCCACCGGGTCGACGGCGTTCCACAGCTCGGTGTACTGCGCCATGAACATCAGGTGCAAGGTGTTGAACATCGGCCCCGTCACGTTCCAGTGGAAGTTGTGCGTCGTCAGGTACAAGGTGTAGGTGTCGGCGAGCAACTTCGACAAACCGCCGGCGATCGCCGCGCGGTCTTTTTCGCTGATGCCGATGTTGATGCTCATGCCGACGGGGGCTTTGCTCTTGGCCATGCTGCAGGGCTCCGGAATCGAGGGGGTTGAGGCCACTTTAACAACAAAGCGCGCCCCAAGCGTCAGGCGTCAAGCCAGGTCGTAGCGGCCCAGGTTCATCACCTTGTTCCACGCGGCCACGAAGTCGCGCACGAAGAGGGGCTGCGAGTCGCTGCTCGCATACACCTCGGCGAGCGCGCGCAACTGGGCGTTGGAGCCGAACAGCAGGTCGACGACCGTGCCGGTGAGCTTGAGTTCGCCGGTCTGTCTGTTGCGACCTTCCAGCACGAACTCGGCGTCGGCCGACTTCTGCCACGTCGTGTTCATGTCGAGCAGCTTGACGAAGAAGTCGTTGCTCAGCGTGTCGGCCCGCTCGGTGAAGATGCCGTGCTTCGCAGCGCCGACGTTCGTGCCCAGCGAGCGCAGCCCACCGATCAGCACGGTCATCTCGGGCGCGGTCAGCGTCAGCAGGTTCGCCTTGTCGATGAGAAGCTCGGCCAGCGCGGCTTCGTGCCCCTTGCGCACGTAGTTTCGGAACCCATCGGCCACCGGCTCCAGCGGCGCGAACGAGGCCACGTCGGTCTGTGCCTGCGAGGCGTCGGTGCGGCCCGGCGCGAACGGAACGGTCACCGCGTTTCCGGCGTTCTTCGCAGCCGACTCGACCGCGGCGCAGCCGCCGAGCACGATCAGGTCGGCCAGCGAGATCTTCTTGCCACCGGGTTGCGCGGCGTTGAAGTCACTCTGGATCGCTTCCAGCGTGGCCAAGACCTTCGCCAGTTCCGCCGGCTGGTTGACTTCCCAATCCTCTTGCGGCGCGAGGCGGATGCGCGCGCCATTCGCACCACCGCGCTTGTCGCTGCCGCGGAAGGTCGAGGCCGAGGCCCAGGCGGTGGTGACCAGCTGCGAGATGCTCAGGCCCGAAGCGAGGAGCTTCGCCTTCAGCGCGGCCACGTCCTGCGCATCGACCAGCGGGTGGTCGACGGCCGGGACCGGGTCTTGCCAGATCAACTCTTCCTTCGGCACGAGCGGGCCGAGGTAGCGGGCGATCGGGCCCATGTCGCGGTGCGTCAGCTTGAACCAGGCGCGCGCGAACGCGTCGGCAAATTCAGCTGGGTTCTGCATGAAGCGGCGCGAGATCTTCTCGTAGGCCGGGTCCGTGCGCATCGCCATGTCGGCGGTCGACATCATCGGCGCGTGGCGCTTGGTCGGGTCGTGGGCATCGGGCACGGTGCCGGCGCCGGCATCGCCCTTGGGCTTCCACTGGTGCGCGCCGGCCGGGCTCTTGGTCAGCTCCCACTCGTAGCCGAAAAGGGTTTCGAAGTAGCCGTTGTCCCACCGGATTGGGTTGGGCGTCCAGGCCCCTTCCAGGCCGCTGGTGATCGTGTGCGCGCCCTTGCCGCTGCCGAGACTGTTCGCCCAACCGAGGCCCTGCGTTTCGATTCCCGCGCCCTCGGGTTCGGCGCCGACGTACTGGCCCGGGTTGCCGGCGCCGTGGGTCTTGCCGAAGGTGTGGCCGCCGGCGGTGAGCGCTACGGTCTCTTCGTCGTTCATCGCCATGCGGGCGAAGGTCTCGCGGATGTCGCGTGCCGAGCCCAGCGGGTCGGGTTGGCCTTCCGGGCCTTCGGGGTTCACGTAGATCAGCCCCATGGTGGTGGCGCCGAACGGGCTGGCGAGCTCGCGGTCGCCGGAGTAGCGTTTGTCGGTGCCCATCCATTGGGTCTCGGCACCCCAGTTGATGTCTTCTTCCGGCTCCCAGATGTCGGGGCGGCCGCCGCCGAAGCCGAAGGTCTTGAAGCCCATCGATTCGAGCGCGACGTTGCCGGTCAGCACGAACAGGTCGGCCCAGGACAGCTTGCGGCCGTACTTCTGCTTGGTGGGCCAAAGCAGGCGGCGTGCCTTGTCGAGGTTGCCGTTGTCGGGCCAGCTGTTGAGCGGCGCAAAACGCTGCGAGCCGGAGCCTGCACCGCCGCGGCCGTCGGCGGTGCGGTAGGTGCCCGCGGCATGCCAGGCCATGCGGATGAAGAGCGGCCCGTAGTGGCCGTAGTCCGCGGGCCACCAGTCCTGCGAGTCCGTCATCAAGGCATGCAGATCCTCGATCACCGCCGCCAGATCGAGGCTCTTGAACTCCTCGGCGTAGTTGAAGGCCGAGTCCATCGGGTTGGACAGTGCGGAGTGCTGGTGCAGGTTTTTCAGATTCAGCTGGTTCGGCCACCAGCCCGCATTGGTCGTGGCGCGGGCCGTGGGTTGGCGGGCACCGCCCGACACCGGGCATTTGGATTCGTTCGACATGGAAATCTCCTTGGGAGGTTGAACTTCGGTGCGATGCAGTCTACGAAAACACAATAGCCAACTCCAATTGATGCGTCCTATTCAATAGATAGTGGCGATTTCAGCCCGGCCCTTCCCTGCGCAGGCTGTTGCCCAGCGCCGTCTTGCGCACGATCACCGCGAACGACTGCACCGGTGCCACTTTCTCGCCGTCCAGGCGCCACAGGATGCCCGGCGTGCGAATCGGCGTGGGGCTCTCGATCGGGATCATCTGCAGCCCGCTCATTCCTGCGGGCACCGCGTTGATCGCGACGATGGCGCCGATCTGCGTGCGCTGCACCAGGCCAAGCATCGGCGCGATCGTCGACATCTCGGCCAGCACCAGCGGCTCGGCGCCGCTCGCCTTGAAACACTCGTCGAGCAGGGCGCGCGTGGCGTAGTACGCGGGCATGAGCACCAGCCGCTGCTGGTGCAGCTCGACCATGCGGATGCGCTTGCGCCCGGCCAGCGGGTGGGTGTCGGACACGACCAGCACCATCTCTTCGTTGTAGAGCGGCTCGAACCACAGGTCGGTCGGGCCGTTGGGTCGGTAGGCGATGCCGATGTCGAGCTCGCCGGCGTGCAGCCGCGTGCCGATCTGCTCGGCCGGAAGTTCCTCGACCCGAACCTGCACGGTCGGGTGGCGCGCCAGGAACAGCGCCACACATTCCGGGATCAGCCCGATGTTGAAGGTGTGCGTGGCGCCGATGCGCACCTGCCCGGTCAGGCCGCTGGCGCCCGGCTTGAGCATTGCCAGGCCCAGGTCGACCTCCTTCAGGGCGCGGCTCGCGAAGCCGAGGAACAGCTCGCCCGCCTCGGTCGTCACCACCTTCTTGCCGATGCGGTCGAAGAGCGGCTGGCCGACCTCGTCTTCGAGCTGGCGGATCTGGTGCGACAGGGTCGATTGGGTCACGTGCACACGCTCCGCAGCGCGCGTGAAGCTCAGGCAATCGGCCAGGCTCACGAAGTAGCGAAGATGCCTCAGTTCCATACAAACCCCCACGAACCATCGATGCTGTCGATGATATCGATGCAAATTCATCACTGTGGCTTTCCGCGGTGCCTTCTTATGCTTCGCCCAGGTGGCCACGCGCCACCCACAGAGCCCCGCCCGAGCGGAGCCGCCACAGGAGACAACCCCATGCAAACGACTGAGACAAGGCTGCGCGCCGCCGGGCTCGCATTCGGACTGACGTTGATCCTGGCCTGCGGCAGCGCCCTCGCCCACGACGAACAGCGGAGCAGAGACCGGGAGCGCGAGCGCGCCTGCCCCGAAGGCCGTGAGATCACACTGATCAATGGCCGCATCCACACGATGGACGACAAGAACCGGGTCGTCTCCACGGTGACGATCCGCAACGGCAAGTTCATCGCCGTCGGCCGCGACGAAGGCAGCTTCGCGCCCCAGGGCTGCCGCGAGATCATCAACCTCGAAGGCCGCACCGCCACGCCCGGCCTGGTCGATAACCACAACCACATCGTGCTGCTCGGGTTGCGCCCGGGCCACCACACACCGCTCGAGTCGGCGGCCTCGTTCGACGACATCCGCACGATCTACCGCAACCGCATCCGCTCGGCGCCGAACGGCGCTTTCATCACCACGATCGGCGGCTTCAACCCGGTGCAGTTCGCCGAGAAACGCCTGCCCAACCTGACCGAGCTCGACGCGATCGCACCCGGCAACCCGGTCTACCTGCAGGTCTCGTTCACCGGGCCGGCCAGCACCAACTCGGCCGGCCGCATCTTCTTCGCGAGCCGCGGCATCACGGTCGGCGCCGACGGCTCGATCGCCGCCAATGCGCCGACGGTCGCCGCACTCAACGCGTTGCGCTCGCTGCAGACCTTCGACGACAAGAAGCGCAGCACGATGGACGCGATGACCTATGCCGCGTCACTGGGCATCACCTCGAACTTCGACATGGGCGGTTTCCTGATCCCGGGCTCGCCCGACCACGAAGACGAATTCGTCTTCGACGGCGCCGCGAGCTGGGATCCCTACACCGCCTACGACCCGCTGCTCGAGTTGCACCGTGCCGGCGAGATGAAGACCCGCGTGCGGATCTTCTTCTTGAGCATGGACAACGCGTTGGCCATCCCGATCCTGACGCGCCGCGTCGAGAACGCCTTCCGCGACTTCGGCAACGACTGGCTGCGTATCGGCGGCCTGGGCGAGTTCATCACCAACTGGCCGCTGTTCGGCCAGGTCGTGCCGCCGGCGAACTACCCCGCGGCCGTGCGCAAGGCGGCCGAGCGCGGCTGGATCTATCAGCAGCACACGCTCAGCTCGGCCGAAGACAGTGTTGCGATCGACGCTTGGGAGAACATCAACGCCACCGTACCGGTTGCGCCGCTGCACTGGTCGATCGCGCACGCGCTGACGATCACGCCGGCGAACATCGAGCGCCTGAAGAAGCTCGGAGCGGGCCTGGCGCTGCACGGCTTCCGCTATCTGGCCGGCACACCGGCGAACGCCGGGCCGCCGTACCGCACCATCCTCGACAGCGGAGTGAAGGTCGGCGCGGGTTCCGACTCGGCGCAGATCTCGACGCTGAACCCGTGGCTGATGCTGTACTACATGACGACCGGCAAGAACAGCTCCGGCGTGCTGATCAACGCCGGGCAGACCCTGACACGCCAGGAGGCGATGAAGCTGTATACCGCCGAGAACGGCTGGTTCAGCAAGGAGGAAGACAAGATCGGCAGCATCGAAAAGGGCAAGCTCGCAGACCTGACGGTGCTCAACGCCGACTACTTCAGCGTCCCCGAGGAATCGATCAAGCGGCTCGGTTCGGTACTGACCATCGTGGGTGGCCGCATCGTGCACAACACCGGCGCGGTCAACATCTACGAACGCTAGCCACAAGCCCGTCACGAGCCCAGGAGAGACAAGGATGTCCGAATACAACCAGAGCAAGCTCACGCAGGACGTGCTGGCCGCGTTCGCCGGCACGCCCGACCCCCGCTTGCGCGAATTGATGACAGCACTGGTCAAGCACATCCACGCTTTCGCGCGCGAGGTCGACCTGACGCCCGAAGAGTGGCTGGCGGGCCTGAACTTCCTGAACGCCACCGGGCAGATCTCGACCGAGCGGCGGCCCGAATTCATCCTGCTTTCCGACACGCTGGGCTTGTCGATGATGGTCGTTTCGCTGGCCCAGGCGCGTGCCAGCGGCAACGCCAAAGGCGCGACCGAAGCGACCGAGGCCACCGTCGAAGGCCCGTTCTACTGGCCCGGCGCCCCCGATATGCCGCTCGGCGCCGACATTGCCGAAGGCATCTCCGGCGAGCCGGCGTTCTACATGGGCCGCGTGACCGACCTCGACGGCAAGCCGCTGGCCGGCGCGCTGCTCGACGTGTGGTCGGGCGACGGCGACGGCAAGTACGACGTGCAGCTCTCCGCCACGCCGACGATGCGCGCCCGCGGCCGCTTCCGCACCGACGCCGAGGGCCGCTACTGGTTCTGGTCGATCCGCCCGACCTACTACCCGATCCCCGACGACGGCCCGGTCGGCGTGATGATGCGTGCCACCGCGCGCAGCATCAACCGCCCCGGCCACATCCACATGCAGGTCTCGGCGCCCGGCCATGTGATGCTGACGACGCACGTATTCGTCGGTGGCAGCCCCTTCATCAACGAAGACGCGGTGTTCGGCAAACGCGACAGTCTGGTCGTCGATTTCGATGCACACCCACCGGGCAAGGCCGTCGATGGGCGCGAGATGAAGAAGCCCTACCACTCGGCGAGCTTCGACTTCCGCCTCGCGCCGATACCCGCCTGAACCGGCCCACCCGGCGCAGCCTTGACGGGCGCGCCACACGCATCACCGAAGGTTCGCATGAAGATCGGCAAGGTCACCGTGCCCCGCACGTCCATCACCACCTCGGACGAACACACGATCGTGGTCCGCGGGCGCGACCTGTCGAAAGACCTGATCGGCAAGGTCTCGTTCGTCGAGCACTTCTTTCTGCTGCTCAACGGCACGCTGCCCACCCCGGGCGAGGCGGCGGTGCTCAACGCCACGCTGGTGGCCATTGCCGACCACGGCCTCGTGCCCAGCGTGCAGGCTGCGCGCATGACCTTCGCGGCCGCGCCCGACGCGATGCAGGGCGCGGTGGCCGCCGGCATTCTCGGCTGCGGTTCGGTGGTGCTCGGATCGTCGGAAACAGCCGGGCGTTTGTACAGCGAAATCGACGCGCAAGTGCAGGGCGGCGCCACGCTCGAGGCGGCCGCGCTCACGGTGATGCAGGCCTGGCGCGCTGCCGGCAAGTCGATTCCCGGTTACGGCCACCCGCTGCACAAGGAGCGCGATGAGCGGGTCGGCGCGCTGTTCGGCGTGGCGCGTGCGGCCGGCACCGACCTGCGCTTCGTCGCGATCGCCGAAGCGGTCGAAGCCTTGATGCTGCAGGTGCTCAACAAGGACCTGAAACTCAACGTCTCGGGGGCCATTCCCGCCGTCTTGCTGGGCGCCGGCTTCCCGGTGCAGGCGCTCAAGGGCGTGCCGATCCTCGCGCGTACCGCCGGCTTGATCGCGCAGTTGTTCGAAGAAATCCAGCAGCCGATCGGCTTCGCGCTGTCGTACCAGGCCACGCGCGAAATGGTCTACGAAGGTGAGTTGCCCGAAGGTTTCGGTGCGCACAAATGATCAAGGTGCTGCAAGGCCTGAAGGTCATCGAACAGGGCACGTTCATCACAGGCCCGGCCGCGGGCATGCTGCTCGGCGATCTGGGCGCCGACGTGGTCAAGGTCGAGCAGCCCTTGACCGGCGACCCCTTCCGCGCGTTCAAGGACGGTCTGTACAGCACGCACTTCCAGACCTACAACCGCAACAAGCGCAGCATCACGCTCGACACGAAAGACGCCGCCGACCGCGAGGTGTTCGATGCGTTGATCAAAGGCGCCGACGTCTACATCCAGAACTTCCGCCCCGGCGTGGCCGACAAGCTCGGTGCCGGCGTGGCGCGGCTGCGGGCGCTGAATCCGAAGCTGATCTACTGCTCGATCAGCGGTTTCGGCGCGACCGGCCCGGCCGCGAACCGCCCCGCCTACGACACCGTGGCGCAGGCCGCGAGCGGTTTTCTGAACCTGCTCGTGAACCCGCAGAACCCGCGCGTCGTCGGCCCCGCGATCGCCGATTCGCTGACCGGCTTCTATGCGGCTTACGGCGTGATGGGCGCGCTGTTCGAACGCAGCCGCACCGGAACCGGCCGCACCGTCGAAGTCTCGATGCTGGAGGCGATGGCGCACTTCAACCTCGACGCCTTCACGCACTATTTCCAGGCGGGCGAGGTGATGGGGCCGTACAGCCGGCCGAGCGTCTCGCAGTCGTATGTGCTGGAGTGTGCCGACACCAAATGGATCGCTCTGCACATGTCGTCTCCCGAAAAGTTCTGGCAGGGCCTGGCGGTCGCGATCGAACAGCCCGATCTTTTCAAGGACGAACGTTTCGCCACCCGCGACAGCCGCATCGCGAACCAGGAAACGCTGATCGATTTGCTGGGCGTTCGCTTCAAACAGCGCACCCGCGATGAGTGGTGCACCCGACTGCACAAAGAAGACGTGCCGCACGCGCCGATGTACGACACCAGCGAAGCGCTCGTCGACCCGCAGGCGCTTCATCTGCAGCTCACCGCTTCGGCCGAGCACCCGGTGATGGGCCTGTTCCGCACCGTGCGTTCGCCGGTCTCGTTCGATGGTGAACGCGCACTCGACGTGCGCCCGCCGCCGACGCTCGGTGAACACAACGACGAAATCCGCGCGGCCTTGAGCTTGCGTGGCACGAACGCCACCGCATGACCTTTCGATTGATCGACAACAAGGAGACAAGCCTGATGAACACGCAAAAACTCTCGCGCCGCAGCGCCGTCGCGGCCACGCTGCTCGGCCTGTGCGGCCTGGCTTTCGCCCAAGCCGGTGCGCCGGTGCGTGTGGGCAGCTCGCTCGCGCTCACCGGCCCGCTCTCGGCCACCGCGCAGATCCACAAGCTGGTCGGCGAGATCTACGTCGAGCAGGCGAACAAGCGCGGCGGCTGGCTCGGCCGCCCGATCGAATGGGTCGTGAAAGACGATCAATCGAAACCCGACCTGGCGAGGACCTTGTACGAGCAACTCGTCACCGCCGACAAGGTCGACCTGCTGATGGGCCCGTACGCCACCGGTGCGATCCTCTCGGCCATGGGCGTGGCGCAGCGCTACAACAAGGTGCTGGTGCACCATACGCTGGGCATTCCGGCGCTCGCCAAATACGAGCTGCAGTTCCCGGCCTGGTCGCTCGGTTCCGAGCCCGCCACCACGGTGCCGAACACCGTGTTCGACGCGCTCGCCGCCGGCCCCAAGCCGCCGAAGACCGTGGCCGTGGTCACGAGCAAGTTCCCGTCGATCCAATTCATGACGGCCGGCGCGCGCGAGGTGATGAAGAAGCGCGGCCTGAACGAAGTGCTGTTCCTCGAGTGGGACTTCGGCAACCGCGACTTCGGCCCGATCGCCAACCGCATCAAGGACGCGAACCCCGACTTCGTGTGGGTCGGCGCGATCGGCCTGGATGGCAACCTGCTGCTCGATGCGATGAAGAAGATCGACTACGCCCCGCCGCAGCACTTCTACCTCTACCCGTCGCCAGGCCCGCTGGTGTCGCTGCCCGAAGCGAAGAACGCGCTTTCGGTGACGATCTTCGAAGAGCAGGCTCCGTTCACCGCGAACACTGGTGCGGCCGAATTCGTGAAGCTCTACCGCGAGCGCGCCACCAAGGCCGGCTTCGCCGACCCGTCGGTCGAAACGCAGGCGGCCGCGTCGTACACCGCGTGGCAGATCCTGGAGGCCGGCGTGGTGGCGACGAAGAGCCTGGACGACAAGAAGATCGGCGACTGGATCAAGGCCAACAAGGTCGACACGCTGCAAGGCAAGCTGCGCTTCAACGGCACCGGCAACTTCGGCGACGACCTGATGCGTGTGAAGCAGGTGCAGAACGGCCACTGGGTCGTGGTCTGGCCGAAGGAAGTGACGAGCGGCGGCGCGAAGCTTCTCGCCCCCTGAGCGCCGCTGCATGTCGGGTTTCACGCTGCCCAGCATCTCGCTGCTGTCGCAAAGCATCCTCTCGGGCGTGTTCGTCGGTGCGCTGTACGGTTTGATGGGCCTGGGCCTCAGCCTGAGCTGGGGCTTGCTCAAACTCATCAACCTGGCGCACTTCGCGTTCGCGTTCCTCGCCGCCTACCTCTGCTACCAGATGGCGTCGAAGGGGGTGGACCCGTTGTTGACACTGCTTGTGATCGTGCCCGCGTTCTTCGCGGTCGGCGCGGGCCTGCACTGGGTGATGGCACGCTTCAAGGTCACGCCCTTCAACTCGCTGCTGCTGACCTTCGGCCTCACCGGCATCGTCGAAGCGGTGATACAGACCATCTGGACCGCCGACTTCCGCAAGCTCGAATCGAGCTACGGCGAGCAGAAGTTCAAAGTGGTCGGCCTGTTCGTGCCGGTGCCCGAGCTGATCACGCTGCTGCTCGCGGTCGGCATCTCGCTCGCGGTGTGGGCGGTATTGCGTTACACCGACCTCGGCCGCGCGATGCGTGCTGCGGCCGAAGACGCGCCCATCGCCTCGGCCTTCGGCGTGAACCAGAAGCGCAACGCGCTGCTGCTCGCTGGCACGTGTGCCTCGCTCGCGAGCATCGCCGGGGTGTGCCTGGCCTTGAGCTTCACGCTGGCGCCTTCGCAGATGTACGCGTGGATCGGCGTCGTGTTCGCGGCCGTGATGCTGGGCGGCCTGGGCCGCGCGCTCGGGCCGCTGATCGCCGGCACGGTGATCGGCGTCAGCGAAGCGATCACAATGGCCGTGACCGCGCCGTCGTGGGCGCCGATCGTCTCGTTCACGCTCCTGATCTTCATCCTGGTGCTGCGGCCCGGGCGGGCCACGTGAAGAGCGCCACATGAAACGCACGCCGCTCATCATCATCGGCGCCGCCGTGCTGCTGGCCTTCGTGCCCAAGCTCGGCCTGCCGGCCTTCTACGACTCGCTGCTGTACATGATGCTGCACTGGGTCGTGCTCGCGACCTCGTGGAACATCTTGTCGGGTTACACCGGCTACTTCTCGTTCGGGCACGGCGCGTTTTTCGGCGCGGGGCTCTACACCACGAGCACGCTGCTCGCACGCTACGAGTGGCCGTTCCTGTGGACGCTGCCGGTCGCCGCGCTGGTGGCCGCCACGCTCGGCGTCGCGCTCGGCGCGGTCGTGTTCCGCGTGAAGGGCGTGCGCGGCGAACTGTTCGCGCTGCTCACGCTCGCGATCACCTTCGTCATCGGCACCATCGTCGTCAACACGCCGATCGACGGCGGCAACGGCGTGCCGCTCAGCGGCGTTCCGGTGCCGAAGATCGGGCCAACACAGTCGTCCACCTTCTACCTGCTGGCGCTTGCCGCGGCGACCGTGACGATGCTGGTCGCGTGGGCCATCTTCGTCTCGAAGTTCGGCGCCGGCCTGTTCGCGATCCACGACGACGAAGACGCCGCCGAAGTGATGGGCGTGCCGACCTACCGCTACAAGCTGATGGCGCTGGCGATTTCGTGCGCCTTGGCCGGTGCGGCCGGCGGCATTCACGCCCTCTTCCTGTCGTATGTGACGGCCGGGGAAGTCTTCACGATCACGGTGCCGCTGACGGTCGTGTTGATGAGCGTGCTCGGCGGCACGCGGCATTGGGCCGGGCCGGCGGTCGGCGCGGTCGCGATCACCGGGCTGCTCTACAGCTTCACCGCGGCCGACCACGCGATCGCCGGCAAGGCGATGATCGGCGTGGTGTTGATCGCGGCGATCCTGTTCATGCCCGACGGCATTCTGTTGCGGCTGCAGCGCGTGTTCAGGCGCACGCCACCGGCCGCACCCGGCGCAGCGCACCCGCCGTCGACACTGGCCGAACGCTCGACGCCGACCGCCTCGACCGCATCGACCACAGGCCACGGCGAAGTGCTGCTGCACGTGCGCGGACTGCAGAAATCGTTCAAGGGCGTGCGTGCGCTGGCCGGCGTCGACGTGGACGTGCGGCGCGGCGAGATCCTCGGCTTGCTCGGCCCGAACGGCTCGGGCAAGTCGACCTTCATCAACGTCGTCAGTGGCCACTACCTGCCCACTGGCGGCGAAATTGTGTTCGAGGGCCGCCACCTGGCCGGGCTGCCGGCGCACCGCATCGCTGCGGCCGGCATCGCCCGCACCTACCAGATCCCGCGCCCCTTCGGGCACATGAGCGTGCTCGACAACGTGGCGCTGGCGACGATGTTCGGCGGTGCCATCCATGACGTGGCGACCGCGCGCAAGCAGGCGATGACCTGGCTCGATTTCACCGGCCTTCACGAGAAGGCGAACGCGCACCCCGACGACCTGAACCTGCACCAGCGCAAGTTCCTCGAACTCGCGCGGGCGCTCGCTTCGCGGCCGCGGCTCGTGCTGCTTGACGAAGTGCTGTGTGGCCTCACGCCGAGCGAGATCGACGATGCGGTGGCCTTGATCCGGCGCATCCGCGACCAGGGCTCGACCATCGTGTTCGTCGAACACGTGATGCGCGCGGTGATGGCGTTGACCGACCGCATCGTCGTCTTCAACCACGGCGAGCTGCTCGCCGCGGGCAGCGCGAGCGACGTGATGCAACGGCCCGAAGTGATGACGGCGTATCTGGGTCGGCCCCACCTGGAGCCGGCACATGCTTGAAGTCCACGACCTGCAAGTCGCGTATGGCGCGGCGCCCGCGCTCTGGGGCGTGTCGCTCGAAGTGCGCACCGGCGAGCTGCTGTGCGTGGTCGGCCCGAACGGCGCCGGCAAGACGACGCTGATCAACACGCTCGCCGGCATCTTGCGCGCGCGCGCCGGGCGCATCGTGTTCGAGGGGCGAGACATCACGCAGCTCGCACCGCACCGCTTTTGCGAAGCCGGCATCGCGATCGTGCCCGAAGGGCGGCGCCTGTTCACCGGCATGAGCGTGCTCGAAAACCTGGAGCTCGGCAGTTACCTGCCGGCCGCAAAGGCGCAGCGCAGGCAGTCGCTCGACGCAGCGATCGCACTGTTCCCGGTGTTGAAGCAAAAGCTCGCGAGCCCGGCCGGCGAACTCTCGGGCGGCCAGCAGCAGATGGTCGCGATCGCGCGCGCGCTGATGGCGCGGCCGCGCTTGTTGCTGCTCGACGAGCCCTCGCTCGGCCTCTCGCCGCTGATCGTGCAGGACATGTTCGCGGCGATCCGGCGCATCAATGCCGAGGGCATGTCGGTGTTGATGGTCGAGCAGAACGTCGTGATGGCGATGGGCGTGTCGACGCGCGCCTACGTCCTCGAAGAGGGCCGCATCGTCGCCGACGGCGCCCCCGACGAACTGCTGGCGCGCCCCGAAATCCAGCGCGCCTACCTGGGCGTTTGAACTCACACGAAACGGAGACGACAAACATGCTGTTCCCCACCACCATCGTCGGCAGCTTTCCGCAACCCGACTGGCTGATCGACCGCGAAAAGCTCGCCGGGCGTTTCCCGCCGCGCACCCGGGCGCGCGAGCTGTGGCGCATCCCGCCGCAGTACCTGGAACAGGCGCAGGACGACGCCACGCTGATCGCGATCCGCGCCCAGGAAGAAGCGGGTCTCGACATCGTCAGCGACGGCGAGATCCGGCGCGAGAGTTATTCGAACCGCTTCGCGACCGCGCTCGAGGGCGTGGACCTCGACAAGCCCGGCACCGCGCTCGACCGTTCCGGCCACCCGAACCCGGTGCCGCGCATCGTCGGAAGAATCCGCCGCAAACACGCGGTCGAAGTCGACGACCTGAAGTTCCTGCGCGCCAGCACCACGCGCATGGTGAAGATCACCGTGCCCGGCCCGTTCACGATGCTGCAGCAGGCGCAGAACGACTATTACAAGACCGAAGAAGACGCGGCGATGGACTACGCCGTGGCCGTCAACGCCGAGATCCGCGACCTGTTCGCGGCCGGTGCCGACGTCGTGCAGATCGACGAGCCCTACATGCAGGCGCGGCCCGAGAAGGCGCGTCAGTACGGCCTGAAGGCACTGAACCGCGCGCTGGAAGGCATCACCGGCACGACGGCGGTGCACATCTGCTTCGGCTACGCCGCCATCATTCACGAGCGCCCGAGCGGCTACTCGTTCCTGCCGGAGCTCGCGCAGTGCAGCTGCAAGCAGGTGTCGATCGAAACGGCGCAATCGCATCTCGACTGTTCCGCCTTGCGGGCGCTGGACGGCAAGCGCGTGATGGTCGGCTGCATCGACCTGTCGGACCCGGCCGTGGAGACGGTCGACACCATCGTGCAACGCATCGAGCGCGCTTTGCCCTATGTGAAAGCCGAAAACGTGATCCTCGCGCCCGACTGCGGCATGAAGTACCTGCCGCGCGAAACCGCCATCGGCAAACTGCGTGCGATGGTCGACGCGGCGAAGGTCTTGCGGCGCAAACACGGCGCTGCGGGTTGAGCCCATGCTCCACGCGTTCATGCTGACGGACCGGCCCGATTCGGCCGCGTTGCGCGCACGCGTTCGCCCGGAACACAAGGCCTACCTCGGGCAGGTCGCCGAGCACATCGCCTTCGCCGGCCCGCTGCTCGCCGACGACGGCGCCACGATGCTCGGCAGCCTGCTCGTGATCGACTTCGTCGACCGCGCTGCCGCGCTCGCCTGGCTGGCGCAGGAACCGTTCACGCGCGCCGGTCTGTACGGCGAAACGCGGGTGCAGGCGTTCGCCAACCTCTGGCCGCAGCGCGCGGGGTTCGTCGATCCGATGACTTGAATTCGAAACACCCCAGCACTGCGCAAGCAGACACATCAACAACGGGTCATGGCTGGGCGTGACTCACTTGCAGGAGACAAGGCCATGTGCAGACTCTGTGACGAAGGCAAGCCCCAGAACCATTTCGGTTCGCGAAGAAACTTCTTCAAGACCGCGGCCGCGACCGGTGTCGCTGCCACCGCGTTCGACCTGCTCGCCGCCGGCCCGGCCGCGGCGCACGAAGACCGCGAGCCCGAAGAAAGCGGCCGGCACGGCCGGCGCTACGTGATCCGCGGCGGCGCCGTGATGTCGATGGACCCGA
>Ga0307516_10000609_pt1 | contig 48487 bp, 55 predicted proteins | sample 19_EM_MG_FD_203310 | JGI IMG/M metagenome (GOLD analysis project Ga0307516, IMG submission 203310) | Populus trichocarpa ectomycorrhiza microbial communities from riparian zone in the Pacific Northwest, United States - 19_EM | ecosystem: Host-associated > Plants > Roots > Unclassified | place... | reverse complement strand
GGTCGCCGTCAACCTCGCCCGTATGGACGCTTGGTGGACGGGCACCTCACTGCAACGAACCCGCATCACCCACCTCGCCCGCCTCGACCTCGCTTTGGCCGCATAGCCAGAATTGGGCAACAGGGTCCTGTACCGCTCGAAAACCGGGTTTCGGGGTTGACCTGCGGTTCTGTGCGTCGCCGGTTGCTCGATGGATGCCAGGCTGACCGGCATGGTCGTGTCGTTCGGATACCTGATTCTGCGTCAGGTGCTGCAGTTGATCGTGGTGAGCCTCCGTGGTGAGCGGGCGAATGAGATCGAGATCCTGGTCCTTCGCCACCAGGTCGCGGTGCTGCGCCGTCAGGTCAAACGTCTGGATCTGGAGCCATCCGATCGGGCGGTGTTCTCGGCGTTGTCCCGGCTGCTGGCCCGGCCGCGGTGGGCAACCTTCCTGGTCACCCCGGCCACCCTGCTGCGCTGGCATCGCACTCTGATCGCCCGGAACTGGACCTTTCCCCGACGCCGACCGGGCCGCCCGCCGGTGCATGCCACCATCCAGGCGCTGATCCTGCGCCTGGCGAAGGAGAATCCAGGCTGGGGCCATCGCCGGATCCAGGGCGAACTGGTCGGCTTGGGTTACCGGGTGGCGGCCAGCACCGTGTGGTCCATCCTGACCAGGGCCGGGGTGGGTCCGGCACCTCGGCGCGCTGGACCGACGTGGACCGAGTTCCTCAATTCGCAGGCGAAGGGGATCCTGGCATGCGATTTCCTGCACGTCGACACGATCGGCCTGAGCCGCATCTACGTGCTGTTCTTGATGGAGATCGGCACCCGGCGGGTGCACATCCTCGGCGTGACCATCCATCCGACCGGGGAGTGGGTGGCGCAGCACGCCCGCAACCTGATGCTGGAGTTAGGGGAGCGGGCCGCGCAGTTCCGGTTCCTGATCCGCGACCGAGACACCAAGTACACCAGCATGTTCGACGAGGTGTTCACCAGCGAGGGCATCGGGGTCCTTCGCAGTCCACCGCAGGCTCCTCGGGCGAACGCGTACGCGGAACGGTGGGTGCGTACGGTGCGCCGGGAATGTCTGGACCGGATGCTGGTCTACAACGCGCGGCACCTGGTGGCCGTCCTGGGCGAGTTCGTCGTGCATTACAACGAGAACCGACCCCATCAGAGCCGCGGCCAACGGCCACCCAACGCCACCGACACCGGGCCGGCCGTCGTTGACCTCGCCTCCGCGCGGGTCCACCGCAGGAAGATCCTCAACGGACTGATCAACGAATACTCGCAGGCAGCGTAGCCCTAACCGCAATTTCGAGCGGTACAGGCTCAACGAAGATCAGATCGCCGCCATTGTCGACGGGTTCGGCAGCCTTCTCGACGTCCTCCGCGAAGCTGATCCACGCGACAAGGCGGAGCTGTACAGCCGCATCGGCCTGCGGATGACCTACAAGCCGGGCCTGAAGACGCTGAAGGCCGAGGTCGTCAGTTCCGACCTCGGCCGTGTGCTTAATGTGTGTCCGGAGATCGACACGAACCTATTCCCAACATACCATGTTGCTATCTACTACTATTCCACTCCAATAGCCCACGAGGAACCCGTCCGGGAAGAGTTCACCCGGACGGGTTCCTCGTTTATGGGCGCCAGGCAAGCGGCCGACAACCACTGGCTCGAGCACTGGGCGAGATCGGCTCACGACGGTCCATCGCTGCTCCTGACCAGGACGGATGATATTTCGGCATCCACAACGTGCAGCATGTTGACGAAGATCGCTCCGGCGCGAACGGCCGCGGGGAGGCGGCGGGCGGTGCTCACGTCCCGGATCCAGACCGACGCGGCGAGGCCGCAGTCGGTGTCGTTGGCACGGGTGACGAGTTCGTCGGCGTCGGAGTAGGTGAGTACGGGAAGCGCCGGACGGAAGATTTTTCGCGGGCCAGGGCCATGTCGTCGCGGACGCGGGTGAAGATCGTCGGTTCGTAGGAATGGCCGTCGCTGAGGTCGCCGCCGCGTCGGCCGCCGGTCACGAGTTCGGCGCCTTCCGCGAGCCTCGGCGCACGTTGTCGTCGACGCGGTTCAGGTGCTCCTCGGTGACCAGCGGCCCGAGGTGTTCGGCGCCAGTCCCGGGCCGATCCGGAGACGGCCGGCCAGGGCGGCGGCCTTCTCGAGGAACTCCGCCGAGTGTGCCCGGTCGATGTGGAAGCGCGAGTACCCACGCAGACCTCGTACCCGCCGAGTATTGCGTCCGCACTGGTCGGAGCTGTGGGTGCCATTCCTCAGCCAAGCTCGTGACCTGGAGAGCGTCAGTTGGTCGCGGAGCCGCCGCCATTCCGGAGTTGAGCCTGTTCAGGTTTCGAGAGGCAATCCCTGAACGCGTTCAAAGGATACGCACAACTCGATCATGGCGAGGGACGAATGGCCAGGCCAGAGGTCCGGATGAGTTTTCGGCACCCACACCTTCCATGCCAGCGCCTGACTTCCGGCCCCGGCCTTGCCGTCCGCCGCACCGCCGCATGACCAAAAAACCCAAAACGACCCACCCTAAAAAGATGCACCCCGTCAGAACTTGCGCCCGGGATTTCGAACGGTACAGAGCCTAAGGTGGTATCGAGACTGCGCCGGAACACAATCGGATTCATCCGAACGGATACCGGCAACCGCCGATCATCGTGTCGAGAGAAATGCCTGGACCGCGCCGCGGGCCGTTGCGCTGATACCCGCCGATATCTAGCACGCTACCGTCGGCATGGAAGGCGATCCGCTGCACAGAATCCCGATCAGTCGGAAACTCGCACCCGATCCCTCGGCCTCTCGCTCCGCTCAGCCAAAACGCAATTTTTGTTCGCATAACAATGCTTGGTCCTACAGTGTTTGGGTCAGCCTGAGGGGGTGCAGTGCCACTCGGATCCAGAGGGCGAGCGGGATGGCTCCTGCTGGCGGTGGCGGTGCTGCTGGCGGGGCTGGCCGTGGTGGGATGGAGCTTGTGGGATGGCGAGGTGACGGCGGGTATGCCGGCCGAAGCCCCGAGTAGCGCCGTTGGCGAGCCCAGCGCCAGCCCTCTCAGCAGCGCCCGCGCAGCCACATTGTCCGAGCAGCTGACCTCCGGAAAGGAGGCACAGCTGCGGGATGCGCTGGCGCTGCCATCCGGTCAGGTGCTGGAACCGGCCGCTGCCCAGCAATTGGCCTCGTTGGGCTCGATCAGCTTCGACCTCGCCACCTTCATGTACCTCGACGGCCGGACGGCAGAGGTCCGGGGCAAGGTGGCCACTCCGCCGGCAGAGATGAGCCGCGACTGGACCTTCACGCTGCTGTACCTCGGGCAGGAGTGGAAGCTGGTGGATGGAAGGCCAAGCGCATGAGGCTTCGTAGTGCGCTGGCCACACTGCTGCTGACCGCGGCCACGCTGACCGTCCCGTCCACCGCTGCCCGGGCCGCCGGCTGCGGCAGTTCCACCGAGGCGACGGCCAACCAGGCCGCCGGCCGGCGGCCTGTCATCTTCGTCCACGGCTGGACCTCCGACGGCAAAGGGCTGCAGGACACCGGCAAGGAGCTTGTAGAGCGGACCGGCAACCGCATCCAGCCCTTCTACTTCGACTATGGCAGTAACAGTACGACGTGGGCGGCCGACAAGATGGTGGCCGGCTGCCTGGCCGACTACGTCGCTGCCGTCTCCGATGCGTACGGCAAGAAGAGCGCCGGCGACCGCAAGATCATTCTGGTCGGGCACTCGATGGGCGGGCTGGCGTCGCTCTACGCCGCCCAGGACGACAAGGCCCGGGATCGTATTGGTGGGCTGATCACCTTCGATACCCCCTATCTCGGCAGTCCATTCGGCAACACCGGGGTGGCGGCGATGCTGCAGGGGCTGCAGCAGAGCGCCCGCAGCAAGCTCGTTCCGCCGATGGGGTCGGACGCCCAAATCTGCCTAGGACAACACAAGGACGGCGCCGGGCTGGCGAACGGTTGCGGTGCGAAGCTGCCTGGCTACCTGCCGGTCGCGGCGGGGGTGACCACCATCGCCGGCGACATCACCGTCAAGCGCACCTTCGGCCCCTTCCCCCTGTATGACATTCCGCTCGGCAGCGATGGCATCGTGCCCGTCGACAGCCAGCACGGCTACCTACAGATCCAGAAGAAGCCCGCGTGGCCGATGGGGCAGAAGATCCGCCTGAAGAGCGACAGCTGCACGATCACCAACGACTCGATGATGCGGACGCTTAAAGCTGCCGGTCGAGGCGGGGCGGCCGGGATCATCAGCGCGTTACTGAGTGCCTATGCGGAGCTGAAGGTGGATAACAACGCCCTGGACGGGCTACTGGAGGACAGACTCACGCCGGCACTGGCCATCTATCTGGGTGTCGCCACGTTGACCGCCGATTGCAGCCACATCAAGGTCACCAGCCATGGCCCTGCGCTGGACCACGCGGCCGATTCGCTGAAGGACTACCTCAACCAGTTGGAGCCAGGCACATCGATCCGCAATCTGGCGCCGGTCACCTCCGACGGCGAGGTGGCCTCGGGCTGGAGCGTCGTGGACGGGACAGACGCGGGAGGGGTGGACTGCAGCTTCAACACCGCCAGCCCGGCGGCCAAGAAGGGCAACATCTACTTCTGCAGCCCTCACGCGGCGATGGCAGACGCCTGCTGGGTGGAGGCGGGGAACAACTCCATGCTGTGCCTCAGCAACCCAATGAGCCGCAAGGTGGTAAGGCTGTGGATGGAGGGCATGAGCGGGGCGGCGCTGCCGTCCGGCCCGGCCGAGTACGGCGACACCCCGTTGCCGATCCGACTGGATCTCGACAACGGGACACGGTGCCGGCTACGGAATGGCGGCAGCTGGGGCATCCAGGAGATCAACCCAGACCTCGTGGGCTTCTACACCTGCGACAACAGCGAGGCGGTGTGGGCGAAGAGAGGCAGCGGCACTGGCATCGACCAGTCCGGCAAAACCTGGACGGTCCGCACAGGCAACGAGAGCGGCGGGCTGACGCGGCGCAAGATCCGAACGGCCTACTACGTGGCGACTGCTTAGGAGGGCACCCCGGCACGGCGAACCAAACACCGTCTGCGCCGCAGTCATCAGGCATGCGGCTGGCTGTAGCCGAACGTGGCCGTAGCTGGCCCAGCAGAAGTGGCGGCGGAGATCGCAGGGAGGTGCAACGTCCCGGTTCGTGCGTTGTAGACGTTCATGCCTGCGGCGAAGACAGCGGCCACGCCGGCGTACGCGTCTCGAACTGGGCAACAGGGTCGTTCAGGCCTCGACATACGCGCAGAACTGCTCGCGCTCGCCAGTCTCGTACGCTGCCTCGTCGTACCGAGCGTTGACTACGGTGAGCGCCTTCACCGTCGGCTCGATGACCTCAAAGATCACCGCGTCCGTTGCCGGTTCCCAGCGATGGCTGACCAGGTCTGCGACGTCGTGCTCGAACCGGTGTACCGTTCGATAACCCAGTTTCGGCTACGCGGCCTGGGAATACTCGTTGATCAGCCCGTTGAGGACGCGTCGGCGGCGTACCCGCACGGTGGCCAGATCCGTGACCGGTGCTGGGGACATGTCGATGGCTGGTGGGAGTTGCTCGCGGCCTTGGTGGGTCGGTGCACGTTGTAGTGCCGGACGTACTCTTCGAGCGTGACGAGCAGATGTCGCGGGTTGTAGATCAGGATCCGATCGAGGCACTCCCGGCGTACCGTGCGCACCCACCGCTCGGCGTAGGCGTTCGCGCGGGGAGCCCGCGGCGGCGTCCGTACGATCTCGATGCCCTCAGCAGTGAACACCTCGTCGAACGCGGCAGTGTACTTGGTGTCACGGTCCCGGATCAGGAACCGGAACGGTGAAACCCGGTGCTCGAGGTCCATCATCAGGTTGCGGGCCTGCTGCGCCACCCACTGGCCGCTCGGATTGGTAGTGGCACCCAGGATGTGTACCCGCCGGGTGGCGACCTCCATGAGGAACAGCACGTAGACGCGGGTCAGGCCGATCGTGTCCACGTGCAGGAAATCGCATGCCAGCAGCCCTTTGGCCTGGGCGCTCAGGAACTGCGTCCAGGTCGGCCCGCCGTTACGCGGCGCCGGATCGACGCCGGCTCTGCTCAGGACTGCCCACACCGTGCTGGACGCGACCCGATAGCCCAGCCCGACCAGTTCACCCTGGATACGACGGCATCCCCAGGTCGGGTTCTCCGCGGCCAGGCGGAGCACCAGGGCCCGGATCTCAGCGCGTAACGCTGGCCGGCCCGGCCGAGTCGGGTAGGTCCACTTGCGGGTGACCAGGCGGCGGTGCCAGCGCAGCAATGTGGCAGGGGTGACGAAGAACGCCGCCCGGCGTGACCGGGGCAGCAGCCGGGACAACGCGGAAAGCACCGCCCGGTCAGCGGGCTCAAGATCGAGACGATGGACTTGGCGGCGCAGCACCGAGATCTGATGGCGTAGCACCAGGATCTCTGCCTCGTTAACGCGATCACCGCGTAACACCAGCATCATCAGCTGTAGCAACTGGCGCAGGATCAGATACCCGAACGACAGGATCATGGTGTCAGCATGACCACGACAGCTACCACAGCGCCGGACAAAACCGCACGTCAGACCATACGGCCGGGTTGTCGAACGCTACAAGGTCTTCGGCGGCCCGCCCGTCTGGATAGGCACGGCGGCGGTTGTGCTCGGCGCGATCGTCTACCACCACCTGCGGACCACCGACACCGTCGCGATGTCCCCGGCTCCGGCCGCCGCCCGCCCCGAGCCGCGCGCCGCCGCGGCCACCGCAACACGACCCGGCACCGCCGCGGCGGCGCGCACCAGTGCCGCCACGCAGTCGGCGACCGGCGACTGCACCTCGCAGCAGCACCGCGAACTGCAGGACGCGGTCAACTGGCAGTTGCAAACGCATCCCGATGTCCTGCTACGACGGCATGGACCGCGGCGAGCTGCGCCGCAACGGGTTCCGCAACGACCGCTGCGCCAACGCCCGCGAACAGATCAACCGCGAGTGCTACGGCGGTGGCGACCCGAATCACCAGGGCATGGCCGCCTCCTACCGACGAGCAGCCGAGATCTGTCGGGAGCTCTACCGCCAGGCCGACCGCTGCTGACCGCGCCGCCCGCGCCACGTGCGGCGGGCGGGACTGGCCTCGGCGGTGGCGCTCTGCCGGGCGGTGCAGCGCTCAGCCCTATCCCGCCATGCTGGCCTTCGTCGTACTGGCTGGTGCTGTCTTGTGGTCGGCGGAGCTCTCCGCCCGCCGGCTCACCCGGCCCCGGCCGCTGCGGCTGGCCTGGCGTGCGACGGCGCAGCCGGTACAGATCGGCACCAAGGCGGAGACCGGAACGCGGGCCCGCGCGCACCGGGGTGCGCTCGCCGACGGTGACCCATGGGTGTCGACGCGGGCCCTGGTCGACGCGTTCCGCGCGCAGGGGCGCTGGCAGCTTGTCGTGCTGGGACCACCAGGGGCCGGCAAGCCGAACCCCGAAATCTGACACACTTTCGTGACCACGCACGCTGACGGCAGTGCCGCTACAGGATAGCTGCTACTGCCAGCCAGGCGATGGTCAGTCTGGCCGTTGTCGGGGCCTACGTCCGGGGGCGTGATTGCGCGTCTGGCTGCGGCATGTACGCGTCGCCAGCCCGTCCGGCCCAGGTCACCGCCGTACCGTTGATCCAACTGGCCAGCGTTGTGCCCGCAACCGCGCGCCTACCCTGCGACGGAACAGCGCCAAACGCGAAGGGTGACGATCCATCGGTCAGCGCGCCTTGTCGGCGGCAAAGAGATGACATGTATCGGCCGGTCACGGTCGGTGGGTTGAGCTGAGGTGTGAGCACGTCGAACATGCCCTGGGCGGCAGGGTCAGCGGCGATCGCGGCGATGAGGTCAGCCGGCACCTCAGCTTCCGAGGGCGGGGCGTAGGCGACCGCCCACCGCCCGTCGCTTTCGCGGCTTCCACCGCGGGAAGGCGGACCATTCGCCGGTACGGATGAGAGCCGACCACGCATAGGCCACCCGGCCGGGACCAGACACAGCGCGAACGTCAGGCGCAGGCGGCGCAGGCCGTGCGCGATCCGTTCGTGCCGCCACCGCAGCACGGCAACTTCCATCGGGTTGCCGCGCAGAAGCGCCTTGCCGGCGAAGGCGGGCGTCGCCATCGGCGGGACCTCTTGGTCGACGTAGGCTCGGGGCGGCTCCTCGACAGCGCGAACGGTTTCGCCCTGGTGCGAGCGCATGTCCCAGCAAGCCGGCGCCAGTCGGTCAGCTCGAAGTCGGTGACCTGCTGACTGCGGCGCCAGTCGTCGAACCAAGCGAGCGTGTCCTCGCCAAACGGGCGCGACGTCAACTCTGCAAGCGCGGGGTCCTGGACCGCGCCGTCGCGGGGGAGGGCCCTCTCGCCGTGCGCGGGCGCGTTGCGGCGGTGGCGCTGCTCGTCGGGCTTGGGGGAGTGCCGCGTGCCATTCGGTCCTCCTTTCGCGGGAGCGGGCGGTTGCCAAACGCAGGTAGGCTGAAGGCCAGTGGCCGATTCGGGCAGGTACCCCACGACCGCGACTCCCGACTTCTTGAGGTCTCAAGTTGAGTCAGATCGCGACATGGGTAGGCCTTGCCCTCTTGGGCGGTGCGCTCGGCAACGCCGCTTACGAGCTGCTCACATGCCTTTGGCGGCGCGGCGCCGCGCGAGTTCGTGCGCTACGGGCTAGTCGCGCCGCGCGACTGCAGCGTTCGCCCAAAACATCGCTTCCTCGACCTTCGTCAGCGCCACGGCCTTGTCGCGGCCGTCGGGCAACACGGCGTCGAGCGCGTCGGCGAGCTGGCCGCAGGCCGCGCGCACCGCCTCATGTTCGCGCACCCGCTCGGGTGTGCGCGGCGGGTAGTAGTCGAAGCGTCCGGGCAGGTCGGGCATGCTCACGCGTCCTCAGTTCGTACGTGTGTGCGATGCGGTCAGGCTGTGGAGCGGCGGGAGTCGGGGAGCTGTACGAGTCGGCGATGCTCGTCGAGACAATCGACGGCGAGCGCCGGCAGACGCTTCAAGCCCTCCTGTCGCGTCTGGCCGACGGGACCTGGCAGGTCTATCTGGCCGAGCGGCCCGGCTGGGACGGCCGGCACGCGGCTGCGCGCTATGCGACCGAGGAAGAAGCGTGGGACGCGCTGGCTGCGATCTACGAGCAGACAGCCGATCGCGGGGTGTGGCACAAGAGCCGTTTCGGACGTCAACCGCCACAGACCTCGGTCGCGTACGGTAAGCCCTCATGGTGACGTGCGGACCTCTATGCCCGTACGCAGAGGGAGGAGGAATGCCGCTTCGGTGGTGTTGCTGTTGGCGAGGGGTCACCCCGTTACCTTTTTGATCGTCCCCAGGCGCCTTGGATTTTGTCACTTAGCGTAATTAGCGAGTTTGGCCGCATGTACGCGCTGGGCCACGGATACTGGCTTGGAGGTTGCTCGGCTCGTGGGCCTCGCCCGACCACGGCCGAAGCTACTGGGTACGGGTTGTCGCCCGCGTCACCATCCGCGGAACCGGCGAGGATGCGACGGCCCGCTGATGGCGCAGCGATGGTGATCGGGGCCGGCCCATCGTCCATTTGATCCCCGGACGAGCGGCTCTTCGTCGCTGGCGGAGCCGGTCCGGCTCGGCGATGATGGCGAGGTAGTCGCGATCGGTCTCGGAGGTGGGGACGGGTGGGCCTGGTCTTCGTGCACGGCATCGGCAACCGGTCGACGAAGGCGGCCTATGCGGAGACCGTCGCCCTGCGGGACGCGCTGTTCCACCGCTTCCTGATCAGCCGCGCGCTGCCGGAGCTTTCTGGGACTGAGATCCACAATCCGATGTGGGGTGACCTCGCCGCCCGGCTCAGATGGGGGCACGCCTCGCTGCCCCGCAGTCGCCGCGAGAAGCTCGGCGCGGAGGACGAGGAACTGGCTGACCTCTACCAGGCCGCCGGCGGCGTTCCCGGCCGGTCGCTGGCCGGGCGGACCCTGGCCGACGCCGTCGACTTCCTGTTCACCATCGCGGACCTGCGCGGCCGCTCCGCCGCCGAGATCGAGGACCTAGCCGACTACGCTGTGGCCCTGGCCGACCAGTGCGACAGCGCCCCGCCGGTGCCCGGCGCGGACCCGGCGTCCCGCGACGACGCGCAGGTTCTGGACGACCTCGACCGCCTGGCGGCCCATGTCGCGAACGGCACCGGCGATCGTCAGCGGTTGGGCGGCAACCGGCCGTGGAGCGGCCTTGGCCGCCGGGTGCTGGCCTCGGGTCTGCGTCGGTTCCGGCAGCAGGAGCTCGGGCTGCCGACCGCCCTCGCCGCCGCCGCGATGCGCCGCCTGGCCAGCGAGAACGTGTCACTGCTGATCGGTGACGTCTTCGAGTACCTGACCACCCGCGGCACCAGGGCGAAGCCCGGCGAGATCGTCCGGCTGGTCTGCGCCAGCCTGGACCGGGCCAGCCAGGACGGGCCGCTGGTCATTGTCGCGCACAGCATGGGCGGCAACATCGTCTACGACATTCTCAGCCACTTCCGGCCGGACCTGGAGGTGGCGGTGCTCGTCACGGTCGGCTCGCAGGTCGGGCTCTTCGAGGAGCTGTCGCTGTTCCGGGCCAGCGACCGGTCCCTGCCGACCGAGCAGTCTCCGCGGGTGATCGCACCGGAGAAGGTGCGGCAGTGGATCAATATTGTCGATCCGGCGGACATCCTCGCGTATCGGGCTGATCCGATCTTCGCTGGACCGGTCGACTACGATTACCCGTCCGCGGAGCCGTGGGCGCATACCGCCTACTTCCGGCAGCCGATGTTCCACCGGCGGCTGGCCGTCCGAGTGGGAGAGGCGCTCGGTTGACCGAGATCGTGGTGGACGCCGGCCCTGGCCCACGCGTGCACGCCTTCGTGGTCGGCGTCGCCCACTACCCCTATGTCGGCCGGGGCCGCGGCAGCGGTGCCGCCCGCCGGCTGCTCGACGATCTCGGCCAGGTCAGCGTTCCGGAGCCGTCGGCCCGGCACATCACGGAGTGGTTGCTCAGTGTGGATCGCCGGCCCGGTGACCCGCCGGTCGGCACGGTCGAGGTGCTGATCTCCGCGCCCACCCTGGTGTCGGTCCGGTCGCCCGACGGCACCACGATCGCCGTGGACCGTGCCGTTCATGCCAATGTCAGTGCCGCTTTCCGCCGGTGGGCCGCCCGCTGCGCGACCAGCCGCGACAACGTGGCGATCTTCTACTTCTGCGGTCACGGCTGGCGCCAGGGCGACCAGCTGCTGCTCCTGGAAGACCTAGGTGAGGACCCGGACCTGGTGCTGGCCAACAGCGTGGACCTCGGGGTGATCCGGGCGCGGATGCACCTGACCGGCCCGCGGTTGCAGGCCTACTTCGTCGACGCCTGTCGCGAGGTGCCGCTGGACCTGGCCCCGAGCGGTTCCCGGCCGAAACCACTGGTGGACGTGCCCGAGCCGGACGGGCCGCTGGAGCCCATCGACGCGCCGGTCTTCTTCTCCACGGCGATGGGTCATCCGGCTTTCGGGGACGACGGTGCGGTCACCCCGTACACCGAAGGGGTCATCACCGCCCTGAAAGGGCTCGGCGCCCGGCGCAAAGGCGCGGATTGGGCGGTGACCACCGGCAGCCTGGCGACCCATCTCCAGGACATCCTGGCCTGGGAGTGCACCGGCGAGCCGACACAGCAAGTCCGGATCGAGGGCCAGTCGGCGGGCCGGGGCATCCTGCACTCACTGCCCGGAGCACCGCTGGTGCCGTTCCGGATCGGCTGCCGCCCGCCCGGTTCACCGCTGCCCGAGCGGGTCACCGCCCGCCCGATGCTCACCCCCGGCATCACCGCCCGGGCGCAGGTGTTCGAGGCCGCCCGCGGTCATCTCACCGCCGGGTTTTACGAGATAAGCGCCGGCTACCCGTCGGACTCCGGGTTCACCGGCGACGCCTTCTACCATCCGGTCGACACACCGAACACGATCCTGCCGGTCACGGTTCGCGCCCGGACCCGGGACCTGTCGTGACCGCGTACGTGCAGGGACCACCCGCCGGACCGGCAGGACGGTCGACGCTCGGCGTTTTCGAGGTGGCCAACCCGGACCTGGAGGTGGTCGCCACCGGGCTGCTGCGGGCCGGCATCGCGGTCGAGGTGGCCGTACCCGGACCGGGCCAATACCTGGTCCGCGGTTTCGTCCCGGGTGGGGAACGGCTCAGCGGGATCCTGCAGGTGAACGGGACGCCCGGCGAGATCAGCATCGCGCAACTCCCGGCCCGCGGCATCGACATCCCGCCACCGGCGCGGCGCAGCGGCTGGATCGCGGCGTGGCGGCCCGGTCCCGACTTCGAACCGGTCGACAGCACCGCGTTCGAAGCGTCCGGCGCCGGACTGGCGATCGACTACACGGCGGCAGCCGGTGAGAACGTGGTCCTCCAATGGTCCACAGGCGACCGGGTTCAATGCACGGCGGCGCCGACCGGCTCACCGGTGCGACTGGTCGACGGCAGCCGGCTGGAGTTCGCCTCCGACGAGGCCCACGTGCTGCTGGGATTCCTCGACCAGGGCGATCTGACCCACGCGGGCATCCTTGCCGAACCGGTCCTGGAGTCGGTGCCGCAGGACGTCACCCTCGCGGTCGCGACCGGGTATTACCTGCTCAACGCCGCTGACGAGCGCCTGGCCCAGTGGTCGCGGGACCTGATCGAGCGGTGGCCGCGCCTGTTCGACGCCCATCTGTTGCAGGCCTGGGCCTGTCTCTACAGTGCCGATTCCTGGCAGGACGCCGGAACGGCCCTGCGGGACGCGACCCGGTGCGGGCTGCCGCTGGCAGCGCGCGGGTTGAGGCTGCTGGACGACGCGCTGCGGCGGGTGGCAGCTGTGGCAGATCAAGGCCCGGAGGCGGTGCGGGTGAGGTTCCTGCCGTATCTGCGGGCCGTCGACGATCCCGGCTTGACCAGCTTCACCGGACAACCGCAGGCCCCCGGCGCCGTCGTCGCCGTACCACCGCCGCACGCTCGCACCTGGCGCCTGGCCGACGGGCGTATCCACCTCACCGAACCCGAATCGCCGCCCGTCATACGGCCGGCGTCGAGCAGTACCCGGAACGCAGAAACCCGATCCTCCGCCAGCGTGACCGCCCGGGCCCTATTGACTGAGCTGGACACGCTTTACCGAGCTGCCGGCCGTCCGTCGCTGAGACGGATCAGCATGGAGATCCGTCGTAACAACCAGATGCCCGAAACGGTCAGCCACGAGACAGTTGGAGCCATCCTCCGTGGCGATCCAGGAGTTAGTTGGTCCAAGGTCGAATGTGTGGTTCGCCAGTTGGCCGCTATGTCGATCCATCGTCCCGACCCCGACCGTGAGGTACGGCGGCTGCATGCCACCTGGTCCGACGCCTTCTGGCGTCCTGCGCCGTCGGCAGCGCGCTTCCCGAGCGGGCTCGTTCCCTCCCGCGACGCAGCTTTTACCGGCCGACGCGACCACCTGGAGCTTATGGCCGCCACTCTGCATGACCGGTTGAGGCTGCCGCTGATCCTGCATGGGCTCAGTGGGGTCGGTAAGACCCAGCTCGCGGTGGAGTACCTGCACCGGCACGCTGCCGAGTACGAGATGGTGGGGTGGATCACCGCCGAGGACCCGTTGCTGGCGACGGCGGAGCTGGCCGCACTCGGCGAACGGCAGGGCTGGCCGACCGGCAGCGACCTGGCACAGACCATCCGAACCGTATTGAGCCGACTGGAGAGCAGCAGCGTCCGGTGGCTGCTCATCTACGACAACGCCGCCGCACCCTACGACATCCATCCACTATTGCCGTCCGGCGGCGGCGACGTGCTGGTGACCACCCGCGACGGCACCTGGCTGGACCGGGGAACCCCGGTTGAGGTGGGCGTCTTCACCCGCGCGGAGAGCATCGAGCTGCTCCGCACCCGCGGTCACTCGATCGAGCCGAACGACGCCCACCAGCTCGCTGAGCGCCTCGGTGATCTGCCACTCGCCCTGCAACAAGTGGCCGCCATGCAGGCCGATACCCGGGTCCCGGTCCGGGAGTATCTGCGCCGCCTCGACATCCGGGGCATGCAGGAGCTCAGGTCCGCACCACCGGGTGCGTACCCGACTTCGGTGGTGACGGCGTTCGAGCTGTCCGTCGACCAGCTCCGCGCCGAGTCGCTGGCTGGCGCGCAGTTCCTGGAGATGGCGTCCTGCCTGGGTGTCGAGCCGATCTCGCTGACGTTGCTGCGCGCTGGCGGCGGGCAGCTGCCGCCGCCGCTGGGCCGCATGCTGAACCAGCCGGACACCCTCACCGACGCCATCCACCGGCTGCGCCGCTACGGCCTAATGAAGGTGACCAGCGACGGTGTCCAGGTGCACCGGCTGGTGCAGGCGATCGTGCGGGACATGCTGCCCGAGGCGGCACGGGAGCAGGCGTACGCCAACGCCCGCCGGCTGCTGACGGCCGCCAACCCGGCCCGGCCGGCGGACCCGGCGGCCTGGGACATGTACCAGCGGATCGGCCCGCACCTGCCGGCGGCCCGAATGGTCGAAGCCACTGAGCCCGACGCCCGCCAGACAGTGCTCGACCATGCCACCTATCTGTACGAGACAGGCGACTACGAAGGCAGCCTCCGGCTCTGTGAACAGGCTGGCGATCAGTGGTCACTGGACGGCGCCACCGGGGACGTCCAGGTGATCGAATGCCGCCAGCTGGCGGTCGCCGCCCGGCACGCGCTGGGCCGCTTCTAGGAGGCGTACCGGCGCGCTGAACAGACCTGGGCATAACTTACGTAAGGACCTTCCCGAGTACGGCCCCGACCACTCGGCCACACTCGGGTTCGCCGGCTTGATGGCCGCCTCATACCGGGCCCTCGGTGAGTACGAGGCGGCGATAGACCTGGACTGGGCGACCGTCCACTGGTACCGCCAGGCTCGTGGAGACGACGCCTCGGTCACGCTGACGGCACGAAGAGGCCTGGCGACGAGCCTGCGGGCATTCGGCGACTTCGCCGCCGCCTGTGAGATGGACAGCGAGCTGTATGGAATCCGCCTGCGTACCAACGGGCCGGACCACCAGGAGACCCTGCTCTCGGCCGCCAACCTGGCGCGTGATCTCTACGGCCTCGGTGATTATGCGGCCGCGCTGATCGGCGGGCGGCCGCCGGCGCCTCGGTACTCAGGGACAGATCCAGTTGGGCCGTCAGCTCACTCAAGATGGGCCTTGCCCGCCGCAGCAGTTGCTCAGTTGCATGTGGCTTCGAAGGGGGCGCCCGGAATGTCGGCCGCCCACTGCTGCGGCGTCATTCCCGCCTGCACAGCGTCGCAGGCTTGCGTCACCGGATCGGCGAAGGAGGATTTCAGCCAATCGATGTTCCAGACGATCGCTGCGTCTTCGGAGAACGTCCGCAGAGAGGATCCATCGGCATCGAAGCCGAGGCTCATGACTGCCTGCGGCCCATCCGTACCCGCCGGCATGGTCAGCACGGCAACCCGGAAAGGCTGCGACGGATTGGCCAGGCTCCACAGGTTCGCTGTGCCGTCGCCCGCGCCTACCGCTACCACCGTTCCGTCCGGGCTGAAGGCGACCGAGTTGGCATCCTGGAAGGTTCCTTTGATACGGACGATCTCCTTCGGCGCCTTGGGCCTGGCGACATCCCAGACGGCGACTACCCCGTCGGCGTTGGCTGCGGCAAGCTTCCGTCCGTCCGGGCTGAACGTCATCTCGCGGATCAGCGTGACGTCGCTGAACGCCGGAATCTCGACGGGCCGGTCCCGCGGCCGATCCAACCGGAACAGCCACAGGGTCTCGCCCGCGACGGCCAGCCACGTTCCGTCGGGCCGGAACGTCGCGGTGTGCGGATTTCCTTTGTCCTGGTCGAAGGCGTAGATCTTTGTGGGACGACGCGGGTCGGTGAGGTCCCAGACGGTCATCTGCTTGCCGGCTTGCACGGCAACCGCACGACCGTCGGGACGGAAGACCGCGGCAGTGCCGTCCAGAAGTCCCGCCGACCCCGCCGGGATGGCCGCGAGACGAACAGCTCTGCCCGGCGTGCCGGCGTAGTCCCACAGCGATATTTCGGTCGAGCTGCGGAGTGCCACCATCCCGCCGGCGCTCGAGATGCCCGCGGGGAACAGCCCAGGCTCCACGTGACGACCGGGCGAGCCCAGGCGGCCTCCGGTCGGAACGGTCGCCCTTATCGGACGGCGAGGATTCTGCAGGTTCCACACCGCGATCTGGCTGATGTCGAAACCCGCGAACCCGACGACGCCTCGGCCGTCCTTGCTGGCGAACCGATTGCCGTTGGCATCGATCGGAACCCGATGTTGCGGAATGGCGTCCCGGGCGGTCCAGTAGGTAAGTTCCGTCGCGGCGGCGGCCAGAGTTCGCCCGTCCGGGCTGTAGAACAGGTCATGGACCGGCCCGCCGGTGCCGGACAGTGACAGCACCTGTGTGGGCCGGTTCCTGCGTGAGACGTCCCAGACAAGCACCGTTTGGTCCGTGCCGGCCGTCGCCATCTGCATCCCGTCGGCGCTGAACGCGATGACATCGATCGCCTTGGTGTGCCCGGTGACGGTTGCCGTCAGGATGGGGCGGCGATGGTCGGACACGTTCCACAACGTTCCGCTGTTGTCGTCGGCCCCCGTGGCGAGCGTCTTCCCATCGGGCGCCAGCGCGAGCGAAGTCAGGGTTCCGGCGTCCGTGGCCCTGGCGAGAACGCGTGGCCCGCCGGGGGCCGACATGTCCCAGACGGCGAAGCCGCCGTTCCCGCGAGCGGTGAAGAGTGTCCGTCCGTCACGGCTGAAGGCCAGCGCCGGTTGCCCGACGGTGGTGAGTGAGTCCCGTTCCGGCAGGATCGCCAGCCGGACCGGTCGCGACAGCGAGGCGGTGTTCCAGAGGATGGTGTGCCCGTTCATGTTCGCCGTGACGAGCGTCTTGCCGTCCGGTGTAAAGGCCAGCCGATCGATCATGCCCGGATCGCCTTCGTTCGGTTCGCCCACCATCGTGGCCTGCTGGCGGGCGTGACGCAGGTCCCGCACGTCCCACAGAACGGTGCGGAACTTGCGAAGGCCCAATGCCAGTCGGCGCCCGTCCGCGGTGAAGGCGACCGAGGTGATGACGTCGCCCTTGATCGCCAGTGTCGACAGGCGCAGCGGGTTCACTCGCCGACCAATGTCCCACAGTTCCGCCTTGCCGTTGTCCTCGTCGTTGACGACCCGTACCGCGATCCGCCGGTTCGGGTTGAACGCCGCCACGTCCAGTGGCAGCCGTCCGGTGTACCTGGTCACGTTGAGGGTGGCGGAGAGGCTTGCGGCGGTGTCCGTGCCCGGCATCATCTTGTTGGCGGCGATGCCCATGAGCAACGACCGGCGGGGGTCGGTACGCCTTAAGGACTCGGCTTTGACCTGTACGCTCCGGGCCACGGCGACACGGGTCTGTGCGACCGCCTCACGCCGCTGGGCAGCCGCGGTCCGCCACTGATTCAGGGCGACCGCGCCGCCTGCCAAGGACAGGACGAGCAGCAGGCTCAAGCCGGCGAAGACGCCGGCCCGGAAGCGAGCACGACGACGCTCGCCCAGGGTGCTCGCTTCGAGCAGCTTGATGATGCCCACGGGCAGCCGGTGCCGGGCATCGGCAGCGTAGGTGCGGGCCGCGGCCAGTCGCCCGCCCATCAGCAACGTGGCGGAGTCGGCCGGGTTTCGAGACCATGCCTCGGCGGCCTGCACCAACTGCTGGTGGACGACGAGCCCGGCCTTGTCCTCGTCGATCCAGGCACGCAGGGTGGGCCACGCCGTGAGAAGCGCCTCGTGGGTGATCTCGACCGCGCCGGCGTCGACGGTCAGCAGGCGGCCCCGGTCGCCGGAGAAGACGTCGATCACGTGATCGGCCAGCTCGGGGTCGCGGACCTCCTCAAGCAACGCGCGGCGGGCTACGCGTCGGCGTGTGTCATCGACACCCTCGCCCACATGCACCAATCGGAGGAAGGAATCGCGGGCGGCCTGCCGGCCGGCCTCGTCAAAACCGGCGAGCAGGTTGTCGGCAGTCGACCGCAGGGCGCCGCGAATGCCTCCGGATCGCTGATACGCCGCGTTGGTGAGGGTGGACCGGTCGCTGTACTCCCACGTCATTCGCAGGGCGTGCGACAACAGAGGCAGGCGACCCGCCTCGTATGCCTCGGTCGTGTCGCCCGGTCCCTCGGTGGGTTGCACCGCGCCGAGGTCGGCCAGCAAGGTCTGCAGGAGGCCGGACTCCACGTCGAGCCCCGCGGCGCGGGCCGGTGCCACGATCGCCTGCCGGATCTCGGCGAACGACATTGCGCGGACCATCACCACCTTGTCGTCCACGACGGCGCCTCGCTCGGCCAATTCCACCCACTGTCCGAGGAAGTCGGAACGCAGCGACACAACCACGGCACTGCCACGGGAGGCGACGTCATCGAGAATCCGGGTGAAGACCTCGCGTTCGGACTCCGATGGGCACTCGGTGAAAATCTCCTCGCCCTGGTCGACTACCAGCATGGCGGGTTCTGTTCCGTCGCCCAGTAGGCGCCTGAGTGATGCGACCGGCTCGGTGCCGGGCTTCATCACCACCAGCGGCCATTGCGCCGAACCGAGGATACCGAGTCGTCCGTGCCGGACGGCCGGGACCAACCCGGCGAGCAGCAATGACGACTTGCCGGAGCCCGAGGCACCCGCCACCAGGAGCGGCCTTCCAGCGGCGTACGAGTCCGTCAGCCGGCTCGTCGCGATGGCGGTCAGCCGGCGTCGGCCGTAGAACCATCGCTCGTCCGCCATGCCGAAGGCAGCCAGACCCAGATAGGGACAGGTCTGCGCGGCCGGCGGACTGCCGGTCGGCGCGAGTCCATCCGCCCGGGGACGGTAGGCGCGGTTCGGAGCGATCACCAAGGCACCCGCGTTCCCGTCCTGTGCGGTCCGGGGCCGGGGGAACCCTGCCGCAGGCAGCACGCGGGCCAGATATTCGTAGACGTACCGGAGGTCAAATTCGGCGGGCCCTGCGGGGTCGCCCTCATCGAGGAGCCGGATCAGCCGCCCGCTGAACGCGGTCAGCGGCTCGCCGGGAGGCGCGAGCGCCACCTCCTCACGTCCTGCCGAGGTGAGCACGAAGGACCCGGACACCGCGGTCAGACCGGCGACATCCGGGCCGCTGAGCGCTCCGGCCGCCCGTCCGGAGAAGCAACAGTCCAACACCACGACACGATGGCGAGCCGGGCTCTCCAGCAGGTACTGGCGGACATCGTGATACGCCACTGCGCTGTGCCGGATATGTGTGCCCTGCAGCGTCGCCGCGGTGCTGAGATAGAGACCTCCGTCGGAGGCGACGAGCCCGTGACCCACGTAGTAGAGGATGACGAGATCTTCGGCCTGCTCGGTCACGTCGGCGATCGCACGCCCGAGCTCGACCGGCGTCCGGGGGTCGAGCAGCTCGCGGATCGACTCAGGTGCCATCCCGCACCGCTCGACGAGGACACGCTTGATCTCGTTGATCGTCGGGGCGACGGCCGGCAGATCCGCCAGCACCGACTCACTGGTGAAGGTGCCGGCACCGGCCAGCAGAATCCGGATACCGGGCAGGTCTTTCAGCTCAGTCGACATCGTCTGTCTCGGCATGATCGCCGAGGTCAAGCTCACGCACCGCGCTGTCGACCAACCGGGCGAGGTCTTCACCGTCGAGCCGGCTGACCCGATTGGCAGTCATCGACAGCTTGCGATCACGGTGGCTCACCTCGACGCGCACGTCTGATGTGCGTGATCGCAACCAGGACACCAGGGCGCTGACGAAGATAACCGCGGCTCCGCCCGGGGCGAGGATCACCGCGAGCGTGTCCGCTGCCGAACCCATCTCGCCGGACCTCGGCGGAGCGGTGACGGGTCGGACACGGAGGTCCGGCTCGCTCATCAGCGAATTCCGCAGCTGGTCGAGCGAATCGCGCCCCTCAACGATCTTGATTGTGGCTTGTGTCACATTGCAACGGTAGCCGACGTTCTCCATGGAACGGCATCGCCGATAGGCCCACAGCAGCGCGGCAGAAGGTGGGATGGTCAGGCCGTGACTGGTGGGCGGACCTCGCCCCAGCCGTCGGCGACGGGGACCATGCGGGCGATCCAGGTGGCGTGGTCGAAGTCGAAGGCCTCCAACAGGTAGCCGGCGAGCGTTTGCGCGCCGTCGGCGAGGGAGCCGCCGATCTTGACGTTGTCGCGGATCGACACCGCGGTTGTCGCCGGGCGCAGAGCGTGGCCGGTCACGAGCTTATCGCGACCGGTAGTCGCGGCTCGCTATCTCGCGCTGGCCGGTCCGGGTAGCTGTGTGTCGCAGCGCTGATCAGGGCGTCGGCGGAGGCTGGGTACCAACCGTTCACGCCGAGTTTCGAAGGGGGACACCCACCGAGGTCGGTGGAATCCCACTGTCCACTCGATCTCGATCTCGATCTCGATCTTGCCGTGCGCGCCGTCCGACAGTCGGGCCGCGAACTCGAAGTGGCCCTCGGATTCGATGGACCGCCACGCGTCGGTCGGGATGGTGATCGGCCAGGTCGGGCCATCAACGTGCTTGATCTCGATGCCGTCCTGTCCCCACATCCTGGGGAAGGCGGAAATCAAGACGGTCATGACGTCGATGTCAGCTGCCTCGGTCTGGTTGGTATTGGTCTCCATCAGGAACGTTTGCTTGAATGCTGGTCGTCAGTTCCATTCCGATTCTCCTTTCAATGGGGGCGGTCAATCCGCCACCTAAGTGAAATCGAAACAAAATGGATATATCGCTCTCAATTTATGAGCGTCCGCTGGGTAGTGCGGGGCTACTGCTGATTGCCTTTCAGCAGGTTGGTGAAGGCGATCAGCAGGAAGCAGCAGGCTGTGAATGTCCCGAATCCGTAGAGGATCGCCGCCGGGATGGACTTTTCGATCGCATAGGCCAAGAGGCCGCCCAAGATCCCGGCGATCGTGGAGGTGAGCAGAATCAGAAGGGCCACGACCCAGCGAGGTAGGGGTGGCGCTATGGGGCTAGGCGTCGGCTCGGCGGCCGGTGATGTGTCGGTCATGGAACGAGAAGGTAGCGTTAGCGCGACAGTAGCGCAAGAGCGCCTTCGCGGAGGTACGATGTCTCGCAAGTGACACACTGAAATCGACTGGGTGGGGAACCACGACGTGCCAAGTGACAGCGATGAGCAGGACGTTGGGCCCGGTGAGCGCTTCGCTGCCCTCATCCGGCGTGCCCGCAATGAAGCCGGCGTGAGCCAGGAGGAGTTGGCGGAGGAAACGGGCATCAGTCGGAGTCAGCTGATCCGCTGGGAGTCTGGCAAGGTCGAGCGGCCCGACCCTGAGGCGGTTCGTGCCGTCTGCTCGGTCTTGTGGATTGACCCGCGAGAAGCGGTGGTCGCCCTCGGCTTTTTGACCAGGCAGGAGGCGTTTCCACCCGTCAAGCGCCTCAGCCCGACGATGTCGCGGGTGATCAAGATCCTCCAAGGTGAGGATTTGACGAGCGTGGAAAAGCAGCTTTGGATCGACTACCTGATCTACCTGAGCCAGCGGGGGGTTGGTGCCAAGGTCGTCAAGGAGATCCTCGAACAGCATGGAAAGAAGCCGCTGAGGAGGATTCCGAAGTCGCCGCTGCCCCCGGGGCCTGGCGCGGTCGGCGGCAAGAGGCTGCTCCGGAAGGACACACCCCCCATGGAGTAAGAGCCGAGAGGCTGGCCGAGTGGTGCGGGGCCAGGAACGGTGGGCGACGTACCAGCGCGTCTGCCGGGTGCAGCAGTCCCGCCGCCGACAGCGGCGCGGTGACCGCCACGGCGTCGTTGTCGTTGAGGTCGGGCAGCAGCGACGGCAGTCGCTCCGCGAGCATTGCCGTGCCGGAGCCGAGCAGGCCGAGGTGGTGGCCGATACCGGCCGCGGCGACCTCCAGCGCCCACCGCGCCCGCGCCATCCCGGCAGGCAGGTCGGCGAGTCGGGATCGGACGTCGTGCCAGCGGCATCCAGGTGAGCCGCAGGGTCAGGCTCACCCGAACTCGTCGATCACAACGATCGTGCGAAGGCGCGCGTGCGAGGGCACCAGATCGGCGGGCGGCCCGGCCTGGGATGCAGGATCAGGATGGGCGAGTCGGCACTCGGAAGTGGGGCTCTATCTGGTGGCGGCCGTGAACGCGGACTTCCGCGACGACAAGGCGGATGGCCACCGCAGGCTCGGCCACGTGCGCGGACACGGCGTTCCGAAGTAGTGCTGCCCGCTCGGGGCCGTCGCCCGGCGGTTCCGGCACTTCGGCGCCAGCGCCCGCCGCGACGATCCAGGCCACGCTGGCGAGATACCCGTCGAGAGGCGTGGCCAGTCGGTCGGACACCGCACCGTCCACCTCGGCCAAGGCGCCGACCTGCTCCTCCACCGCGGCGAAGATGGCGTCGGTGTGTGCGGCCTCGGCGACGGTCTCGCAGGCCAGCTCCGCCAGCCGCGCGAGGGTCTCCCGCTCCTCGCCGCGGTACTCCAGCGCGGCCAGCAGGTATGCCCGGTGAGCCCGGCTGCGCCCACCGATGTGGTGCTCTAGCCCGATCAGGAACTGCGCGTGCGCTGCGGCGAGCCTGCCGTCGGGGAAGTCGGTGCCGTGTCCGTTGAGGACGATGCGGCGCAGCAACTCACCTCGGCCGTCCAGGTCGAGCGCCGGCCCGTCCGCCGTGGACGCCGTGACCAGCGCCTCTCGGAGCAGGGTGCGTACCGCCGCGGAGGTCTGCTCACCGCCCGCGGCCACGACTGCGTCGAGGACCTCGGCGGGATCCCGAAGGGCCAGCTTCCCTAGCAGCTCGCGAGCCCGGCCTGCGTCCTCGGCCTCGGGGGGGGTGTCTCTATGATCTTTGTCAAGCGGCAGCGGCGTGGTTTGTGGGGTTTTCGGTGCTGGGTTGTTGGTAGGGCTTCATGTCGCGGAGCATCGCGTAGATGACGTCGGTGCGTCGTCGGGCTAGGCAGACGATGGCGGCGTTGTGTTTCTTCTTCTCGGCTCTCTTGCGGTCGTAGTAGGCGCGGCTGGTCGGGTCGGCGAGGCTCGCGAACGCGGATTGGAACAGCGCGTTCTTGAGGGCGCGGTTGCCGCGCCGGGAGCGGGTCTCGCCGTTGATCGAGGTTCCGGACCGGCGGGTCACCGGGGCCAGGCCGGCGTAGGCGGCCAGGTGAGCGGCGCTGGGGAACGCAGTACCGTCACCGACGATGGTGAGGATCTTCAGCGAGGTCCTGACCCCGATTCCGGGCATCGAGGTCAGGACCTGGTGAAGAGGGTGGGCCTCCAGGAGCGCTTCAAGATCGGCGCCGAGAGAGGCGCGTTCGAGGTGGATGTCACGCAGTTGGGCGGCGATGCCGGAGATGACCCGCCCGAACGCCTGAGTGCCCGGGACGGTGACGCTCTGCTCGTCGAGAGCGGTGCGGATCTTCGCGGGAAGGGTCTTGGCCAGCCGCGGCGAGCGGGGTTTCATGATCTCGGTCATGGCTGCGGGGGCCAGCCGTGCCAGGGCGTCCGGGGTCGAGGCTGCCACGAGCAGCTCGAGGACGCCGGGGCGGTCGAAGTGCTTACCCAGCAAGCGTTCCAGGGCAGGGTGAACGTGTAGCAGGGCGTCGCGGAGCCGGTTGCTCAGGCGGGTGGTCTGGGCGGCGAGGTCGTCGTCGTAGCCGGCCAGGACGGTCAGGTCGGCGACGGTTTCGTCGTCGGTGCCGATCCGGCGCAGGGTGTGCGGCATGGTGCGGGCGGCGTCGGCGATGATGAAGGAGTCGCGGGCGTCGGTCTTGCCTTCGCCGGGGTACAGGTCGGCGATCCGGCGCATTGCGAGGCCCGGTAGGTAGGCGACGTCGATGCCCATGATGCGGGCCACGGCGATGACCAGGGCCCCGATCGAGGCCGGTTGGTCGATGATCACCAAGACCCGTCCGCGGGTCTTCAGCTTGCCGAGAACCTCCTTCAAGGCGTCTTCGTCGTTGGGCAGTGGTTTGTCGTGGAGGCGTTTGCCGGCGGGGTTGAGCGCGCACGCATGGTGCTCGCTCTTACCGACGTCTACTCCGCAGTACACGTCGTACCGGTCGGTGCTGCTGTCCTGCTCGGTCAACGCCTGGTCCCTTGCTCGTACGGAGCAGGCCGCCTCGATGCCTCGCGCCGGCAGCCACGTTACGAACAGACCAGAAAGGCGGTCAGGTCTCTATCAGCGGTCACTGGCACCCTCCGAACCCCGGTGACAACACCCCCCAGATCATGGACAACAGGGGGACTAAGTCATGCCGCGGCCGGTGGCCTGCAACCCCGCTTGGGGCTGCGAAAAAGGTAACGGGGGGCTCCGGAATCAGGGCAGCCCACGCTTGAGCGAGCGCGGCAACAAACATGCGCCCTCCCGTCGGTTCATCCCGGAATCAGGCTGCCGCAATGCGACGGTCGAAGGCAATGGCGAACATCCGACGGTGGGACTGATCCTGACTGGCCGACTCATCTACATCGGCCGTTCGGTGGTGCTGGTGGGCCGTAACATCTCATTGGGCGTCTAGACACCTTTTGGGGTGGAGGTCTCTTTCGAGTCCACTGTGAGGCTTTTGGGTGATCGACGGGGTCGGTAGTGTCGGGTGTGCTGGTCTCATGCGGTACGGCGATGGCGGTGGCGTTGGCCAGGTAGAACGCGCGCGGCGGGAGCTGGTGCGGCAGCGGGCGGCGGAGCTGTTCGCGGCTGATGTGCCGGCGATCGAGGTCGCGCAGCGGCTGGAAGTGTCGACGAAGTCGGCGTATCAGTGGCGGCGTGCCTGGGTTGCCGGCGGCGCGCGGGCTCTGGCCTCCAAAGGCACCTCTGGCCCGGATCCGAAGCTGTCGGACGAGCAGGTGGCCCGGCTACGGCAACGCCTCGAGCAGGGCCCGGCGGCGGCCGGCTACGGCGAGGATCAACGCTGGACTTTGATCCGGTGGTGGCGTTGATCGCCACGTTGTTCCATCTGCGGGTCAGTGTTACCACGGCGTGGCAGGCGATGCGCCGGCTCGGCTACACCGCGCAGCTACCGATCCACCGTGCCGCCGAACGTGACGAGGCGGCGATCGCCGCGTGGCGGCGGTATCAATGGCCGTCGCTAAAGAGTCGCAGCCCGCCGCGGCGCGTGGATCTGTTTCGCCGACGAGTGCGGCCAAACGTTAAGGGCGCACAAGGCCACCACCTGGGCACCGAAAGGCGTCACCCCGATCGTCAAAGTGACCGCCAAAGGCACCGTCCGCGTGTCGGTGGCCGGGCTGTGCTGCTACCGGCCCGGCCAGCGCAGCCGGCTGATCTACCGCACCCTGCTCTATCGCGGGCGTAAAGGCCAACCGAAAGGGTTCCGCGAACCCGACCTCATCCGCCTGCTCGACGCCGCTCAGCAGCAGCTACAAGCACCGATCGTGCTGGTCTGGGACGGGCTGTCCACACACAAGACACCCCGCGATCCGGGCGGCTATCGCCGCCCGGCCGTGGCTGCGCGTCTACTTGCTCCCTGCCTACGCCCCTGAGCTCAACCCGGTCGAGAAGGTCTGGTCGACGATGAAAGGCAGCCTGGCAAACCTCGCCGTCCGCACCGCCACCGATCTTGCGGCAGCCGTCAAGAACCGACTCAACCGCATGCAATACCGGCCCACCCTGATCGATGGCTTCTTCACCGGAACAGGTCTATCTCCACCGACACCAACCAGACCCTGACCGCGAAAGGATGCTCCTATGGATGTCAAGCGGTGATTTGTAGGTCGTTCGAGCTGATGAGCTGGTAGAGCTCGCGGGCGATGTAGCGTTTGAGGCATCGCATGATCTCCTTCTTGGAGAGGCCTTCCTTGGTGCGGCGTTCGGCGTAGGCGCGGGTGCGGGGGTCCCAGCGCAGGCGGCAGAGCACGACCCGGTAGAGAGCGGCGTTGGCTTGCCGGTCGCCGCCGCGGTTGAGCCGGTGTCGGCGGGTTTTGCCGGATGAAGCGGGCAGCGGAGCGACGCCGCAGAGCATGGCGAACGCGGTCTCGCCAGTGATCCGCTGGTGGTTCTCCCCAGCGGTGACCAGTAGCTGGCCGGCGACGTCGGTGCCGACCCCAGCAACGGCGACCAAGTCGGGGTTGATCGCGGCTACCAGCGGCTCGAGCAGCTCGTCGAGGTCGGCGATCTCGACCGACAGTTGCTGGTGCCGGCGCGCCAGGGACCGCAGGGCGATCTTCGCGGCGGTGGCCGGAGCCGCGGCGTCGGCCCGGTCGGGCCGCAAGTTCGCGCAGGCGGTAATCAACTGTTTGACGCTCAGGCCGCGCAGACGGGCACGAAGCTCTTCGGGAGCGGTCACGATCAGGGTCTTGATCTGGCGTTGAGTGTCGGCGCGCTGGTCCATGGCGCTGCGGCGAGCGACTCTCAGGTTGCGTAATGCTTCGACCCGGCCGTCGCGCTGCTTGGGGGTGCCGGTGCGCTCGCCGGCCAGGGCCGCCTTCGCGGCGGCGATGGCGTCGATCGGGTCGGACTTGCCCTGGAACCGGCGGGTCTTGCGGTTCGGCCGGTCGACCTCGATCACCTGGACCCGTTCGTCGCGCAGCCGGCGGGCGAGCCCGATGCCGTAGGCGCCGGTCCCTTCGACCCCGACCTGTGATAGCTGGCCAAACTCGCGCATCCACGCCAGCAGCGCGGTATAACCAGCCATGGTGGCCGGGAACTGCTCAGTGCCGAGGACTCGGCCAACGAGGTCGATCACCGCCGCGGTGTGCGTGTCGAGGTGGGTGTCGACCCCGCCGACGACCTTGATCGTGGCGTCTTCAGGTGTAATGGGGGGCATCGTCGTCCTGTCGTTCGTGACTGGGGCAGGGCGGCACGCACCAGCCGGGCAACGCGGACAAGACAGAGATGGGGCCTCTGGCCAGGCTCCTATGAAGTCACAACGCCACGTCCGATGAGTGCGACGAGCACCTCCCAGCCAGAGCCGACAGATCCTTTCGAGGACCCGAGGTCAGTGTCTAGCCGGGTCAGACCCTGGTGGGAGGTGCTCACCAACATCATCTCTGTGTCTAGCGGATTTGCTTTGCTCATGGGCGGCGTCGCGCAGCACTGCGGTGCTGATCCGGCCGCCGCGTGGGCCGGTGAACAACCGGGCGTCGGGGCCGGACACCGAATCGAGCCGCTCGGTGACCATCGGGCGGATCTCCTCGATGATCGGTACCCCGCGCGGGCAAATTTGCTCCGGTGACCTTTGTCGATAAGTCCGCCCGGTCCGGGTGTGGTCTGCCGGCTCGGCGGTAAACTGTGCAGATTTCACCGGGGCGGCAGGTCTGCTCCGGTCAGGTCTGCTCCGGTCAGGTCTGCTCCGGTCAGGAATGCTCCGTTCAACTTTGCACCATGCAAGTCTGCTTTGGAAAGCTTAGTTTGGAGCAATGCCGCGCCTCTGATGTTTGCCTCTGACAAGTTGGCCTGAGTTAGATCTGAGTCGTTTAGCGCTGCATTCTCTAGGTTTGCTGAAACTAGGTAAGCCTCACGTAGGTTCGCGCCGACTAAGGACGTCTCGACGAGATTCGCTTGGAACATTTGTGTGCCGACGAATAACGCGCCCGCCGCGTGCGCTCTACTAAGGCTCACACGAGTTAAGTCGGCAGCGGTCAGGTTTGCGGATTCGAGTTCCGTTTGGTCCAGTACTGCGTAGCTGAGGTTGGAGTTGCTCAGATCTGCGCCAGTAAAATCTGAGCCAGAAAGCTGTGCATATAGAAGTTTGGTGTTGCCTAAGTCAGCCTGCCTTAGGTTTGCGCCTGACAGGTCGCCGCCTGTTAAGTCCATGCCAGACAATCCGAGGAGTGTGTTAGAAAAGTCAAGATTTGCATGTTTGCTTGGGTTGGGTCTGCGGGACAGGACGGTGACGGCTGCTCGAACATCAGCTGGAGATTCGGACACATCTTTGGGGATTGATTTGGGTCGAGGTGCATGGGTTCGTACGAACGCACAGAGAACCTCTATTACGGTATTCTCGTCTTCTGATGAGTCCCGCATCAGGGTTTCTAGAGCGTAGATTCCACCGAGGCGAATACCAATATGCTGCTCTCCTTCCTGGCCCAGTTGGTCGACGGCGGCTATGAAGCGGTCTGCTCGTTGTGCCTTGAGGGCCAGGTCCTGTTGAGCGTTTGAGCTGTCGCGTTGGAGCTGGAGTTGATCGCGGTTGAAGTCATTCGTCAGATAGAGCCCAACTGCGACAAGAAGTACCGACGCCAGGCCGCCGATCGCGGTGCCGCGTTGCCACCAGTCGGCGTGCTGAGGTGTGGAAGACCTTGCCTGGCCACGTGGCCCTCGGCGGGCCTTTCGGGGAGGTGACTGACTGCTGGTCCGGAGCCGCAGAGGCTTCATGCTGATGAGTATTCACTGTAGATGCAAAAGCGAGCATTGTTCGCATAGTGCTTGGTCCCGGACCTGTCATGCAGTGGACGGCGGTGCGGCGGGTTGCGGCGCGCGTCTTTCTAGCTTCTGTTACCGGTTACGCACGCGGTGACCAATGCGTAAGTAGCTGTAGGGAGTCCACGGGCCGGGCAAGTGGACCTGGGGTGGGGCAAGGGTGGACGGCTTCACAGCCTCGCTGTGACTACCGCGACGCCGTCCCGCGCGATCATGCCGAGGATTTCGGCCACGCTGCTTTGCTGGGCGCTGCGTGGGGATCGGTGATCGAGCGCCGCGAAGAACGCATCGAGGGTGCCTCCGTCTCGATCGAATTGGACAGCAAAGGCGTGTAGGTCCTCGGGGAACTCCGGCGGTGCCGGCTTGGGCGGCCTTACACAACGCACGGTGTGGATCTTTCCTTTGTTGAGTAGGAATGGGTAGTCCGCAGGGTCGAGCTGTCGCTTCTGTTCCTCCTTCCAGCGCTGCCGGTCGGGCCGTTCCTCGAGGAAGCCGCCCACCATCAGCCACTGGTCGCTTCCGTGGAAGGCCGTGCGGTTCGGTGATGGGGCAATGCCTCGGCGTTGCTCCGCCTTCGCATTGGACACTCCGCCATACGCGCTATACCGCGGTGATCGCTGGGTCTGCCTTGGCTGGCATGGAACAGTCAATTACCACGGCGCGGACGGCCCGTCCGCTCTGCTCAGCGACCACTCCCGCGCGTGCGGTCAGATCGGCGAGGAGCGCACGACGATCACCGCGGATGGCGTCATTCTTCCAGCTACCCTCCCGGGCACCATGCCTCGGATCGAACCAGGCAACCAGGAAGAGTCCGGCGGCATCTGGCATCGGCTTGAGGTAGCGCTCCGCGAGCTGGGTCTCGAGCGCGTGCGATACTTCTTTGTTCCACCATCCCTTCGCCTCGATCACGACTCTCAGGATTCGTCTGCTATTGCCCGTGGCCGGCACCGATCGCGACGGCGCGTCGCAACAGCTGAATTGCATGGTCGACCACATCGGGGCGTCGGCCCACTCCGCGTGTCGCAGCATCATGAGCGCTGGACCGGCCAGAAGTCCGGGTCGTCTGGATCCGGGGCGTCATCGACCGGCAGGAGCATGTGGATGGGCGGCGGCACGAGCTCCGGGTCGATCCGCGCAACACGCTCGAAATGTCGCATCGCGGCGAGCAAGTCGGGTGCGTTACGGCCGACCGGTAGGGCACAGTAGCGAAGCCAATGAAACCAGCCGAGCGTCACGACGGCGCCCACCGTGAGACCCGCAGAGGATCTCCAGCTCGGACGATTGCCTCCGCGAGCTGTTCAGCGTAGGGGGACAGCATGAGAGACGGGTCGGATCGGGCCTCAGCCGATCGGATCAAATCATCCAGCGCCATTTCCGCGTCATCCATGGAACCCCTCGGCTCGATCAGGGAAGGTAACAACGGGCCGGGCGCCTCACCGGAGCTCCAGACCTACGCCTCCGGGCCCCCTACTGGCGCCGTGACGCCGCCCTCAAACTCATCCAGGGGTTGAGGACGGCCACGTCGCGTCACCACCGATGCGCTCGTTGGATCTCGTCGTCGAATCCGCTGGTGTTTCGCGCGACGCCACCTTCGACGATCGCCCCCTAACCGTGCTGGCCGTCGGCGTACTCGTCAAGCCGGTGTCGCAGTTTCTGATGGGTGCTTTGTGGTGCACCATTGCGCGTAGCATGACTGGCCTGCTGAGGAGGCCCGCCAGGGCGCCACCGTCCGTAACCACCGGCCTTCCGCATCCGGGCAAGGCAGGTACGCCGCCCTCCGATCGACTTGTAGCTCGCATACGATCAATGACGAGCGGGCAGATCGAAGTGGACGCTGCGGCCAGCGCCGTCGACAGGGCGTCAGGCGGGTATCCGACTACTTACTCGGGCAATCCGCGGGGATGTCCGGGCGCAACTACTCGATCAGCGGATTGACCTGACGGCTCTGCGGCTGCAACATCGCGATGTGGCAGGAGCCCTGGATCGCTGCCGGGCCGCGCCGGACGAGCCGTACGAGAACGCCCACGCGGCTCCGGTTCAGCAACAGGGATCGACACCGTGAGTGATCCGGGCATCTGGGTACGCGGCATCGCAACGAACCTGCCCGCGCCGGCCACCATGCCGTCGGACGCGCTGCAGGACCTGCGCGTCACGAATACCATGGTCAGTTTCGCTCGGCCACCCCTGGGTGCCCGATGCAGCACCGGACGGGCGTAGCGCCCTCCGGAGGGGAACGGAGGGTGGATCCGCCGGGCCGGTCAGGCTCGTCAGCGGCCGGTGTGCTCGTAATCGTCTAGGTGAAGGACGTCTTCGCACATCGTTGTCATCCAGGCTCGGCTGAGATCGGTGGCCGATGTGCCGCTCGCGTTGGCTGTCGCCGAGGCGAGGAACCACGGCAGCGTCGTCGTCCCAGGGATTCGGGACATCGAAGTCAGGTCCACGATCTCGGCCATGTCTGTTGTCGTCGATATTGCGACCGCCACACCGGCCGCAGGTTCTGCGGCGAGGTCGGCACCGAGGCGAGTGAGGAAGGTAGCGACCTCATCGGTGCGCTGCAGCGCAGACGGTACGGCCTCGGGTGGGGCGGGCACGGCACAAGGCCGGGCCCCGCCCCGCCGTGGCGTACGCCTATCCGGCAACGACATCCGGACTGCCGTTCCCAAAAGGCTCCAGCCGATGGAGAATGACGCAACCACAGCGACCTCTGTGCGGGGGGCGGATGAGTTTTCCACCGTTGTCTCTGGATTTGGACCCCACGGGCGGCGTTGGCACGCGTCCCGGGGCGGCGTTTCCTGTGGTGGAGTCGGCCCGGCTGGTCCCGCTCCCCGGCGGTCTGTTACGCCGGCCTCGGCGGCGGATGGCGGAACTGCCGGAGCTGACCGGCGGATCGGTCCTGGTGTTTCAGGTGGACGACCGGTTCGTGCTGGCACCCGTCGGGCGGGCGATGTTGTCGTCGCGGGTGGCGGTGCAGGCGTCCATGGCGACCGTCGTCGTGATAAGCGCCCAGCAGGTGCACGTGGTGGCGACGATGGCGGCGACGGACATCGACATCCAGGTCGTTCTGCGAGCGGCATACCTGTGTCGCGTGCTGGATCCGGTCCGCGTGTTGGAGACCGGCTGCTGGGATGTCCGCGTGGACCTGAGGCAGCACCTCCTGGGTGACGCGAAAACGCGAATGCTCGCCACCCGCGTCGATCTGGCGGACAATCCAGAGGTTTCCCAGCGGATACTCGCCAGAACGCTGGCCCGCGACCAGCTCGAACCGCCGCACATCCCGGGTATGGAGGTCAAGATGGCCAGTATCGATCTTCACCTGCGTCGCCGCGACGCCGCCGAGTGGGGGCAGCCGGAGCGCCGGAGCGACGACGTCGGCACGCATGATCCGTTTGTGGATCCGGAGTCGGGAGGCACTGATCGCCCACGTGATCGATTCGCCTGACGCACCGCACTCCGTGCTTGATCGAAACGGGATGCGGAGCGATGACGACATCTGAACCGGCCGGCGATGACGCCACCGACGCCGGACCGACTCGTCGGTGGACGCCGGCTCGCCTGATTCGATCGGCCGCCGGGGTGGACGAGGATGTACTGCGGATTGTGCCGAGCCAGGCGGCACGCTACACGTCGCTAGGCCTGATCGCCGCCATCAGCGCCGTGGTTGGTGCGTTGTCGCTGGCTACCTCCTTGTACTGGGTCTTCGGCGGCCTGGATAGGGCGATGATGGTCGTGGCGCTGACGTGGGGTGTGTTCCTCTTCAGTGTCAACCGGTGGTTCATATCGTCCGTCTCGGCCGGGCCGAGGGCCACCAACCTTCTGATGATCCTTCCCCGCCTGGCACTGTCGATCATGCTCGGTCTGGTGCTCGCCGAGCCGATCGTCCTCGGCGTGTTCGACACCGTGGTCGGTGAAGCCGTCGCGCAGGAGCAGCAGCAGAAGCTCAGCGATCTCGAGGCGCGGTTGCGGGTGTGCAATCCGACGTCCGGCCCGGTCGCCGTCACCGATCCGGGCTGCACGCCGTACCGGCTCTCCCTACCCGCCGGGTCCGAGGAGCGCAGCGACTACGCCACGATCATCGACCGGGCGATAGCGAGCGATCTCGAACAACTGCGCAGCCGGCAGGCCGACGCGGACCTACTTGAACGGTTAAGTGCCCTGGGCCGCCTCACGGAAAGCAACGGTCAGATCCGTGCCGCTTCGTGGATGATCCGAGTTCTCCTTTTCGTCGTGGATGTGTTTCCCGTGCTTCTCCCGGCGCTTGTCGGCAGGTCCGCTTACGACGAGGTCCTTCAGGACCGCGTTAGACGACAGATCAAGGCGGACGGGTTGCGCTCCGAGCTCGACCTGGAGCGCCGCATGAACCACTATGGGCTCCTGCGCTATGAAGCGCAGATGCGGTCGCAGACCGAAACACAGCGCATCGACGAGGAGCGCCGCATCGAGTTCGCCAACCATGACGAACGACGGGGCGAACTGCTCGACGCGCTGGAGAACCATCTGCTGCGCACCGCGATCGGAGTCGCTGTGCCGTTAAACCGACCCGACGAGTATGCCGAGCGCGTCGTCACCGCGGACCTCGCCAAACAGCCGACTCGGGCGCTGAAGTCCGAAGACCCGGTCGGAGGTCAGCCGTGACCATCGAACCGACGGCCCCGCTCGGCCGGGCGGAAGCACACGTCGTCACCTACCTCATCTACATCGTCCTCGATACGTCCGAATCGATGCGTCGCCCCCAGCCGGGCACGTCCCTCGGCTCGCCCGTGGAACATTTCACCCGGCTCATCCCGCGGATGCTCCGTCAGCTGGCCGACCATCCGGTTTCCAACAGCTTGGCCTCGGTGAGTGTCATCGCCTTCAACGACGAGGCCGAGGTGTTGCGCCTGATGTCACCGCTGCATCAGCCTGTTCCGATCCGGCGGCCGCGGATGGGCTATGGGACCGACTACGCGGCCGTGCTTAAGTTCCTGGTCGAGCAGTATCCCAAGGATGTTCGCGCCGAGAAGCGGCGCCGGAGCAATGCCGACTATGGCACCGCGATCGCCCGACCGTGGATCTTCTTCATCACCGACGGACGCCCGTACGCCAAGGGCGCCGACCAGCCGCCGTCCGCGTGGATTGGGTACCGTGACCAGCTCGCCGATCCGCCGGTGGGCGCGCGGATCGTCTCCCTCGGGCTTGCGGGCGCCGACGAGACGACGCTCTGGCTTGTGGCCACCGGCCACGAGAACGGCGTCCGCAACGCGTTCATCGCTGACCGGTCCACGAACCCGCTTGAGCTGACCACCAGCGTCGTCAGCGCCATTGAACGCAGCATCGCCACCTCGGTGAGCACTGGAAACCTTGCTATCCGTACGCCCGCCGGCATGCTCCGGATCGAAGGGACAAACCGTGGGTGACGTCACGGGCGTGGTGGCCGCGCTCGTGCTACTGGCGGCCGTGGTGATCGCCTTCCGGCGGCGACTTCGCCATCGCCGAGGGCCGGCGCCGCTCCCGGCTGTGTCGCCGCTCCTTAGCCGTACACATGCGAGCGTCGCGGGTCGTACCCGTCAACTCGACCTTTCTACCGCGCGTCCGTCGTTGCGTCCGCCCGAGCCGCGCCTCAATGCTCCGGTGACGCTTGTGGGGGCGCACTACAACGCCGTCTTCCACGGAACGAGCTCGGACGGCCGGCTGGTCGTCCGTGCCGCGACGCTGCGTGGCCACGCCCACAATCACGAGAATCTTCCGGGTCAGGACGTCGTGGGAACGACGTGGAACGCGCAGCGCGGATCCGTGTTCGCGGCGGTGGCCGACGGGATCGGCTCGCGGCCCGACTCCGGCGCGGCCGCACATCATCTGGTCATCCAGGTCATCGAGCGGGCGACCTGTCTCGGCCCGCACGACGACCCGAGGCAGGTCATTGACCGGTCGGCCGCGGCCACCCGGCACTATCTCGGCTTGGAGGAGCTCGATGGTGCGTCCACGCTGCTCGTCGCCGAAGTCAGCTGCGGACCCACCGCCGCCCGGGCCAGCGTCTGGGGCATCGGCGATTCGGAGGCCTGGTTTCTCATCGACGGGCACTGGTCGCCGCTGCATCAGGAGCTGTCACCTGCCGGTGACAGCGCCACCCGCTGCATTCCCGACCATCAGGACGCCCACGTCAACGCCATCACCGTGCCCGGCACAGCGGTTCTCGTGCTCGCCACCGACGGCTTCGCCCGGGCGCTGGGCGGCCACAATTCACCGCTCGCCAAGCGCCTTGTCGACGCTTGGCGCGAGCCGCCCGGGCCCACCGATTTCATGGCGCAGGTGGATTTCACCCACCCGTACTTCAACGACGACCGTTCGGTAGTGGCAGTGTGGATCCGCTGAACAGGGGGCAGGCGAACGCCGGCGAGCTGCAGAACCTGCGCGCCGTGACATGGGGAGACGCCGGCAACTCGACGCTGCGCCTGTGCACGTACCGCAACCAGTCGTACCTCTTCAAGGAGTACTCCACCGACTTTCGTGCCGAGGTGGACGACCGCGCGCTCGGGGAGCTTATCCGCTGGCGGGAAGGGCTGCCGCCGGACGACCGCGACGAACTCGACCGGGTAGCTGCCTGGCCGCGATTTCAGGTACGCGACGGCGAAGCGCTCGTCGGTGTCCTCGTGCCACCGGCCCCGCCGGCCTTCTACGCGCGGACCATCTCCGGCGAGGGCTCACGCCCACGTTCGATGGATTACCTCATACGGTTCTCCACCGGGGCCGGCGAGGTCCGGGGCGCCTCGGTGCCGGACAAGAAGCGCGCCATCGGCAACGCGGTCGCCGTGCTGCTGTGGTTTCATCGGCAGAACGTCCGCGTCAACGACGTCCGCGAGTCGAACATCCTCTGTACCGCAGACGGAAGGGCCGTCCTCTACGTCGACTGTGACGTGATGATGGGCCCGTGGGGTGCGGTCAGCTCGGGCGCCGCGCCGGAGTACCTCGCCGCGTTGCTCCGGCACCAGCCGGACCCGTTCGACTTTCCGACCCGAGAGGTGGAACTGGCGCGGGTCGCCTGGCTCGCCACGTTCGTCCTACTCGACGACTTCAGACTTCGCGACGTGCCGGCCGATCGTCTGGCGCGGCACATCGGCACCGCCGACGCCGAGCTGCTGCGGCGCACCGCCAGGATAGAGGCCGTCGACATCGACGACTGGCGCGAGCTGGCCGAGGACTGGACTGATCCCCGAGCGGTCGCGATCGCGTCCGTGCCTCGCCTGCCCACCGGACCGGTGCAGGAGAACCCCACCGGTTGGGTGCCCAGGTCCCTGCGCCAAGCGTCGGCGCCCGCGCATTTCGAGTCGGACATCGCCTGGGCGAGGTCGTACCAGCGTGTGTCGCGTTCCTGGTTGCTGGTGGCCATCATCGCGGCGCTGGTGACGGCCATTTTGATCGCGACCCTATTTGCGGGTGGTCTCTGATGGGCTCGCTGCTGCTGCTGACCGAAGACCACGAGAGGCGGCTGCCGGACGACACGGCGCACTTCCTCTGGATCGACAACGGCCGGGTCCAGGCATCGCCGAATCCGCCGAACCGCGAGCAGGTCCTGGGCTACCTCGTCTCCAATTTCGGCTTCTGGTGGTTCTTCCCCGTCCCGGGCCGAATACCGTCGGAATTGCGCATCAACGGTCGTCCGGCGGGCGAGGATCTCCAACTCCGCACGGACCGAGTGCAGGTCCACGTGACCGTCTCCGCGTCGACGACTCGCCGCATGCCCGATCCGGACGGTGACACCGCCGTCCCCGCCATTGAGCCCCGAACGTCCTGGCGCGACGAGCCGAGTTCGGCGGTCGCGCGCCTCCTTCTGACGACCGAACGGTTCCGTGGCGAGTGGCGCATGCACTGGATCTTCATGGTGAAGCGGGTCGCACTGGTCCTGGCCTATGTCGCGCTCTCAATCCTCGCCGTACGCAATTGGATCGAACCTCGATACGTCGGCTGGGCGGTGTTGTCCGCCGTCGTCGTCGGCGCGGCGGTCGTTGGCTGGCAGATCTTCCCCTGGCTCACCAGCCGTCTGGTACTGACCAGCGATCGGATCCTCTTCTTCGGCGGCACCACCGGTCCCCGAGTCTCGATGATCAAGGTGCAGCATGTGACCGGCCTAAGCTACGCCCAGACGGCGCTCGGCAGGCGACTGAACTATGGCTCCTTCCAGATCGAAAGCGCAGGACGTCGATCGGGGATGACGACCTTCTCGGATCTGCCCGATCCTGGATCGCTGTATCGCCGTCTGACCGAGGAGCTGTACGCACAGGACGAAGCCGGACGCATCGGCGATGTGGTCTCGGAGGCCGTCGAGCGGACCCTCGGGCCGGCGCAGGTCCCCGACATCGAGGGCCGGATAAGCGCACGGTGGGAGCGAGGCGACACCGGCACGTGGCAGATTGCCGTCACTGTGCGCACCGGCCGCGAGCAGCGCCTGCAGCAGGCGGCACCAGACAGCCGGCCGTTCCGGCTGGCCGGCGGTGATCAGCGCGAACGCACGAATGTCGTGGTCTCCCTCGACCTGCCGGGCCACGTCGTGGATCTCGGTGACGACGACGTGCCGATCGACACGGAGGGCGGAGTTCACACCTGGATCGGCCGGGTCGATCCGCCAGCGCTCGAACCCGTCGAGGCGTGGGTCACTCTGTTCACCTACGGTCGTTTCCTGCAGTCGATCCCGGTGGGCGAAGAGGGCGCGCTGGCGCTGCCGGAAGGGGGTGCGGCCCCCTGAACGAGCAGACACGACGGCCCGACATCGTCGTTTACCAGAACGGGACGGACACCACGATCACAATCGGTGACCAGCCCGCGCGGTTGTTCCGGCTGAACCCGGGCCAGATACATCGGGCCGTACGGACGTTCGTCGCGACCGTCGAGAAGATCCGTCCCCGCGGGTTGGTGCCGGCTCCCGCGGCCAGCGCCGACTTCATCGCGCGTGCACGGAACGCCTCCTACGAATGTTTCGTCACGGCATCGGCGCTGTCCCTCGACGACATCGCCGGCGTCGTTCGCGACATCATCGACCATGTGACGCGGTCGGCGGCGCGGTCCGTGCCGCCGACCGCGGAGATCGTCGTCGCCGACTCGCAATATCTGCCCTGGGAGTGGTTGGCGTTTCCCGCTCCCCGCCGGCGTCCCGCGGGCCGTTCGGGGGCCGACGACGACTACGAGCCGGCACACGACCTGGCCGATGTGCTCGGGTTCGCGTCGATCGTGCGCCGCCGGTTCGACACCGATCAGCCCGGCCGGCCGGCGCCCCCGCTCTCGTACCGGCTGGCCGCGCCGCTCGTCTTGCGCGCAACGGCCGATGCCCGCGTACCCCTGCAGTACGTCCGTCACGTCGGTCTCGACGGCGCAGCCCGCCAGGAGGGGTACTTCAACTATCGCCGGGCCAGCATCGATCTCATCGGTCCGCTGCCGCTGGATGCGAACGTCGACGCCTTCGACCTCGGCGAGCATCTTGTCGACCCGTTCGCCGCATCGCAGGGCCGCACTCGCGACCAGATCGTGCACATTCACTGCCACCACGACGTCAAGGCCACCGACACGGACAACGAGGAGCACACCAGCCGCCTGGTCCTGCGCGACCAGCCGGTGTTCGAGGTTACCTACACGCAGTTGCAGGAGACGCTGGCCAATCCGGCCCGACGCCTTGAGGTGACTGGACACCGCCCGCTGGTATTTCTCAACCTGTGCCGAGGCGACTTCGACCCGCGGTCCACTCAATCCATCAGCGAGCTGCTTCTGCGCAACGGCAATCGCGGCGTCGTCAGTACCTCGATCAAGGTGCCCGACGAGGTCGCTGCGCACTTCGCTCATCTTTTCTACGAACACCTCCTCTTCCGGCCGGGCGCCACCGCCGGGGAGGCGCTGCAGCGGGCCAAGGTCGACTTGGCACGCCGCCATAAGAACCCACTTGGCCTCGTCTACACCTATTCGGGTGAGGCAGGCCTATTCGTCGCGCCGTCGCTGACGGCAACCGAACAAGTTCCGATGCCGATCTGAAGGGCCGCCATGAAAACCTTTGAACAATTCTGGGACGAGTACACCGCGACGTTCAACCGGCTGCCCGTGTGGCTTCCCGGCGAGGCAATGGACGTCGGCGACATCGGCATCATGGAGCCCCGCGGTTGGCAACGGCTGACCGACCTCAAGGACATCGGCATTCCGTTCACGCACAGTGCAACCAAGTCCGACGTCTCGCAGTCCCGGGCGTCCGGTGACGCCGTCGAAATTCGAGCATTGGCCGACGCAGCCGTCGGTCCCCAGTCGCTCGGCACGGCGCTGACGGGCGGCTTGGAGGTGACCTTCAAGCGCGGCGGCGCATTCCTCATCCGGGCGGAGAATTGCCGGTACAGCGACATTCAGGACCTCCTGAACGTGCAAGCCCGAATCGAGAAACGCATCGCGAACAAAAAGTTGGACTGGAAGCCTCGCTGGATCCTGGTGACTCAGGTGACCTCCGCCCAACCGGCCATCGTGCTGGTGTCGAAGAACGGCGACGCTCACGCACGGATCGAGGTGCACAGCAACGCCGGAGCCCGCAACCTGGCAGAACTCGCCAAGGTTGGCGGAGAGCTTCGGATGACCAGTGAGAACGCTCTTGAACAGCGCGTCGTCAGCGTCAAGCGCACGCCGATCATGTGGCGCGGCCGCCGCCGCGGCGGGCTGTTCCGCCCCGGCTGGACAGACCTCGGCGAGCCGGGCTCCGTCGACACGGCCGAGGCGACCGACGAACCGGGGTTCGTCGACTACCTGCCCTCCGGCAACCAGGTGACCCGCGACGCGGAAGCTGGCTGAGCCACCGGCAGGAAAGCCAATAGACCCTGGCGTTAGCGACGAACGGCTCTGCCGCCCTGCGCGCGGCGGCGGGACGGTGGCGGTGACCGATGGAGGGTCCGGTGACCATGGCTGCCCTTTCCGACCGGCACGAGTTGCACGTCCGGATTGACCACATCCTAGGCCGGCATCCCGCCGTGGAGATCGTGCGGGACGGTCCGTGACGTTCTTCCGTGGGTGCGGGCTCGCGGACATCGCGTTCCAGGACACCGGTCGAGGTGGACACATTGTCAGGGTCGGCTCAATCACCAAGACGTTCACCGCTATCGCGGTGCTGCAACTGCACAAGCGGGGACTGATTGATGTGGGCGCGCCGGCGAACGCCTACCTGCGCGCCTTCGATCTCGTTCCCGCCCGGGCGAGCCACCGCCCGGTGACGGCGCAGCACCTGCTCCGACATCGCTGTGCCGGACACGTTCAGCGATACCGACCTGCGGTCACTGAGCACCGCCAGCGCGGTCGATCCGCGGCGGGGTGCTGCACCCACCGCTGGTCACGAGGGTCGTCGAGGACCGTGAAGTGATCGAACAGATCAGCCAGCGTCACGTCGGCCTCGCCGATTGTTTGATCAGCGATCTGATGATCGGTCGACAACGACGACACCAACACGGCGAACGTCTCCGCCTCGTCAACAGACAAGGTGGCAGAATGAACGGACAACGGAACTCCGGCTACGAGAAGTCTGTGGAAGGACGCCTCGTACTACCGGAGTTCCGTTCTATCCAGCCGCCGCCACGCCATCCATTACCCCAAACGAAGTCAGTCCTTGATTAGTTGGCCAGCCAGTGGTTTGACCTAGCCACACCATAAGCCGGTCTTATGGTGCGCCGGCCGGGCCGGGCACCGACGCTGGGATCGCCTTCCCGTGCCGGCCTGGCGGGGCTCGCCACCGCCGGGCGGGGTGCCGTGGGCGGGGTGCCGTCCCGCGTCCACGACCACGACCACGCTGGGAGATCACGATCCGAGGCGGGAGGAGCGGGCGGAACAGTCCACCGGGTCCACGGGCCGGCTGCCTTCGCCGCGCTGCGCGGGTCGCCGGAGTCCGCAGACCGGACTGTGCTGCTCGCCGCGACACCCAGGTTCTGGTGGGTCGGGGACGCCGGTCAGGTTTCGGTGACGTGCATGCCGATCGGGAAGTGGTCGGAGAAGCCGGTCTGGTCGATGGGGTTGCCCATCCCGCCGAAGGGCCGGGGTTTGGGGTAGGTGCCCTGGTCGACGGTTCCGGGTAGGTGCAGGATCTCCACGGTGTCCGCTTCGGCACGTAGCGGGCTGTCCGGGCGGGCCATGTTCACATTGATCAGGAACTGGTCGAGCTGGTTGGGCTCGTTGTTGAAGTAGAAGGTCCCTTCCGGGATGCCGGCGGCCGGCCACATCAGGTTCCATAGTCGCGGCGTGTCCGCCTCGATCACGCGTTGCCGCTGCCGGGTACTCAACGCGTGGGTGACCAGGGATACGTCGAAGGGTTCGTCGTTGAAGTCGCCCATGGCCAGTACCGGGGTGTGCGGGCCGTGGACTTCCAGGGCCCGTTGGTGGAAGAACGCCAGGGTCTCCCCGGCGATCTGCCGGTAGCCGGCCGACTCGAACTGTCCGCCGCTGCGCGAGGGCCAGTGGTTGCCGAACACCGCCCAGGTCGCTCCGGTGTGGGTTTGGAAGTTGACCTGCACGATCTCGCGGGTGGCGTTGCGGCGCATCACCACGTGGAAGAACACCGCGTCGGCGGCGGGTACCTGCAACAGCGACGGATCGTGCAGGAACGCGACGTCGATCCCGCGGGCGTCGCCGGTATCGGCATGCACGATCCCGTACGCGCGGCCGGGCAGCAGGGTGTGCAGGGCCGTGGCGAGCAGGTCCAGGACGAACCGGTTCTCGACCTCGCAGACGCCGAGCAGGTCCGGGCCCGCGCCGTTGTTCATCTGCGCGATGACCGACGCCAGCTGCGCGATCTTGCGGTCGCGTAGTGCCGGTGTCCACCCGGCGATGTCGTTGCGGATCACGCGGGCGACCTTCTCGGTGCGCCGTGGTGAGTTCTCCTCATCGAACAGATTCTCGAGATTCCACCACGCCACGTAGTAGTCCGGCGCCACGGTCCACCTCCAACATGCCGCTGTCGCCGCGTAGCGTCGACAACTGGTCCAGACATACGCACGGTAGCGTTCCGATCACGCCTTCCGGGAGCCCCGTTCAGCCCGACCTCTCCGTCGGACGGTGTCCCGGGCGTTGAGCGCGTCGGGAGGGGGAGGTCAACACCTCCCAATCAGGGAGGGTGCGCTCCTTGGGCTCTGCCGATGCAGTCGTCGTCGTTGGCCGCGACGCAACATGATCGGGTGCCTGGCCGGCGACGACCGGTCCTCTCGTCAGCACCTTCCTCCCACCCGGTTGCCTCGACGCCCCGCAGGACATCCGGGTCGGCTCGCCGTCTTGAGGGAAGCCATCGAGCATCGCACTGCCTGAGTCCGACGCCGCGGAGGCGGGACGGTCCGGGAGCCATGACATGAAGCCATCGGCGGTGCCCACCTTCATGCGGTGCCAGCACGGCGGCGCATGGTCGATCATGGAGTACGTCATCCGTGTTGGCGACAGCAGAGTATGACGACGGGCTTATAGTGCGTCTCGCGCCAGACGAAGGAGCTCGACACTATCCTTCGGCTCGTTGGCCTCGACGGTGAGGCGGCTCCAGGCGCTGTTGTAGGGGTCGCATTCGTACGGGGTGTCGAGGAAGAGCGCGCTGTTGAGCTGTTCGAGGTAGACCACGTCCTGCAGGTTGTGGATGGGCAGGCGCAGGATCGAGAAGGAGTTGGCTGCCGCCGCGATCGCGCTCTTCTCGACTGGCAGGACCTGGATCGAAATCTCGCGCCGTTCGGCCCCAGCCATGCGGATGAGGAAGTCGATCTGCTCGCGCATGACGGTGGGCCCCGCCGTCTGGTTTGACAAGGTTGCTTCGTCCACCACGGCCCAGAGCGATGTTTTGTGCTGAAGGATGCGTTGTTGGCGGTTCATCCGTACGTCGACGCGCCGTTGAAGGTCGTGTCCCGTCGCGCCGTCTTGGCGGATGACCGCCTCGGCGTAGGCCCTGGTTTGTAGTGGTCCTGGAATGAACCGGTTCTCGTAGGTGCGGATCAGGTCGGCGACCGATTCGAGCGCCAGGTAGGAGCAGAGCCACCCGGCGAGAAGATGCTTGTGCTGGTGCCACGAGGGGCGCGCGCTGAGTTGGTGCGCGAGCTTGAGATACGCGAGGCGTTGGCTGGAGTCGGTGACGCCGTACAACTCGAGCAGACGTTCCAGGTTGCGCTCCTTCACCGCGACTTGGCCGAGTTCGATGCGGCTGATCGTCGGGGCGGAGCTGCCGATGTGTTGGGCAGCGTCGCGCCGCGAGATCTTCTTGTTCTCCCGCAGCGCGCGCAGCCTGCTGCCCAACAGGTGCCGGGCCACGCCAAGGTCCCCGGCCCGCGCCGGACCCGAGGGCATCACAGTAGGCACGCGTTCCTCCAGTCAAGAGTCGTAATCAGGCAGACACTCTCTGATCGCCCCAGCCGGGCCTGCGCGGAGTCAGTGCTCGGGTTCGCCGGAGACGGGACTGGGACGAGACGGTCAGCGCAACAGCCGTCGGATGGCGGCGCGAAGTACCCCTACGCAGGCCGTGCCGGCGATCACAGCCAGGGCCGGTTGGCCGACAAGCGCTGCCACGATGGAGAACGTTGCGAGCATCGCGCCGCCTGCGAGTGCCGCCACCATGCTGTGCGCGGTGAGCTGATCTGCATCGACCTGGTCGGGAGGGGCTGTCGACCGTCGCCGGGATCGGTGTTTCTGGATGGTCACGGCCGGAATGCTGCACAGCGGGGCAACGAACGCGCAAGGGATTCTGCACGTGTGCATGCACGTGCGCGGCCAGCGTCACTCCTCGGTGTGACGGATCAGCTAGCGCTGATCGCGGAACCGTTTGCCCGACGTCGACCATGGCTCCGCCGCTACCCTTTGCCCGGAGGAACTCCTGTGCCACCTCACGATCTCGGCTGAGCGGGCGATGTGGACGGGGTTGCGGCCGGGATCGATTTTGGGGACAGTCGGTAGGCGCTGCGGCGCTGTTGCGGGTGCCTGGCTCGCGAGGTCGAACGGGGATGCCGTATGCCGGATGATCGTCTGGACTTTTTGCCGCGTCTTTTTGACGAAGGCGAGGTGTTGCTGCGTGAGGCGCGTTGCGCGGTGCAGGTGCCGGCGGATCCGGGAGCGGATGCGACCGGTTCGGTGAGCGTGCGGCTGAATACACAGGGCCAGGTCGTCGCGGTGAGCGTGGTGGCCGGCTGGCAGCGGCGCCTGGGCGTCGAAGGTCTGTCCGACGCCGTGGTCGAGGCGGTGCGTGACGCTGCGGTGCGGCGGCTCACCGCCTGGGGCAGCACATATGGCCAGGACTCTGCAAGCCGGTCAGACGCTGCCACCGGTACCCCCCACGGCGGTGATGCAATGGCGGACCGGGTGCCGTTGGATCGTGATGACTTTCAGCAGCGGCTGCAGGCGGCAGCGACGGGGCCGATGTCTGGGGAGGACCGGCGGGCCGCGCTGCTGGAGTTGCTGGCGTTGGCGCAGGCTATCGAGCGCGGCATCGACGAAGTATCGGGCAAGCTGCAGGCCACGCTGGACGCGAGCTATTCCGGGCACAGTCCCGACCGTCACGTCACGGTGAGTATGACCGGCGGCGGCGAGGTCACTGCTGTGCGTTTCGACCGGGCGTGGCTGCGTGAGGCCCACGAGATCAACGTGGGGCGGCAGATCACGGCGGCGTTCGGCGTGGCATACCGGCAGGTCGCTGCGCATGGGGTGGACAAGCTGATCGCCGACAGCCCGCTGGGAGAGGTGCAACGCGCGACGCAGGATCCGCTTGGCCTGGCGCGCCGGCTGCGGATGACCGGCTGATCACGGCACGCCAACTGACGGCGGACATCAGGGGAGACATCAATGAGTGTTACGGCCGCGATCAGTGCACTGCGGCATGACGCCGGCGTCTGGGACCAGGTCTCGACGGTCACCCGCCAGGCTGGCCAGGAAGCGGCCGGGTTGACGCTGGGGGAGTCCCAGCTGTCCTGGGCGAGCGTGTCGACCGGGCTGCTGAGCACTTATGCCGAGATCCAGAACAAGGTGGTGATGCTGCTCGGCGAGGCGGACCAGGTATACCGCGATCTGAGTATCGCTCTCGACAAGGTTGCCGCCGCGTACGAGCTCAGCGACGAGAACGCCGCGACACAGCTGAAGGGAGTGTGGGACGTCCGTGAGTAGCGCAGCCGTCAGCTCGGGCACCGAAGCCGCGCTGCTTGACCAGATCAACTCGGTGATGAGCCGGATCGACGGTAAGACCACCGAGCTGCAGAACTCCATCAACGGCAAACTGCACTGGCTGCCCGGCGGCCTGCAGGACAAGGTCGTGTCCGGCTGGAACACGTTCTGCGGCTTCATGAAGCGGATCTGGGACAACCTCAACGAGATCATCTCGAACATGGGATCGCTGTCGGCGCTGTGGGCGACCGCCGACGCGTGGAGTGACCGGGTGGGTGCCCCGGTCAGCAGCCAGGTGCAGTCGGCGGAAGGCGGTTTGCTCAGCGTGGACGACAACTGGGACGGCGACGCTGCGGACGCCTACCGGCAGACGTTGCCGCTGCAGAAGGCAGCGCTGGAGAAAGTAAAGTCGTCGCTGACCGACGGCATCGCTTCGGCACTCAACGACATGGCTCGGGGCATCCTCGCCTTCTGGGGTGGGCTGATCACGGCTCTAGTGACGCTCGTCGGTGGCATCGTGGGTGCGCTCGCCTCTACCGCGACGATCGTCGGCCTGCCGGCCGGCCCGTTCATCGCCGGGGCGGCGGCCCTGGTCGCGTCCGGAGCGATGATCATCGGGGCGGAAACCCTCAAGGCCGTCAGCTCGTCGGCCAACACCACGCTGCGTCAGAAACTCGCCGACAACTCCGGATTCCACAACGGGCATTGGCCGCCCGCCGCGAGGGCGTGACCTATGACGACCCCACCGGCCGAACGCGGAGGCAGCCCTGTCCTGGCGTCGTTGACCGGGATCCTCGTCCTGGCTGACGCCGGGCTGGCCGCGCTGGGTGTGACGGTGTGGAACGCGCACCGGCACGGTCACTTGACCGGTGCGGAAGCGGCCACGTTCATGCTGCTCGGCGCCTCGGCCGCCATCGGCGCGGTGGTGTACCTGTTCACCCTGATCGCTCTTGCCCGCGGCACCCACGGGCGCGGTCTCGCCCGGCTCGCGTCCAGGCTGGCCTGGCTACGGACAGCAGGAGTTGTCATCGCCCTGATCGCGTTCGTGATCCTGATCGGTGTCTCCGCGATCGCCGGGGCGTTGGAGACGTTCGGGATTGTGCTGGCCGTTCTTGACGCGCTCGCCGCCGTGTACGTCACTGGCGTAGCGGTACGCCGTACCCGTGGTGGATGATCCGCTGGTCGGCGTGATCGGCGCGCTGTGCGTCGTGTCCGCCGCGCTTGTCGCGATCATCGCCGTGTACAGCGTCCGTTCCCGGCGCCGTCACCGGGATCGGATGCGCCAGTGGGCCGACCGCCACGGGTGGACGCTCACCTCGCACCCCGACGTCGATTGGGGTCGGCGGCTGCCCGGGGGCAACAGACACGGCGTCGACGACATGTTCTCCAGCGTTCTGCACGGCCGTCCGGTCAGTGTGGCGGAGTACTCGGTCACCGATGCCAGTGACGGCACCACCACCAATACCCATCACTACGTGGTCACCGTGACGACGCTGGCCCGCCGGTTTCCGTCAACCCAGATCGAGGCACGCGGCCGCGTATCCCGTCTGAAAAGCAGACTCGTCGGGCCGGGAGACTGCGCTACCGGCAACGCCGACTTCGACCGCGCGTTCCGCCTGCGCACCACCGAGCCGGCTACCCTCCCGCAGTGGTTCTCCGCCCCGCTGATCGCGGCTCACCTCAGCGGCCGGGTACCTGTTCCGTGGAGCGTGCAGGGCAATCAGCTGCTGTGCCATCGTCCGGGTCGCCTCGACCCGGACGAAGTCCCAGGCCACGCCGCTATAGTCCTGCCCTTAGCCACCTTGCTCGACGGCTACGGTGGCGCCTGATCGTCATCGCTGATTCCGACCCGGACCTCCCGGAGAGCCATCCGCAACGGCCCGGCAGTGTGACCCCGCAGTGATCGGTGATGCGTCGCCGCGGCGACGCATCACCCCGGCACCCTCCACGGCAACCCTTCGACATGAGCGCGCATCGAGGACCAGCATGTCGGACCTTCTGACCCGGTACGCGGGCTGGCTGGCGGCGCAGGCGCCGAACACGGCCGCCGCGGTGCGCCCACCGGCCTCCGACGCGGACATCGCCGACGCAGAACGGGAACTTGGGGCCGCCCTGCCCGCCTCGATACGGGAGCTGTACCGGTGGCACGACGGCGGGCCGGACAACTCCGACCGGGCGTTGTGGCTGACCCACGATTTTGGTTTTCTCCCGCTGGAGACAGCCCGCGAGCACCGACGGACGAGCCGGGAGATCGCCGAGGAGGATTTCGGACCGGAGGAGGCCGACTTTTACTGGGATCGGCATTGGTTCCCGATCGGCACCAGCTGGACCGGCGACCTGCTCGTCGTCGACTGTTCGACCTCGCCGGCCCGGGGACGAGTGTCAGTGGCCGGCAACGAGGGACCCATGGCGTCGAACCCGGTCTGGGTCGACCTCAACGCGCTTGTCGGGGAGCTGGTCGGCGCGCTGGAGAACCGTACGCCCCTGTCCGGTTACGTGCCGGCAGCACGCGACGGCTGGCTCGTCTGGGAAGAGCTGTCCTAGCTACGCAATTGGGGCCAGTCGCGACGATCTACTCAGGAGCACGCCAGCGGGACCCACGGTGCCGAAGAACTGGAAGCACGCACCCCGTGTACGACGTCGTCATCGGGACATTCTCACACTGATGTCACCGAGTCCGGGGTGTGTGCCGAGCGGGTCTGGCCTGGCGGCAAGAATCCGAGATTGCCCGGCGGGGGAGCGGTCGCATGACCGGACCGCCGTCGGTGATGGGCTCTCGATTTTGTCAGTCCCGGTGCGACCTGGGGTTCTCGGTGGTGGTCGCTGGTTTGGGGTCTGGCCAGCTGTAGGTGAAGTCCAGTGAGAAGGTGCGGTGCACCCACGCCCGACGGGTTTCGTCGGTTCGTGGTCGCAGACCGTCGGCACCCAGATGGTGGCGGATCCTCGCGAGCTGTGTGGAGCGGTTGTGCGTCGAGGTGAGACGGCCCTTGGCGAAGTGCAGCTCGTGGACGCGCTGGTACAGCCAGGCCGGCATGAATCCCATGGCGATCCGGCCGACGTCGACGTATCCGGCGCCGATGAGCAGCCGGCCGGTGAAAGGGATGGGGGCGTCGAGGCGGCGGTAGTGCCAGGCGCCGGGGTGCATGTCCCGCGCCGGGCTCACCTGGGGTTTGACGCCGAACAATCTTTTGGCCGGTGTGGTCGAGCGCCCGAGCTGGACCGTGGTGAGGGCCAGCCGGCCGTGGCGCAGGGCGTATCGGCACCAGATGCCGCGCCAGCAGGCCGTGCTGAGCATGCCGGGCTCGAGGCCGTGTTCTGCGGCGTCGAACAGGCCGTGGCCGTCAATGGCGGTGATGGCGTAGAGCCGGCCGCGGTAGCGGATCTCGTCGGCGAACTGTGCGGTCATCCTGCCCTCGAGGTCGGTCGCGGCGTCGGTGCGGTTGACGACACTGGGCCTCCTGCCTGCGCGGTGGATGCTGTTTGCCGCGGTCTGCGCCTGGTCGGTTTGTGGGTGGCACGGATGGCGTTCAGCAGCGCCGCGACGCGGGGGTCGTCGCGGGCGTCGCGGTGATGGGCGGCGTGGTAGGTCACCTCGGGTAGGTCGGTGACTGGTCGGGCGACCAGCCCGGGCGCCGGGATTACGCAGCCGGTGACCACGGCCAGGCCCAGGCCCAGGGCGGCGTAGTGCACGGTCAGGGGCCAGCCTTCGATCTCCACCCCAACGACCAAGGGGACGCCGGCGGCGCGCATGGCGCGTTCGAGGCTGATCCGGTGCGGGCGGTTCGCCGGCGGGACCACCAACTCTTCCCCCGCCAGATCTTTCAGGGTGACGGTGCGGCGGCGGGCCAGCCGGTGGCCCTGTGGCACGAGCACGACCTGGGGGTAGGTCGCTACTGGGAAGCTGATGAGGTCGTCGGGTAGGACGTCGAGCACGGATACGCCGAGATGGGCGCGGCCGGCGCGGACCGCGTCGAGCATCTCGTTGCGGTTGGTGTGCAGCAGCCGCAGGTAGCCGGGCCGGTCGGCGAGGGCGCTGCGGATGACGTCGCCGAGCACGTGCAGGTAGGCGGCGTGCCCGGCGGCCAGGACGAT
>Ga0307516_10000608_pt1 | contig 48564 bp, 29 predicted proteins | sample 19_EM_MG_FD_203310 | JGI IMG/M metagenome (GOLD analysis project Ga0307516, IMG submission 203310) | Populus trichocarpa ectomycorrhiza microbial communities from riparian zone in the Pacific Northwest, United States - 19_EM | ecosystem: Host-associated > Plants > Roots > Unclassified | place... | reverse complement strand
GTGCCGCGGTCGAACAGGTCGGTGGAGTACTCGACCGTGCCGGCGACGCCGTCCGGCCGGCCGATCCGGTCGTGCCGCTCGACCAGGCTGATCGCCAGGTCGAGGCGGGACACGCCGGTGGACACCGGGTAGGCGCTGACGCGCGCGCCGGGCAGCTCGAAGGCCGTCGCCGGGGTGTTCTGCAACACCAGGGCGATCTGGAACAAGGGGTGGTGAGCCGGGGAGCGCTGCGGGTTGAGAAGCTCCACGAGGTACTCGAACGGGACGTCCTGGTTGGCGTACGCCGCCAGGCCCGTCTCGCGCACCTGGCCGAGCAGATCGGCGAAGGAGGGGTCGCCGGACGTGTCGGTGCGCAGCACCAGGGTGTTCACGAAGAACCCGACCAGCTCGTCCAGCGCCTCGTCGGTGCGCCCGGCGATCCCGCTGCCCAGCGGGATGTCCTCGCCCGCGCCCAGCCGGGTCAGCAACGCGGCCAGGGCGGCCTGCAGCACCATGAAGACGGTCGCGCCGGAGCGCCGGGCCAGATCGGCCACCTGCTGGTGCAGGCTCGCGTCGAGGCCGAACTCCAGGTCGGCGCCCCGATAGGAAGCGACCCGGGGCCGCGGCCGGTCGGTGGGCAGGCTCAGCCGCTCGGGCAGGCCGGCCAGCCGCTCGGTCCAGTAGCCGACCTGCCGGGCGAAGACGCTGTCCGGGTCGTCGGACCTGCCGAGCAGGTCGCGCTGCCAGAACGTGTAATCGGCATACTGCACCGGCAGCGGCGTGAACTCCGGCTCGCCGCCGTGGCGCCGGGCTCGGTAGGCGGTCATCAGGTCGTGCGCCAGCGGGCCCATCGACCAGCCGTCGCAGGCGATGTGATGCAGCAACACCAGTAGGACACACTCGCCGGGCCCGGTCACGAAGACCCGGCCGCGCACCGGCGGCTCGACGGCGAGATCGAAGCCGTACCGGGCCGCCGCCGACAACGACTCGTCGAGGGCCCGCTCGGCGACGTGCTCGACCTGCCACGCGACCTCGGTCTCGCCGGGGTCCAGAACCTTCTGCGACGGCGTGCCGGCGTCGTCGGGGAAGATCGTGCGCAGCACCTCGTGCCGGGCCACCACGTCGGTGAGCGCCTGCCGCAACGCGTCGAGGTCCACCGGACCGGAGAGGCGCAGCGCGAACGGAATGTTGTACGTCGCCGACCGGCCTTCCAGCCGGTACAGGAACCACAACCGCTGCTGCGCGAACGACAACGGCACCGTCTCGGGGCGCGGCCGCGCCCGCAACGCCAGCCGTGCCCGTGCCGCCCCGGCCGCCAACTGTCCCGCCAGCCCGGCCACCGTCGGCGCGGCGAACACCGCCCGGATCGGCAGCTCCACGCCGAGCACCGTCCTGATCCTGCTCACCAGCCGGGTGGCCAGCAACGAGTGCCCACCCAGGTCGAAGAACGAGTCGGCCACCCCCACCGCGGGCAGGCCCAGGACCTCCGCGAAGAGACCGCACAGCACCTCCTCGTGGACCGTACGCGGGGCGCGGCCCGTCATCGCCGCGTATTCCGGCGCCGGCAACGCCGCGCGGTCCAGCTTGCCGTTGGCGGTGAACGGCAACCGGCCCAGCACCATCACGGCTGCCGGCACCATGTACTCCGGCAGATGGTCGCGCACGTGGGCGCGGAGCAGACCCGGCAGCTCGCCGGCCTCCCGGGAGACGGCCGGATCGTTCACCAGCTTGCGCCGGGCGTCGCCCGTGCCCGCGTATCCGCCGGCCACCGGTCCCGTCACCGGCGCCGGCAGGACCACCACGTCGAAACATTCCACCGACTCCGGCGACCAGCTCGCCACCGTGCCCCAGCCGCGCTCGGCGGCCCACTCCGCGACCCGCTGCGGATCGAGCGCCTCCCGCTCGCCGACCGGCCCGGCCACCGACAACGCGCGCGCCACCGCCACGTCGCCGGCCATCCGGGCGTTGGGCACGCCCGTCACGCGCACCGGGCCGTCGACGTGCAGGTCCGCCAGGTCATCGAGGTCGCGGCCCCACCGCAGGGCCCGCACGCCGTCCAGGACGGTCAGACCGGCCGGCTGCTTGTGCAGGACCGCCTCGTACCGGTAGCGGGTCAGCTCGTTGTGCGACCGGCCGGCCTTCAACCGGGTGTCCACTCCCGCGACGGCGCCGTTTCCCGCCGCGAGCACGTCGAAGAATTCCGGGTCGACGACCAGTTCCTTCTCCACCAGGACGGCGTGCTCGACGGCGGCACGAACCACCGGTGGCGGGGCGTCCGGGCGGGCGGCTCGTTCCACGACGGCGCCGAGCAACCGCAGGGAGCCCGGGTGGCGCACGTCGCCCACCACCACCCGGCCGCCGGGCGCCAGCAACTCCATCAGCCGGGTGAGGACCCGCTCCAGGTAGGCGCCGTCGGGGAAGTACTGCACCACCGAGTTCAGCACCACGGTGTCGAAGAACCCGTCCGGCAGCCCCGACACGTCGTCGGCCGGCTGGCATCGCAACCGGACCCGGGACGACAATCCGGCCCGCTCGACCTGGCCGGCCAGGTCCTCGACCACCACGGCCGAGAAGTCCGTGCCCCAGTAGGCCTCGCAGCGCGGCGCGATCTTCGCCAACAGCAAGCCCGAGCCGACGCCGATCTCGAGCACCCGCCGTGGCTCGAAGGCGAGGATCCGCTCGACCGTGGCGTCACGCCATTCCCGCATCTCGTCCAGCGGGATGCGCTGTCCGGTGTAGACGGAGTTCCACCCGACGAAGTTCTCGCCGAAGGCCACGTCGCCCGATCCGGAGTAGAGCGAGTCGTACAGCTCGCGCCACTCCCCGACCTGCTGCCCGTCATGGGTGTCAGCGGCGGCCGCGGGGACGACGTAGGCGGCGAGGCGCTTGTCGCCGGGCTCGTCCTCACGGGCCACCACGACGGCCTGGCTCACCCTGGGATGCCGCGCCAGCACGCCTTCGATCTCCGCTGGCTCCACCCGGAACCCGCGAACCTTCACCTGCTCGTCGACGCGGCCCACGAATTCCAGGGCGCCGCCGGGGCCCCACCGCACCACGTCCCCGGTGCGGTACATCCGCGACCCCGCCGGCCCCCACGGATCCGCCACGAACCGCTGCGCCGTCAACCCCGCGCGGCCCACATACCCCCGCGCCAGGCCGACGCCGGCCACATACAACTCACCGGCGACCCCCGGCGGCACCAACCCCAGACCGGCATCGAGCACATACACCCGCATGCCGTCCAACGGCCCGCCGATCGGCACCGTCGGACCCAGACCATCCCGCGGCACCACATGACGGCACGCGAACGTCGTCGTCTCCGTCGGCCCGTACCCGTTGACCACCACCAGATCCGCACTGGCCGACCACGCCCGCTCGACCGCCGCCGGGGAAACCACATCCCCGCCGGCCCACAACCGCCGCACACTCGCCAACGCCGGCGCGTGGTCCGCGGCCACCAAGGCGAACACCGCGGCGCTCAACCACAAACCGGTCACCCGCTGCTCGGCGATCAACCCCACCAGCGCCTCGAGCTCGGCATCACCGGCAGGCGAGACCACCAGCGTCCCACCACTGAGCAGCGGCACCCAGAACTCGTACGTCGACGCGTCGAACAACGGCGAGGAATGGAACAACACCCGCTCGGACGCCTCCACCAGCGACCGGTCCCGCGCCAGCGCCACCACCGCGGCATGCGTCACCGCAACGCCCTTGGGCTCGCCCGTCGAACCGGACGTGTACATCACGTACGCGACATTCGACGCCGCCACCTCCACCGGCGGTGCCTCATCCGAATACTGTCCGAACTCCCCCGACAGCGTCTGCGCGTCGACCACGAAAGCCGGTGCCGCATCGGCCAGCACCCACTGCAACCGATAAGCCGGCCACTCCACATCGACCGGCAGGTACGCCCCACCCGCCTTGACCACGGCCAGCATCGCCACCACCAAGTCCACGGACCGCGGCAACGCCAACCCCACCAGGACCTCCGGGCCGACTCCCTTCTCCACCAGCCAATGGGCCAGCCGATTCGCCCGCCGATCCACCTCCGCGTACGTCAACTCCATCGATCCCGCCACCACTGCCACCGCGCCGGGATCCACCGCGACCCGCTCGGCGAACAACCCCGCCAACGTCGCAGCCGCATCCACGGCACCATCGGCACCGGTTCCGGCGGCCAGCAATCCGCCGCGCTCGTCGCCGGTGAGGAGGTCGACAGCGCCGATGCGCCGGTGCGGCTCGGCCACCATCGCCCGCAGCAGTCGCACCCACCGCGTCGTCAGGCGGACCACGGTTTCCCGGTCGAACAGGTCGGTGGCGTACTCGACCGTGCCGGCGATGCCGCGGCAGCCGCGGTCCGGCGCGTGCGACTCGGTGAGGCTGAAGAACAGGTCGAACCGCGACGCGCCGGCGTTGAGGAACTCCGGGCTCACGTGCAGGCCGTCCAGGTCGAAGGCGGCCGGCGCGACGTTCTGAAGCGCGAACATCACCTGGAAGAGCGGGTGGTGTGCCGCCGAGCGCTGGGGGTTGAGCAGCTCGACCAGGTATTCGAACGGCACGTCCTGGTGGGCGTAGGCGGCCAGGCTGGTGTCGCGTACGCGGTCGATGAGCTCCGCGAACGATGGGTCGCCGGCGGTGTCCGCGCGCAGCACCAGCGTGTTGACGAAGAACCCGACCAGCTCGTCCAGCGCCTGATCGGTCCGGTTGGCGATCCCGCTGCCCAGCGGGATGTCGGTGCCCGCGCCGAGCCGGGTCAGCAGGGCCGCCATCCCGGCTTGGAGCACCATGAAGACGGTCGCACCCGAGCGGCGCGCGAGCCGGCTGACGCCCTCGTGCAGCTCCGCGTCCAGATCGAAACGCACCTGGTCGCCCCGGTACGAGGCGACCTTCGGCCGGGGCCGGTCGGCCGGCAGGGTCAGCTGCTCCGGCAGGCCGGCCAGCTGGTGGGTCCAGTAGTCGACCTGTCGCGCCAGCAGGCTGTCCGGATCCTCCGCGCGGCCCAGCAGCTCGCGCTGCCAGAGCGTGTAGTCCGCGTACTGCACGCTCAGCTCCGGCCACTGCGGCGCCGCACCTTGCCGGCGGACACGGTACGCGGCCACCAGGTCGTCGGCGAGCGGCCGCATCGACCAGCCGTCGCCGGCGATGTGATGCAGCAGGACGAGCAGCACGGCGTCCGTGGCGGCGGTCGTGAACAGCCACGCGCGCACTGGCAACTCGGCCGCCAAGTCGAAGCTGTACCGGGCGGCCGACGACAGCGCGCCGTCCAGGGCCGCGCGGTCAACCCGCCGCGTCTCCCAGGCGACCTCGGCCGCGCCGGGAGCGAGCACCCACTGGCAGGGCCGCCCGCCCACCTCGGGGAAGACCGTGCGCAGAGCCTCGTGCCGCGCCACCACGTCCCGCAGGGCCTGCCGCAGCGCGTCCGGGTCCACCTCACCGGTGAGCCGCAGGGCCAGCGGGATGTTGTACGTCGGCGCCTCGCCCGAGACCTTCTGCTGGAACCACAACCGCTGCTGCGCGAACGACAACGGTAACGTTTCAGGCCGCGGGCGGGCGCCCAGCGCGAGCCGCACGGGAGCGCCGGCGGCGCCGGCGAGGTAGTCCGCCAGGGCGGACACGGTCGGCGTCGCGAAGACGACCTGGATCGGCAGTTCCACGCCCAGCAGGGCGCGGACCCGGCCGGCCAGTGTGGTTACCATCAGCGAATGCCCGCCGAGGTCGAAGAAGCTGTCGTCCACCCCGGCCGCGGAGACGTCGAGCACCTCGGCGAACAGCCCGCACAGCAGCTCCTCCAGCGGCGTGCGCGGCGCCTTGTAGTGGGCGGCCCGCGCGTAATCCGGGGCCGGCAGCCGCGCGCGGTCCAGTTTGCCGTTGGCGGTCAGCGGCAACCGGTCCAGCGTCAGCACCGCGGCCGGCACCATGAAGGCCGGCAGCCGCTCGCCGGCGAACCGCCGCAGCTCCGCGGGATCGACGTCCGGCCCGGCCGCGGGCACGACGTAGCCGACGAGGCGTTTGTCGCCGGGCTCGTCCTCACGGGCCACCACGACGGCCTGGCTCACCCGGGGATGTAGGGCCAGCACCGCCTCGATCTCACCCGGCTCCACCCGGAACCCGCGAACCTTCACCTGCTCGTCGGCACGGCCCAGGAACTCCAGCGCGCCGTCGCGGCCCCACCGCACCACATCCCCGGTGCGGTACATCCGCGACCCCGGCGGCCCCCACGGATCGGCCACGAACCGCTCGGCCGTCAGACCGGCACGGCCCACGTATCCCCGCGCGAGTCCCGCGCCCGCCACATACAACTCGCCCGCGACACCCGGCGGCACCATGCCGAGCTCACCGTCGAGCACATAGACCCGCATCCCGTCCAACGGCCCGCCGATCGGCACCGTCGAACCGGGCTCCGCCCGACGCACCACATGCCTGCAAGCGAACGTGGTGGTCTCCGTCGGCCCGTACCCGTTGACCACCACCAGTGCCGGATGCACCGCCATCACCCGCTCGACTGCCGCCGGGGAAACCACGTCCCCGCCGGCCCACAGCCGCCGCACGCCCGCCAGCACCGGCGCATGATCCGCAGCCACCATCGCGAACACCGCGGCGCTCAGCCACAGCCCCGTCACCCGCTGCTCGGCGACCAACCCGGCCAAGGCTCGTAGGTCCGCGTCACCGACCGGCGACACCACCACCGTGCCGCCACCCAGCAACGGCACCCACAACTCGTACGTCGACGCGTCGAACAGCGGCGACGAATGAAACAACACCCGCTCGGAGGCCTCCACCAAGGACCGGTCCCGCGCCAGCGCCACCACCGCGGCATGGGTCACCGCGACACCCTTGGGCTCGCCGGTCGAACCCGACGTATACATCACGTACGCGATGTTCGACGCCACCACAGCAACCGGCGGAGCGGTCTCCGGGAAGCCGTCGAACTGCCCCGACAGCACCTCCGCATCGATCACCAACGCCGGCGCCGCGTCCGTCAGCACGGAGTTCAGCCGATGAGCGGGCCACTCCACGTCGATCGGCAGGTACGCCCCACCGGCCTTCAGCACGGCCAGCATCGCAACCACGAAATCCACCGACCGCGGCAACGCCAGCCCCACCAGGACGTCGGGGCCGACTCCCTTCTCCACCAGCCAATGCGCCAGCCGATTCGCCCGCACATCCACGTCCCGGGACGACAACTGGACCGGCCCCGCCACCACCGCCACCGCACCGGGATCTCGCGTCACCCGCGCCCCGAACAAGCCGGGCACCGTCGCATCCGCGTCCACGGCGGCGCCGGTGCCCCAGGCCAGCAACTGCTCGACGTCGCCGTCGTGCGCCACGTCCCACTGCCCGACCCGCGCGGCCGGGTCGATGTCCTCGAGCACGCGCAGGAACGTCTCGAGGAAGCCGGCGAGCGCTTCGTCGCTGTAGAGTTCCGGGTTGCCGTCGAAACAGATCTGGGTGCCGTTCCCATCGGCATGGTCGGAGAACACGATCGAGAGGTCGTCGGTGTACCCGGTTGTCAGGTTGTGGCCGATCACCCGGCTGCCGGCGAAGTCGAAGTCGTACTCGAGCATCATGAAATTGATCTGCGGACCCAGGACCAGGTGACGCATCCGGACCAGGCCGAGGTCCCGCACGATGTCCTCACCGCGATAACGCTGGTGCCGCGCGGCCTCGCCGATCTCCGCCGCGGCCGCGGCCATCAGCTCGCGCACGGTCATGTCCGGCCCGGCCGGGATCCGCAGCGGCACCCAGTTGGAGGTCATCCCCGGCACGGTCCGCGCCTCGGGACCGGTCTGCCCGATGACGGGCAGCGTCAGCACCACCTCGCGCACCCGGGTCATCCGGCGGAAGAAGAGGGCGACAGCGGCGGCCAGCAGGGACGTGTACCGCACGCCCGCGTCGCCGGCCACCGTGCGCAGACGCGCCGCGGTCGCCTCGGACAGGGTCGCGAGCCGGCGCACGGGGGGCCGCACGACACCGGAGACCTCGGGGACGAGCCGGGTGGGTGCGGGCTTGTCGGCGAACCGCTCGCTCCAGTACCGCCGGTCGTCCTCGAACTCGGCCGAGGCGCGGTAGGCGGCGTCCGACGACACGAGCTGATCGACCGGGCCGAAGCGGGACGGGCCCGGGTCGCCGGCGCCGGCCGTGTAGATCTCGGTGACTCGCCGCGCCAGCATGGTCCAGCTGCGGCCGTCCATGACGATGTGGTGGTTGCTCTGGTACCAGAAATGCCGGTCGGGTGCCAGCACGAGCAACGCGTGGGAGAACAGGTGATCCTGCGCGAGGTCGATCGGCCTCTCCAGGTCCGCCCGCATCCAGGCCTCGGCGGCCGCGGCCGGGTCGGGCTCGCCGCTGACGTCGACGACCGGGAGGTGCCAGTCGCCGGCCGGAGCCGGGTACCGCCACAGTTCCCCGCCTTCCTCGAAGAACCGCTGGTGCATCGAGTCCGTCTCGGACACCGCCCGTCGCCATGCCGTTTCAAAGGCGGGCTCGTCCAGGGGGCCGACGATTTCGAGATATTCGGCGATGTGGTAAAGCGCGCTGCCCGGATGCTGCTGCTGAGCCAGCCAGACCTCACGCTGAGCCGACGACACTTTCCTTCGAGCCGGACGATTCATCAGCACACCCTCGCGCATAGTCAGGTATTCGGCGCAAGCCAATAGAAAGCTGATATCGAGCGGGCGCCGATGCCACTACAAGACGCGGCAATCCATTCTCGCGATTGCGAGCAGCGCAAGATCCTCTACGGTGAGAGGTGTGGATCCCCGTGGTCTTCACCGATGCGTGCGCATCAACGGTGAAGTGAGCCGACAGTAACTCCAACGGGCGAAGTATGACAAGACCCCTCGCGCAATGTCGGTTTTGCGTATTACGCCCGACCTTGGCTTCCACCTGGGAAATTGCGGTAAAGGCCCAGCAAGACAGTGTCATACAATGATCAACAGCCTTAATCACTGCCCGTATTTGTTTGATGCCATCCCGGTCGCGCCCGTCGCACTCGAATCGCGGAAAGACAGCAGGCAGCCCCGCATGTCGGCGCTACTCGATCAACAACTACGCACAGTAAAAGGCTTGATCAATACTTGCCTCCACTATAGAGGCAGTGCGATCATTGCTCCGATCGACGATAGATCATGTGCTGAGATCTCGTCGTGCTCACATCATCCGAGTCGGGGGACAGATGACTGCGGCATTCGAATATCGCTCTCACGCTGGGCGCATTCGCGCCGGTGAGGGCCGGGCCACCCGCCGGCGCGTGATCCCGGTGGCGCCCTGATGAGACGCGTCGGCTTCGTCGAGCTGTCGGTCTTCGAACGCATCACACCGCTGGTCTCCGGCTACCTCCAGTCGTACGCGATGACGAAGCCGGCGGTCGCGGGCGCGTTCGAGTTCAGCGTCTACAGCACGAGCATCAGGACTCCACTGTCGACGATTGTTCGCGAGGTGCTGCGGCTGGAGGCCGACGTCTACGCGTTCAGCTGCTACGTCTGGAACATGGGCCTGGTCAACGAGGTCCGCCGGGCGGTTCGCGCGGCGCGGCCCGGCGTGCACATCCTGCTCGGCGGACCGCAGGTGATGCGGCAGGCCGCCAAATACCTCGCCCCCGGCGACGAGCGCACGGTTGTGTGCAACGGCGAGGGCGAGCAGGTCTTCGCGGATTACCTCACGACGCTCGCCCAGGGGCAGCCGGCCCTCGCGGAGATCGCCGGCCTCAGCTTCCGCCGCGGCGCGGAGCTCGTCACCACGGCCGACCGGCCACGCCTGGCGGATCTGAACCTGATCCCGTCGCCCTACCTGAGCGGCGTCATCGAGCCCGAGTACAGCGTCGCCATCATGGAGACCAACCGGGGCTGCCCATACCACTGCGGCTTCTGTTTCTGGGGCGCGGCCACGAACGACCGGGTGTACCGGTTCGACGAGGACCGCGTCCGGGCGGAGCTGACCTGGCTGTCGGACAACGACGTCATGTTCCTCTACCTCGCCGACGCGAACTGGGGCATGCTCGCCCGCGACATCGGCTTCACGGAACACATCGCCGCCGAGTCACGCCGGACCGGGCTGCCGAGCGTCGTCTACTTCTCCGCGGCGAAGAACAAGCCGCGCGCCGTCACCACCATCACCGAAGTCCTCCAGGACGCCGGCCTGATCGCCACCCAGCCGGTGTCCCTGCAGACTTTGGAGCCCGCGTCGCTGAGCACGATCGCCCGGTCCAACATCAAGCTCGCCGCCTTCACCGAGCTGCAGGACGATCTCGCCGCCCGGGGCATCAGCTCGTTCATCGAGCTGATCTGGCCCCTGCCCGGCGAGACGCTCTCTTCCTTCAAGGCGGGCATCAACGACCTGTGCGCCCGGCACGCGCAGACGATCATCGCGTACTCCCACCTCCTGCTGCACAACACGCCGATCTATCTGAGGCGTACGGAACTGGGGCTCGTCACCCGCCGGGCGGCGGCGGACGTGGCCGAGGCCGAGATCGTCGTGGCGACCGCCGATGTGAGCGGCGACGAGTTCGTCGAGGGCATGTGGTTCTTCTACGCCCTGCACGCGTTGCACAACACGCGCTCCCTCGGTGGCACGCTGCGATACCTGGCGGAGCGCGACGGTGACGCCTACGCCCGCACCTTCTCCGCCTTCGTGGACTTCTGGCGCAAGGAATGCGCGGAGGATCCCATCGTGGAATTCGTGCGTCGCTCCATAGCGGAGGCTCGGTACTACGACATCGGCAACTACGGCGAGCTGATCCACCACGTGCTGCACGAACACCGCGGACTGTTCGACCGCACGCTGCGCGAGTTCGCCCACCGGCAGGACTGGTGGACGGACGAGACGGCGCGGGCGCTGTTCGAGCTGGACCTGCTCAACCGGCCGTACATCTACAGCAACACGCCGAGGGACTTCTTCGGCTACCCGTTCACCACGGTGGACGCGCACACGACGGCACGTGGATACCTCGTACGCCTGCGCCGGCCGCCCGGTCCGGAACTGCTGCGCCATCTGCGGATCGCGGACGATGCCGACCTGGGATCCGAGATCCTGGTCGACCACCGGCGCCGGCAGTTCGCGCACATGACCGACCAGCCGATGGAGCACAACGCCAACTACTGCCACGGGATGATCGAGAAAGTCGAGAACATTCTGCCGGCCTGGCGCCGTCCCGCCGCATGAGCCCGGCCGGAGGAGGTCACATGAACGCCGAACTCGCCAGCGGCGGCCGCCTCGAGGCGGCGGACATCGAGGCTCTGACCGACCATGACGCGTGCCCGCGAGCGCCGGGGACGGCGCGGGCCCCGGGCGACACCGCGTTCGGGCGAACCTTCAGCGACACCTTCTTCTCGATGCGCTGGTCGCCGGGGCGGGAGTGGCACGACGCCCAGCTGTCGAGGCTGGGTCCGCGGCCCATGCACCCCGGGACGGTGGCCCTGCACTACGGGCAGGTGGTCTTCGAGGGGCTGAAGGCCTACCGCCTCGCCGACGGCCGGGTCGGCGTGTTCCGCATGGACGCGCACGCGCGCCGTCTCGGCCGGTCCGCCGAGCGCATCGGGATGCCGCGGGTGCCCACCGAGCTGTTCTGCGCCGCCGTCCGCCGGCTCGTCCGGGCCGACGAGCGGTGGGTGCCCGACGACGAGCGCCTGAGCCTCTACCTGCGGCCGCTGCTGCTGGCGCGGGACGAGTCGCTGGCGCTACGCCCCGCGGACGAGTACGAGTTCCTCGTCATGGCGTTCGTTACGGAGGACTTCTTCGGCACCGTCCGGCGCGCCGTCAAGGTGTGGATCGCCGAGGAGTTCTCCCGCGCCGCCCCGCGCGGCACCGGCGAGGTGAAGTACGCCGGAAACTACGCCGCGGCCTATCAGGCCGACCGCTCGGCCGCCGAGAACGGGTGCGATCAGGTCGTGTGGCTCGACGCGGTCGAGCGGCGCTGGATCGAGGAGCTCGGCGCCATGAACATCTTCTTCGTCCGCGGTTCCGGGCCCCGGGCCCGCATCGTGACCCCTCCGCTGACCGGGACGATCCTGCCGGGCATCACCCGCGACTGCGTTCTGACTCTCGGGACCCGGCTCGGATACGTCGTGGAGGAGGCGCCCGTGTCCGTCGAGGAGTGGACGTCGTGCTGCCGGAGTGGCGAGATCACCGAGACCTTCGCGACCGGCACCGCCGCCGGCATCTGCCCGGTGGGTGAGATCCGGTCGTCGCGGGGCGCGGTCACCGTCGGCGACGGCACGGGCGGTCCCGTCGCGGCCGGCTTGGCTCAGCAATTACGCCGGTACCAGCGTGGGCTCGCCGACGACCTGCCATGGATCTCCGTAGTGCCGCGCGCGCTCGGCGGGCGGGCGGCATGACGGCCGCCGGCCCGCTCCGCACGTCGTCGCCGTCACCCGCGTGGGCCGATCTGCCCGATCCGGCGGCCGGCACGATCGTCGCCCGGTTCCGGTCGCTAGCCGAGGAGCGACCCGGCGCGCCCGCGGTCCGCTTCGCCGGCGAGGTCATCAGCTACCGGGAGCTGGACGAGCGGGCCACCGAGCTCGCCGTTCGCCTGCGCCGCCGCGGGGTCGGCGCGGAGTCGCCGGTCGCCGTCGTGGTGGAACGCGGGCCGGCGCTGACCGTGGCGATCCTCGCGGTCCTGAAGGCCGGCGGGTGCTACGTCCCGATCCTGCCCGGCTTTCCGCCCACCACGCTCGCCGGGCTGGTGGCTCGGCTCCAACCACCGGTGATCGTGGTCGACGACCCGGCGCGCGCCGCCACCCTGCCGCACAGCGCCGACATCGTCACGGTCGGCGCCGTGGCGGACGAGCCTCCGCCCGGCACGGACCCCGTGGCGCCCACGCCGGCCCGCTTGTTCCCCGAGCAGCTGGCCTGTGTGCTCTTCACGTCCGGGTCGACCGGTGAGCCGAAGGGTGTCGCGGTCACCCACGGCGACATCGTCGCGCTGGCCGCGGACCCGTCGTGGCGTCCGGCGGCGCTGCGCCGGGTGCTGGTGCACTCGCCGCACGCCTGGGACGCGATGACGCTGGAGGTGTGGGTCCCGCTGCTCAACGGCGGCGAGGTGCTCATCGCCCCGCCCGGCCCGTTGGACATCGACCGCTACGCCGAGCTGCTGAGCGCCGGGGTGAGCGGCCTGTGGATGACCGCGGGGCTGTTCGCGCTGCTGGCCGAGGAGAACCCCGCCTGCTTCGCCGGGCTGGCGGAGGTGTGGACGGGCGGTGACGTCGTGTCACCCCGAGCGGTGGCCCGGGTGGCCGCGCGGTGCCCGTCGGTGCGCATCACGAACGGTTACGGCCCCAGCGAGACCACCGTCTTCGCGACCCGCCACGACGTCCGCCCCGGTCAGAACCTCTCCGGCGTGGTGCCCATCGGCCGGCCGCTCGCCGGCATGAGCGCCCACGTGCTCGACGACGCCCTCCGCCCGGTCGCGGCCGGGGTCGCCGGGGAGCTGTACGTGTCCGGTCCGGGTGTGGTCCGCGGCTACCACGGCTCGCCCGGCGAGACCGCCGTTCGCTTCGTGCCCGACCCGTTCGCGAACGGAACCCGCATGTACCGCACGGGCGACATCGTCCGCCGCAACGCCGGCGGCGAGCTCGAGTTCGTCGGCCGCGCCGACGACCAGGTGAAGATCCGCGGTCACCGGGTGGAGACCGGCGAGGTCGAGGCCGTCCTCGGCCGGCACCCGGCCGTCGCGCGCTGCGTCGTGCTCGCCCGGGACGACGGCGCCGGCGGCAAGCGCCTGCTGGCGTACGTGCTCCCGGCCGAGGGCGACGGGACGAGCGCGGCGGCGCTGCGTGACCACCTGGCGCGGATGCTTCCCGGCCACCTGGTTCCCGACGCCGTGACGACCGTGGCGTCGATCCCGCTGACCGGCAACGGCAAGGTGGACCGTGCCGCGCTGCCGGACGTGCCGCGCTCGCCGGGCCCTTCCGCCAGCGCGGTGTCGCCGGCGGCCGACCGGCTGTGCAAGGTGTTCGCCGAGGCCTTGGGCGTGCCCCAGCTTTCCCCGGACGACAACTTCTTCGAACTCGGCGGTCATTCGCTCATCGCCGTGCGCCTGGTGCGCCGTCTCCGCGAGAAGGAGGGCATCCAGCTGACCATCCAGCAGTTCCTCGAGGGGCCCACGGTGGCGGACGTGCTCGCACGGCAGCGGGTGACGCCGTGAGCTGGTTCGTCGGTCCGGAACCCTCGGCCGAGCATCGGCTGTTCTGCCTGCCTCACGGTGGCGGCGGCGCCTCCGTCTACCGCACCTGGCGGCAGCAGCTGGCCCCGGCGATAAACGTGATGCCGGCCCAGCTGCCCGGCCGCGAGACCCGGTACACCGAACCCGCCCTGACCTCGGCCGATGCGCTGGTGGCGGCGATGATCGACCCGCTGCTGGCCGGCACGCCCGCGTCGTTCGCCCTCTTCGGGCACAGCATGGGCGCCCTGCTCGCGTACGAGGTGGCGGCCGCCGCGATCGCGCGCGGCAGGCCGCCCGTCCGACTCTTCGTCTCGGGGTATCACCCGCCGCATCTGCCCAGCCCCGCCCGCCGGCTGCAAGGCCTTCCGGACGACGATTTCATCACCGCGCTCATCTCGTACGGCGGCATCCCCGAAGAGCTGCTGGAGGACCCCGACATGGTCGCCTACCTCCTGCCGATCTTCAGAGCCGACTTCGCGGTCTGCGAGAGCTACCGGCATCCCCACCGGCGGCCGCTGCCGGTGCCGGTCACCGTCCTGGCCGGCCGGGACGACCCCGCCGTCGACGTGGCCCAGCTGCCCCGGTGGGCCGAGCTGACGACGGAGGAGACCACCGTCCGCCTCTTCGAGGGCGGCCACTTCTACCACCTCGGCGAGGAGTCCGACGCGGTCCTCAAAACGATCGTCACGGACCTCACCGCAACGTCGTGAGCCGTACCACGGTCCGCGAGTAGCGCGGGAGGACGCGGTTGATCAGGGAACGGCCCCGGCCGTACCCGAGTTCGCCCAAGCACGCGGCTTCGGAGACTTCTGTCCCGCACCGGGCTTGATGGAGACATCGAAACCTGGGAGAAGATTTAGCGATGCCGGCACCGAAGAAATACCCCGACGACCTGCGTGAGCGTGCGACCCGGTTGACGGTCGAGGTCCGCCGGGATCCGGCGTCCGCGGTGGGCGCGATCCGGCGGGTCGCCGACCAGCTCGGGATTCATCCGGAAGCGTTGCGCGGTTGGGTGAAGAAGGCCGAGACCGATGCCGGCGACCGGCCGGGCAGGTACGAGCATCGCAGCAGGCCCAAACAGCATATGTACGCCAGCAGCAGGCGATGCGCCGGGCCGCTGAGCAGGCCACCCGCGCCGCGCAGCGGGCCAGCGCCGCTGACGAACGGGAACGCAAACGCCTCTACCTGGAAGCGCGTGCCGCCGAGGTCGCCGCAGACAACGCCGATGTCCAGGCCCGCCTGGAAGAACTCGAGCAGCTGCTGCAGGCCACCCTGGATGTCGACGAAGCACCGCCTGACCGGCGTCCATGAGGTCGGTGCGGTAACTGCGATGGACGCACCAGCGCCGGACCAGCTTAGGCCGCGCCGCCGGGGCGGCGATGTCGGACGTGTCGCCGTTGCGCTTGAGCAGCCAGGCACCGAGGGTGTCCGCCGTGACCATCCGCACCCGAGAAGCCTAGCCGCCGTCCCGGCAAGACATCGGTATCGTGGTATGGGTGATCGAGCTGTTGTTCGAGGCGGGTGACCTGGCTCGGATCCGCTTCGCGCGCTCACCCGTGCAAGAGCTCATGAGCAGCATGCGGATCGCCGGTCACGCCGATCGGACCCGGATGCACCAGCCGTGGGTGCAATCGGTGCGCGGGGCCGTGTCCGCCCTGCGGCTCGACCTGCTGCGGCCGCTGCTCGCCGGCCGGCGATACGTGCCCGACTTCCTGACGCCGCCGCCGGATCGGCTGGACACCAGATTCGCCGACGAGCTGGCCCGGGTGCGCAGCACGCCGGAGGCAACCGTCCGAGCGCAGCTGGAGTTGCTCGCCGGGGACGGCGCGCTGCCGGAGGCGTTGCTGCCGCTGTACGAGGATCCGGAGCGGCACCTGGGCCGGCTGGCCGCCGAGATGCAGGCCTACTGGCGGGTGGCGATCGATCCGGTCTGGTCCCGGCTGGCCGGCCTGCTCGATGCCGAGATCGGCCACCGTGCCGACCAACTGACCTCTGGCGGCATCGTGCGGCTGCTGGGCAACCTACACCCGGAGCTGGAATACGCCGACGACGCGTTGCGGATCATCTGGCCGGCCTGGCAGTCGCAGAGCCGGCTCGACGGGTCCGGGGTGCTGCTGGTGCCGTGTGTGTTCGCCTGGCCCTCACTGCTGGTCGACACCGATCCACAGTGCCCGACGCTCGTCTACAGCCCGCGCGGTGTCGGCCAGGTCTGGGACGGCTCGGCCCGGTCGGTGACGCCGCCGGTCGCCGATCTGCTCGGCCGCAGCCGGGCGGCGCTGCTGGCGCGGCTCGACCTGCCGCTGTCCACCACGCAGGTCGCGCGGGAGCTCGGGCTGAGCGCGGCGGCGGTCAGCGAGCACCTGTCCGTGCTGCGCCGGTCGGGGCTGGTCCGGTCGCGCCGGGCCGGTCGCCAGGTGCTCTACCAGCGCACGGCACTCGGCACCGACCTCCTGGGGGCCGGTGCGGGGGCGAGCATTCGGTGAGCGCCGAATCGTGGAGCCGCCGCAGCGCATCAGCACACCATGTCCGGGACAGCACAACGGACATGAGGGAGGCCACACATGCGCGTGGCGAAGATAGTTGTTCTGGCGGCGGCGATGGTGGCGGTGTCCGCGGTGCCGGCTGCCGCGTCCGGATCCGGCACCGGCGGCGGATGGGAGCCGACGAGCACGCCACCGTTCGTCATCCCGGCCGGGGACGTGTGCTCCTTCGAGGTCAAGGGCGACATCGTCCGTGACCGCGAGCGGATGCGGACGCCGGCGACCTACCCGGACGGTTCGCCAAAGGTGCAGGACTTCGAGGGCGTGCTGGTGATCCGGTACACCAACACCGGCAACCACAAGTCGGTCGTCCGCGACGCGACCGGCTCCATCCGGGTGTACTACCTGGAGGACGGCACCCGGATCTCGCAGCTACGCGGCCACAACGCCCTGCCGATCAAGGCGTCCAACGTGGGCTTTCCCGGCGGTGACTACATCACCCACGGCGACTTCGTCGTGATCCGGCACCCGGACGGCAGCCGCGAGGTGCCGGTGCGGCTCGGCACGATGGAGAACCTCTGCGAGACGCTCGCCTAAGGCGTGTTGGGTAAGTCGGGTCGGAGCCAGTCGTTGATCGCGGTGATGGTCACGGTGGCTTCGTAGCGAACGGCGAGTTTGTCGTGGCGGGTCGCCATGCCGCGATTGCGTTTGAGCTGGTTGATGCCGCACTCGACGGCGTGACGCTGCTTGTGGAGCTCCAGGGTCGAAGGTCGGCGGTCGGCCGCCCTTCGACCCGAGCTTGTGCCGCAGGCACCACAATCCGCAACCGTCCTAGGAACCTGGGTTTACGGGTCAATACGTCAAGTGTTTGGAATCCGCGCAGCCCACCGCGAGAATATATAGACGCACACCCAGCGCGCCACAATGTCATTGATGAAGGCGAATATACGCACGTCGCGGCCCTGCCTTACCCCCACACTGCCAGTGTGGTGCGCAGCCGCCGTCGCGCCACTGCTGGATGGGCCGTTCCATCTGAGCGGCCATCCGCGCGGCTCGTTCCCGCAGACCACGGTTGGTGCGTGTGGCGGACTCGATACGCAGCGCCTCGATGCGGCGCCGGCGAGGGTGGCGTAGGTGTGGCGGAGGACGGGCGGGCTCATGGTGATCGGGAAGCCGGCGGTCTTGGCCAGGCGCTTGAGTAGCCGCCAGACGGCGCCGCGGTCGAGCCGGCCGCCGCTGTCGGTGATGAACAGCGGCCGCCGGGCCCGGGCGCCGGCGCCGCCCTGGATGACAGGTAGCCGGTCGGCGGTCAGGTCGGTACGGCCGGCGAGGTAGAGCTCGAGGCGGTGCATCGCCGGCGGTGGGACGACCACGAGGTGGTCCTGGTCGCCTTTACCGGTGAAGCGCAGCACCCGGTGGCCGCTGTCGTGGCCGAGCTGGTCGACGTCGGCGCCGACGGCCTCACTGACCCGGATGCCGGTGAACAGCAGGGCCGCCACGATCGCGGAGGTGCGGGCGGCCTGCGGGCCGGTGTCGGCGTCCGCGACGGCGAGCAGGTCGTCGGTCTGGGTCTTGGTCAGCCCGGCGGTCTTCGACCTGGTCGTGACCCTCGGCTTGCGTTTGGTGTCGATGCCGGCCGGGTTCGCCCGGTCGGTGTGCTCCTCGGCGATCATCCAGCTGTAGAACGACGACACGGCGGCCAGCCGGCGGGCCCGGGTCGCCGCCGGGCCATGTCGGTCGCGCCGTCCTCGCCGCCGTGTTCCCAGGCGTCGGTCAAACGACGCCAGACGGCATCGGTCGTTGGCCGATCGCCTTCCTGCCCGCCGAGAAACAGCTCGATCCGCTTCACCCTGGCGGCCTCGATCCGCGCGGTGGCCGTCTGCGACTCCGTCTCGGTCATCACTTGCCTCGCAGAACGCTGACGAGTGCCGTCAGATGCCTGCGGCAACACGTCGACGTCCACCGCGGCCCGGTATTTGCCGGCGTCGAGCGTGTTGCCGAGGGCGCTCTCGCCGCGCGGGTACCTCTCCACGGCCGCGATCCCCCCGTTTGCGGCCCCTGCGCCGGGCAGATGCTGGCGAGCCCGGCCCCGGCGAGCAGCGCGAGCGCCATCGGGGCCGGGCGGCTCCTTCAGTACGTCCATACGCCGCCGTAGTCGATCGTGAGACCGGCTGGGCAGTTGGCCGCGCTCCAGGCGCCGTAGGTGTTGGGTATCCCGCCGACGGACTTCACGTTGCCGAGCCGCATGACGTACGGGTCGTTGTCGGAATCGGTGCACCACGCCCATGCCCGATACGTGGCCAACGGATTCCACGACTTGCACCGCGCCTGGAAGCTCGTGGAAGTCTGCAGCGTCTGGCAAGTGGGCGCCGCAAGGGCCGGAGCGGCGGCCGCCGGCGTGGCCGTCGCGAGTATCCCCGCGGCCGCCGCCGTCACCGCCACGATCACTGGTGTGAATCGTCGCATTTCAGCTCCTCGAGTGTGGTTTACGTCGACCACCCGGCCTCCGCACCGGGTGGACCGCTACGGGCGTCAGTTCCAGAGGGCGACCATCATTCCCGGGCAGTTGTTGTAACAAGCGATTTCCGCCGAGTAGGTGGCGTAGACACCGCTCAGCGTCCGGTACACCTGCCCGGAGGTTGCCGTCGAGAAAACGATCCTGTTGTTGGTCACGTCGCGGACCCTGAGCTCGTAACTGCGGCCCTGGACGTTGTAGGTCGCGACTACCACCTGATGCCCGGCGCTGGCCGTCACGTTGCCCGTGGAGCACCGGCTGTTCTGCACCGTGCACGATTCTGTGTAGGCGAGCGCTGCCCCGGGTGTCGCCACCAGCATCGCCGTCGCGGCGGTCGCACCCGCCACAGCAGCTTTGATCGATCTCCTCATTGTGCCTCCTCGATGGATTGGCCCGCGTCGCGTGGGTCCGTCCCAGCGTCAGGCGTCGACGTCTGACGCGGGGGAACTTCGGACGAATTTGGACGCCGTCCCTTGGCGCCATCACCGATGGATCCGTTATAGGGCAGATGGCGCGGAGTGTCTGATGGGCGACCGCCGTCGGTGATGAGGTCGCTAGCCTCGAACATTGAGACATCGACCTGAATCATGGGGGTGGGCGATGCCGTTGTCCGGGGACCCGGTGACCGCGCCAGCGGAGGTGTTTACGGCACTGCCCGACCCCGGGCAGGCGAGTAGCGTCGCCGATCTCGTTGAGCGGCTGCGCTTGTTGAAGGTGTGGGCCGGTGACCCGTCCTACGAGACGATCAAGGACCGGGTCAACAAGGCGTGGGCGGTGGCGGGTCGGCCGGCCGGTGAGCTGACGCGCAGGTCCACCGTCGCGTATTGCTTCCGGCCCGGCCGGCGCCGCCTGGACACCGACCTGGTGCTCGCGGTGGTCCAGGCGCTGCACCCCGACACCGGGTACGTGACGCAGTGGCGTCAGGCGCTGCGGGTCGTGGGCGGGGAGATCGAGGCGGTGTCCCAGGTCCGGGTGCAGGACCGGCTGCCGCAAGATCTGGCCGGGTTCACCGGCCGCACCCGTGAACTCGACCGGCTCCGCCACGCGGCACAGGCCGGGAAGGCGGTGGTGATCTCCGCGATCGAGGGGATGGCCGGGGTCGGCAAGACCCAACTCGCCGTCCACGCCGGACACCTGCTGCACCAGCGGCAGCCGTTCGAACGGGTGTTGTTCGTCAACCTGCGCGGGTTCGATCCGGCGCAGCCGCCGGCCGACCCCGCCGCGGTCCTGGACGGGTTCCTGCGCCTGCTCGGGATGCCCGGCCAGCACATCCCCCACACCCTCGAAGCCCGCGCCGCCGCCTACCGCGACCGGCTCGCCGGCACCCGTGCCCTGGTGGTGTTGGACAACGCCACCACCACCGAACAGGTCCGCCCGCTGCTACCGGCCACACCGGGCTGCCTCACCCTGGTCACCAGCCGACGCAGCCTCGCCGACCTGCACCCCGCGACCCATCTGTCCGTGGACGTCTTCACTCCCGACGAGGCTTCGGCATTCCTGATCAAGGCTGTACCCGAGGTTCCCGTCGGGACGGATCCGCACGCCGCGGCCCGGATCGCCCGCCGCTGCGGTCACCTACCCCTGGCCCTGAGCCTGATCACCGCCCACATCCGCAACACACCCGGCTGGACGTTGACCGACCACGCCGACCGGCTCGACGAACACCACCACGACCGGCGCCTGGACATCGGCGTCGAACTCGCCCTGCACCTGTCCTACCAGCACCAGCCCGCGCCTCGGCGACGACTGCTGCGGCTGGCGGCGCTGCACCCCGGCCAGGACTTCGACGCCTACGCCGCCGCGGCCCTGGCCGACACCGACCTGCCCACCGCCCAGAACCATCTGCACCACCTGCACCGCGACCATCTGCTGCAGCAGAGCACCACTGCCCGGTACACCTTCCACGACCTCATCCGCGTCTACGCCACCATCCGGGCCACCGACGAGGACCGCCCACCCGAGCGCCGCACCGCCCTGACCCGCCTGTTCGACCACTACCTCGCCGCCACCACCACCGCCATGAACACCCTGCACCCCGGCGAAGCCCACTGTCGGCCCGCGATCCCCCAGGCCGACACCCCTACCCCAGACCTGACCGATCCGGACATCGCCCGGGGATGGTTGGACACCGAACGGCCCGCCCTGGTCGCCGTTGCCGCCCACACCGCCAGCCACGGCTGGCCCACCCACACCATCCGGCTGTCCCGCACTCTCTACCGCTACCTCGACGGCGGCCACAACACCGACGCCCTGACCGTGCACGGCCACGCCTACCACGCCGCCCGCCACAGCGGCGACCCGACCGGACAAGCCCACGCCCAGACCAACCTCGCCGCCGCCCACTATCGGCTGGGCCGGTACGGGCCGGCCGGCGAGCATTTGCAGCAGGCCCTGGAGTTGTTCCGGCGTGTCGGCGACCCGGCCGGCGAGGCCCGCACACTGGGCAACCTCGGCATCATCGCGGAGCAGTTGGGTCACTACCGGACGGCCACTGACCGATACGCACACGTCCTGAACCTGCACCGGCAGGCCGGCGACCGGACCGGCGAAGCCCGCGCACTGCACAACATCGGCGACCTTGAGGAGCGGCTGGGCCGCTACCGGCAGGCCGGCAACCACCTCCGCCAAGCCCTGACGCTGTACCGGCAAGCCGGCAACCGGGTCGGCGAAGCCGCCACGCTGAATAGTCTGGGCAATGCCGAGGTGCGGTTGGGCCGGTACGGGCCGGCCGGCGAGCACCTCCCAAAGGCGCTGACCCTGTACCGGCAACTCGGCGACCACAACGGCGAAGCCTGGGCGCTGGACGGCCTCGGCACCCTCTACACCCGCCTCGGTCAGCCCGCCCAGGCCACCAAACACCACCAGCAGGCCCTGACCATCTTCCGTGAGACCGGCGAACGGTACGGCGAAGCCTTTGCCCTCAACGGCCTGGGCGAAGCCGCCAACACCGCCGGCCGGGCCACCGACGCCCTCACCCACCACACCGCCGCCCACACCACCGCCGCCACCATCGGCGAACCCGACCAGCAGGCCCGCGCCCACACCGGCCTCGGCCACGCCCACCACAGCCTCGGCAACCCAGCCCTCGCCCACCACCACTACCACCATGCCCTGACCCTCTACACCGACCTCGGCCTGCCCGAAGCCGACCAGATCCGCAACCACCTCGCCCAGCTCGCCACTCCCGACAACAGCAGCCCGAACAGCGGTGACGGGTAAGGCCTCTGCGGGCTACCTTCAGGAAGGGTCCCTTCCGTGAAGGCAACCGGTGATCTGACGACATGACCGTCCGGGTGAGCGAAATCGGCTACCGGCAGGATCGGCGCAGATTGCCTTCACGAAAGACATCCCGCTGCCGATCGGCGGTCTCACCGCCCCGGACGCGATCAGCAGTGGGCCAGGCCGTACCTCGACGCCGCTGTCCGCGGGGTCCGCTCCGTCGAGGTCGCCGACAAGATCGCCCTGCACCTGGCCTGGTTCCGCGACCCCTTCCACGCCGCCCACGGCCACGACCGGCTCTCCACCGTCGTCCAGCGCGAGGTCGTCGCCTGGCGCAACCACCTCACCCACGACCCGGCCGCCGGCTGGCTCGGCCAGGCCCCGGCGACGGTCAACCAACCTCGCCTCGCTGTCCGGGTTCACCACCTGGGTGTCCGCTCACGACCCGGCGGCTCTACCTCACGGCAGCCTCTGCGCCGAGGTAAACGATCTGCCACTGCCCTCGCTTGAACCCGGGCCCTGGCGGCCGGGCAGGTCCGCACCCTGAAGAACGTGCTCGACCAGCCCCCGTACTTCCACCAGTGCAAGGGCCGCACCACCCACACCGTGTTCCTCGGCGCCGACGGACGCACCGCCCTGGCCGACTACCTGGAACCGACGCGATCTCGACCGCGCTCTTCTGTTTAGGCGACCGGCAGCTCGAACGGTGGGCTGAGCCGGTTTGTGGCCGACCAGTGCAGGAACGCCCGGACGTGGTCGCTGACGCCGTGCTCAACGGCCCAGGCGCGACTTCGGCTTGAGTGCAGTCGGCGAGCCCGCGGACGGCGAGACCAGCCAAGCAGGTCGGCCGCAGGAGAATCTGCTCGCCGTAAACCCTGCCGGCCGGTGTGATCGGCCGGGCTTCGGCGCGGGACCGGAGCCGGAGCAAAACGCGTCAGGCCGCGAACCTGCGCAGCAACTGGGCGCGGTCCGGGTCAACGGTGCTCGTCCCACCGCTCGACAGAGCGTAGAGGTAGCCGGCGGCACACCGGCAAGTTGCGCCGATACCCGTAACCGCGTCTAAAACGGTGGGTTTCCGGTGGGCAATCTTGATTCAACGAAAACGGTGACCTGCGTTTCCGCAGGTCACCGGCCATATTTTGTCGGGCTGACAGGATTTGAACCTGCGACCCCTTGACCCCCAGTCAAGTGCGCTACCAAGCTGCGCTACAGCCCGATGCCACGCCCCGGAACCCCAGTGCGCGGCAACAACCCAACCCTACCCCAGCCCCTCAACCGACTTCACACCGGCATGCCGAGGCCAGGACCAGCAACCCTCAGCCGTGCGCCTTGCCCCGGCCGCCGGGACCCAACTTCTTCCGTGGCTTGACCGACACCTCGATCGGACTTCCCTCGAAGCCGAACTCCTCGCGAAGCTTCCGCTCGATGAACCGCTGATACCCGGCATCCAGCGGCGCCGTGGTGAACAGCACGAACCTCGGCGGCGCCACCCCGGCCTGTGTCGCGAACATGATCCGGGGCGCCCGGCCACCCCGCACCGGGTGTGGTGTGGCCTGGGTCAGCGCCGTCAGCCATTGGTTCAATGCCCCGGTTGGGATGCGTTTTTCCCAGCTGTCCAGCGCCTTGCGCAGCGCCGGCGCCAGCTTGTCGACGGCTCGGCCTGTTTTCGCCGAGATGTTCACCTTGATGGACCATGGGATCCGTTTGAGCTCTCGGTCGATCTCCTTGTCCAGGAAGATGCGCCGGTCGGCGTCGACCAGGTCCCACTTGTTGAAGGCGATGACCAGCGCACGCCCGGCCTCGACCACCTGCGTCAGCACGCGCTGGTCCTGCTCGCTGATGACCTCGGAGGCGTCCAGCAGCACGACGCCGACCTCGGCCGCCTCGACCGCCCCGGCGGTGCGCAGCGACGCGTAGTACTCCGTACCCGATGCCTGGTTGACTCGCTTGCGCAGCCCGGCGGTGTCGACGAACTGCCAGACCTCGTCGTCCATCTGCACCAGGCTGTCGACCGGGTCGACCGTCGTGCCCGCGACCGAGTCCACGACCGCCCGTTCCTCGCGGGCCAGCCTGTTCAGCAGCGACGACTTGCCCACGTTGGGTCGACCGACCAGCGCGACCCGGCGTGGGCCTCGCGGCGCGTTCTCGATGATCGCCGGCGCCGGCGGCATGGCCGCGAGGATCTTGTCGAGCAGGTCACCGGCGTTGCGGCCGTGCAGCGCGGACAGTGGGAACGGCTCTCCCAGCCCGAGCCCCCACAGCGCCACCGTTTCATTTTCGATGTTCTGGTTGTCGGCCTTGTTGGCCACCAGGATCACCGGCTTGTGGCTGCGCCGCAGCATCCGGACGGCCTTCTCGTCCACGTCCGTGGCACCGACCATCGCGTCCACCACGAAGATCACGACGTCGGCGGTCTGCACCGCGATCTCCGCCTGGGCCGCGATGGCGGCCGCCCGGTCGCGGGCGTCGGGTTCCCACCCGCCGGTGTCGACGACGGTGAAGCGGCGGCCGTTCCACTGCGCGTCGTATGGCACGCGGTCCCGGGTCACGCCGGGCTTGTCCTCGACCACCGCCTGGCGGCGGCCGATGATGCGGTTGACCAGCGTCGACTTGCCGACGTTGGGGCGGCCGACGACGGCGACCACCGGAACGGGGCCTTCCTCGGCGACGGACTGGAGCAGAGCGGATTCCAAAGCCGAGACCTCGGAAGAAAAGTCACTCACGAACTCACCTTGCTATTGAGCATGCTCAGGAGCTGCGCCACGACGTCGTCGATGCCGATGCCCGTGGTGTCGAGCGTGATGGCGTCGTCGGCCTGGCGCAGCGGGTCGGCGGCGCGACTCGAGTCGAGCTTGTCGCGACGGTTCAGGTCGGCCTCGGTCGCCGCCACGTCGGTGGCGTCCTCCGCGCTGCGGCGCTGGGCGCGGGCGGCGGCGGACGCGGTCAGGTAGACCTTCAGGTCGGCGTCGGGGGCGACAACCGAGGCGATGTCCCGGCCTTCGACCACGATGCGGGGAGCGCCAGCGATGATGTCCTGCTGGAGGCGCACCAGCAGCCGGCGTACCCCGGGCACCGCCGCCACGGCCGAGACCGCGCCGGTGACCTCGGGACCGCGGATGGCCGCGTCGACGTTCTCGCCGTTGGCCCGGAAGTGCGGGGCCTTGGGGTCGGTGCCGATCGTGAGGCTCGTCTCCTGGGCGATCTTCAGGATCGCGTCGGCGTTCTGCAGGTCGGCGCCGGCCTGCAGCACGGCCCAGGTGATCGCGCGGTACATCGCGCCGGTGTCCAGGTAGATGCCGTCGATTGCGGTGGCGAGTCGCCGGGAAACGGTGGATTTGCCCGATCCCGAAGGACCGTCGACGGCCACCACGCATCGTTCGGGCCGCACTGCTTGCTCCACCGCTACCTCCAAGACCGGAAAGACGAACAACTACCTATTGTGCCGGGCGGCCGAAGCTCAGTCGCCGACGGCCTTGAACAGGGCGCTCACCTCGGCGTTCGACAACCGGCGGAAACCGCCCGGGCGCATGTCACCCAGGCGGATCGGGCCGACCGCCGTACGGATCAATCGCGAGACCGGATGCCCGACCTCGTCCATCATCCGGCGCACGATGTGCTTGCGGCCCTCATGCAGGGTGATCTCGATCTGCGCGGTCTTGCCGACCGCGTCGATCAGCTTGAACGTGTCGACCTTCGCCGGGCCGTCCTCCAGCTCGACGCCGGTCTGCAGCCGGCGGCCGACGGTGCGCGGCAGCGGGCCGGCAACCTCGGCCAGGTAGGTCTTGGCGATCCCGTACGACGGGTGCATCAGCTTGTGCGCGAGCGCGCCGTCGTTGGTGAGCAGCAGCAGCCCCTCGCTGTCGGCGTCGAGCCGGCCGACGTGGAAGATGCGCTGCTCGAACGTGCCGAGGAAGTCGGCGAGCTCGTTGCGGCCCTTCTCGTCGTCCATGCTCGAGACCACGCCGCGGGGCTTGTTCATCGCCAGGTACACCAGCTTGGTGTCGGTGACGATCCGCGCGCCGTCCACGCGGATCTCCACCCTGGCGGGATCGACCTTGTCGCCGAGCTTGGCGACCCGCCCGTCCACGGTGACGCGCCCGCGGAAGATCAGATCTTCAGACGCGCGCCGGGAACCGACTCCCGCGGTGGCGAGAATCTTCTGCAGCCGCACGGAGGTATCCGGATCAGCCTGAGGCATCGAGCACTTCTTCCACGTCGTCGGGTAGGAACGGGGCCAGCGGCGGAAGCTGGTCGACCGAGTTGAGGCCGAGCTTCTCCAGGAACAGCGCCGTGGTGCGGTACAGGAATGCCCCGGTCTCGCCCTCGATGCCGCATTCCTCGATGAGGCCGCGAGTGTTAAGCGTACGCATGACGCCATCGCAGTTCACACCGCGGATGGCCGAGATGCGCGACCTCGTCACAGGCTGCTTGTAGGCAACTACAGCGAGCGTTTCCAGGGCGGCCTGAGTGAGCCGCACCGACTGACCATCCAGCACAAACCGCTCGACATAGGCCGCATATTCCGGCCGCGTATAGAGACGCCAACCACCCGCGGCCCGCCGCAGGTCAAACCCGTGCCCGGCCGCCGTGTACCGCGCCGAGATGTCCTCAAGCATGCCACCGACCCGCTCGGCCGGCTGCTCCACGATCTGCGCGAGCTGCATCTCCGCAACCGGCTCGTCGACAACGAGCAAAATAGCTTCCAGCGCCGCCCGCAACTCGGCATCGTCCATCGGCGCGGGCGCTTGCGCTTCTTCTTCGGTACGGGTCGACAACGCCCCAGAAGCAGCGGCGCCTCCCTTGCTGCCACGTCCCTGTGCGGGAATCCCGGAGCTGGGCCGCGCCCGTGACACAGGCTGCCGCGCCACGGCCCCGGAGCCAACCGCGGCCTCGACATCGGCGCCACCTCGAGCGGCCGCATCCGCGGCGGCGGACGGGCCTGGACTGTCTGCGGGGCTCGCCGACGAAGCGGCCACCGGATCACCGGCCGACGGCGTACCCGAATCCCCGGACCTCGGCCCGGAATCGGTGGCTTCTTCGAGGCTCGGCTCGCTCGCCGCTGGCGATGCGGTCCCGGCCTGCTCAACACCTGGCCCGGTCACCTCGGGCGCCGCTGCCTCGGCCCGTTCCTTACCCGGCCCGGTCTCCCCGGACAGCGCCGCCCCGGCCTGCTCTGCGCCTGGCCCGGCCTCCGACCCGGTTCCACTCGGCCGGGCCGCCCCGGCCTGCTCTGCGCCTGGCCTGACCTCCGACCCGGTTTCCCTCGGCCGGGCCGCCCCGGATGACGCAGGCCCGGCCCGCTCCGCGCTTGGCCCGGTCTTCCCGAGCAACGCAGCCCCGGACTCAGCCGTCCGGGCTACCCCGGACGGCGCAGCCCCGGCCTGGTCTGCCTCCGGCGCGGACGCCTCGGCTTCAGCGGCGGTCGGGTTCTCGTCCTCCTCCCGCCCCGGCACCTCCTCGGCGAAGGGCAGGTCCAGTTCCGCGTCATCCTCGATGTCATCATCGGCGGCCGCGTCGAAGACGTCCCCAGCGTCGTCCCCATCGAAGGGCGCATCGACCAGGGGCGCGTTGCCGATCTCGTTCTCGGCGGCCTGCTCGATCGCATCCGGCAGCGGCACTTCCGGCCCGGCGCCGACATCGGTCGGCTCGTGCTCCGCCTCACCGGGCATCTCCCGGGGCGCGTCGACGGTCGGCGGCCCACCGGCCTCTTCCGGGAACGGCGGAAGCTCGGCCGGCACCCCGTCACCGGTGGCCGGGTCCGGCCCCTCGACGGCGGGATCGAAGTCGTCGTCATCCGCGAGGTTCGACTCGGCGAGTTCCTCGTCGTCGCTCTCCCCGGCCCGGGCCTTGGCGGCGAAGTTCGGGTCGGGCGGCCTGGGGGCCCGCTCCCAGGGCGGCACCCAGGAGGCAGCCTGCGCAGCAAGGGACTCGGGACGCTCGTCGGTCATCGCTGTTCCTCGTCGGTCGAAACACGGTCTGCGGTGTGGTGGCCGGCTTCAGGAATACCCGTCCGCGCCGATCCGGACTCATCCCGTGCAGACGGGCCCAGGTCAGCAGGGTCGGGCTCGGCTGGCTCAAGAGTGGCCTGACGATCATCGCTGGGCCAGTCGCCGTCGATCTGGCCCACGCCGGACCCGCCGTCGGCCTGATCCAGGTCCGGCCGACCACCGCCAGCCCGCTCCAGGCCAAGCCCACCGACGCCCTGATCCAGGCCAGGCCGATCGCCATCGACCCGATCCGCGCCGGACCCGCCGTCGACCTGATCTCGGCCGGGTTGATCGCTGTCAGGTCGATCCGGGCCGTGATCACCGCCGGCATCGTCTATATCCGGTGCGATCGGATCCCGTTCCTCGGCGTCCGGACGCATGCCGCTGAGATCCGGGGCATTTGAGTCGCCATCGCCAGCCTTGCCGGCCTGGGCCTCGTCCAAGCCAGCAAAGCTGCTACCGCGAGATCCTGGTGGAAGATCCAGGGCGTCCAGATCCGCGTCGTCTTCCAGGTCTTCGTCGCCGGCGGCGACATCGGGGGCAGTCGAGTCGGGCTCCTCCGCATCGAGGTCGACCGGATCTTCCTCGCCGGCCGCGACGTCCGAGACGGTTGCGTCAGGGTCGCCCAGATCCAGACCAGCCGGATCTTCCTCACCGGCAGCGCCGTCCGAGACGGTTGCGTCAGGGTCGCTCAGACCCAGAGCGACCAGGTCTTCCTCGCTGACAGCGCCGCCTGAAACGGTTGCGTCGGGATCGTCCGGGTCGGTGTCGTCCGGGTCCATCGCGGCGGTGTCGGGCTCCGCGGGCGTTCCCTCGTAGTCGTCTATGTCGAGGTCGCCTTCGATGTGGTCGCCGCCGATCCAGCGGACCGTCATCTCTTCCAGGGACACCGGTTGTTCGAAGTCGATCAGGCCTTCGCGGTACAGCTCCAGCAGCGCCAGGAAGCGGGCCACGACTTCCAGGGTGTTTTCGCAGTCGGCGATGAGCAGGCTGAATGTCGCGCTGCCGGCTCGGCGGAGGCGGTCGCGGAGCAGCGCCGCGTGCTCGCGGACGCTGACGCGGACCTGGTGAATGTGCGCGATCGACACCTCGGGTGGGCCCGGCTTGGGCAGGAACTGCCTGAGGGCCAGCTTGAGCAGGCGCTCCGGGCCGATGCCGAGGACCAGGTCCGGGAGCGCTTCGGCGTATCGGGCCTCGAGGCTGACCGCGCGCGGCCAGCGCCGGGCGCCGACGCCCTCCAGGTCCGCGATGACGGCCGCGGCCTCTTTGTACGCCTTGTACTGCAGCAGCCGCGCGAAGAGCAGGTCGCCGGCTTCGAGCAGGGCCAGGTCGTCCTCGTCCTCGACTTCCGCGGACGGCAGCAGCCGGGCCGCTTTCAGGTCGAGCAGGGTGGCGGCGACCAGCAGGAACTCACTGGTCTCGCCGAGGTCCCAGTCGTCACCCATCGCGCGGATGTAGGCGATGAAGTCGTCGGTGACCCGGTGCAGGGCGATCTCGGTGACGTCGAGCTTGTGCTTGCCGATGAGCTGCAGCAACAGGTCGAACGGGCCGGTGAAGTTGGTCAGCCGGACGGTGAACTTGCCGGAGTCGACCTCGGCGGGCACCGCGAGATCCGGATCGGCGAGATCCGGCACGGCCAGCGCTAGCCCGTCAGGATCCGGCACTGCGGAATCCGGCGCAGCGGCACCCGGCACGGTCAGCGCCAGTGCAGCGGCATCCGGCGCAGCGGCACCCGGCACGGTCAGGGCCAATGCGGCGGCATCCGGCGCGGTGGCATCCGGACCAACAAGCTCCGGCACGGCGCCACCCGGCACGGAGAGATCCGGCGCAGCGGCATCCGGCACGGAGAGATCCGGCGCAGCGCCACCCGGCACGGTGGCATCCGCGACGGCGAGATCCGGCGCAGCGGCGTCCGGAACGGCGTCGGGTGACGCGGCGGTGGCGGGCTCTGAGACCGGCTGTTCAGGCACGTGAAGACCGTAGACCACGGGTCCGACAAGCTGTTCCCCGCTCAACCCCGTACCCCCGCCGCCCTGCGGAACACCGCTCCGCGATGGTCCAACGGCGCTTCGGGCCACCGGTCACGGCCCGCCTCCTCTTGACACCTCGGGGGTGACCGTTAACATCTCCTTCACATAGATGTCCATGAATGGAAACCGCTTTCCTGGATACCCCGATCACCGGGCAGGCGGACGGTATGGCCCGCTTCGGCGTACCCGTCGAACTCGGCACGACCTGGCGGCCACCCCGGCGCGACCTCGGCCGCGGAGCTCAGCCGCCGACCCGCATCGGCCGGATGTCCTGCCCGTCCGCGGCGGGAGATCCGGCCAACAGCCGGAAACAGCGTCAGCCCTCGGCTAGAAGCGGCGAAAACGGCGGCAGATCCCGGCCGGAGACGTCGGCGGGTCCGCCGGCCAGGAAGAGCCGACAGAAATACCGAGAGCAAACGGAGCAGCCATGACCACCCCAACCCCGAAAGCACCAAGACGACCCTGGCGTATCGGCCTGCTGACCGCCGCCACGCTGACACTGACGGCCACCGGCGCCGTCGTCGGCCTCACCCCGGCGTCGGCCGCCGCGTGTGGCGCGCTGACCTATCAGGCGGACGCGACGCTCAGCGGCAGCACCTGGACCGCGCGCCGCGGCAGCACCTCCGTCTACACCGGCACCGACATGCGCGCTGCCGTGCAGGCCGCGATCAACAGCCTACCGAGCCGTACGGGGAAGCAGAACGTCCTGGTCCGCGGCTCCGGCTCGATCAGCGCCAATTCGCGGATCTCCCTGCCCAGCTACACCCTGCTGGACGTCTGCGGCACCATCAACGTGACCGGCACGGGCTCCGGCGACCAGGCACCTGTCTATTCGCGCGGCACCCATGATGTCGAGGTCGCGCATCTCAACCTCACCGGCGCCCCGCTGTACGGCATCTTCATGCGCAGCGTGTCCAATCTGATTCTCGGGCAGATCGACATGCGACTGTCCGGTGGCCTCGGAGTGCGCATCGACAATTATGGTGACAAGACCGTGCCCTCGCGGAACATCCGGCTCGACAGCGCCTTCGTTTCCGGTGCCAGTTCGCACGCCGTGGAGACCTACGGTGTCGACGGCATCACCATCGGCACCGTCACCGCTCGTAATGTCGGCGAGTCCGGGCTGCTGCTCAACCAGACCGTCAACGCCACGGTCGGCACCGTCGATGCGGACAACGCCGGCGCCGGCACCGGGTACGCGGCGTTCCGGATGGCCAACCGCAACGGCCGGGTCGGCAGCGGCTATCCGACCAATGTCCGGGTGGGCACCGTGAAGGCCCGTGGCGGTGGCCGCGGCATCTTCTGCGTCTCGGAGAGCGGCGGCGCGGTCATCGACCGGGTCGACATCGCGAACACCGGCAACAACGCGGTGCTGGTCGAGAACTGCTACAACGTCGTGCTGGCCGGTGTCTCCGGGACGATCAACGGTGGTGGCGAGGTCCGGATCTCCTCGCGCACCGAGTTCGCGCCCTCGTCGGACATCCGGTTTCAGAACCTGACCGTCAGTAACACCAATATCCGGTGGAGCCCCTGCACGGGCACCAACAACACGGTCAGCAACGTCACCCGCACCAATTCGACCCTAACTTGGTGCTGACCTGACCGCCGCCCGCAGCAGCGGCCAGTAGATGCGCGCCGAGTCGCTCAACGTGCTGAAGTGCGACGACGCGTTGTCGTTCAGGTAGGTCGTGGCGATCTCGACCTCCTCGACCCGGTGCCTGGCGCGCGCCGCCCGGAGCAGGACGTTCATCTCGTATTCGAACCGCTCGCCGGGGACCGTGCGCAACCATTCGAGCAGAGATGCGGGGTACGCCCGCAGCCCCGTCTGGGTGTCCCGCACGCCCCGGCCGGTGGCGGCGCGGAACAGTGCCTGCGTGACGGCGTTGCCGACCTTGCTGCGCAGCGGGACGTCCCCGGCGAAGCGGCGTACCCCCAGCACGGTGTGACCGGTCGCCCGGACGCGGTCGGACACCCGCACGATGTCGGCGACGCTGTGCTGCCCGTCGGCGTCCGCGCAGGTCACGTCGAGGCCGGGATGCTCGTCTGCCGCGTACCGGAAGCCGGTTTTGAGGGCGACGCCCTTGCCCCGGTTGCCGGGGTGGAGCAGCACCGTGCCGCCGAGGCTCTCGGCCTGCTGGAGCACCTGCGCCGCGGCCGGGCCGCTGCCGTCGTCCACGATGACGAACCGGCACTGTGGTGCGGCCTCGCGCAGCCCGGTCAGGAGGCTGGGCAGGTGATGTCCGGGCTGGTAGACCGGCAGGAGGACGACCATGGCCCGGTTCGGCGCCTTGTGCACGGATGTCTCCTCCGAGGGGTGGGTGCGCGGCACCGCACCCTTACCCCGCGGAACTTCTCAGCAAGCGCTCGGCGCGCCGCAGGGAGGCGACCATCCGGCGCTCGCGGCGCAGCAGGGCCGATGGGTCGCGGGTGCCGAGGAAGCCCAGCCGGGCGATGACGCGGGCGGCCCGCTCGGAGCGCCACGGCAGCGGCGTCTCTCCCCCGGTCGCGGGCACGTCGAGCAGCGCCCGGGCGGACAGGCCGAGGACCTTGGCGGCGAGGAAGCGGATCCGCGGCAGGTGCTCGCGGTGCGAGACCAGACCGAGCGGGTGTACGGCGTCGAACGCGTACCCGTCGAGCAGCCCGTCCTCGACGGTGTGCAGCAGGTTCTCCAGGGTGCTCCGGGAGCGGGTCTCCGCCCGCAGGTCCGCACACCGGTCGAGGCCCGCCGCCCGGGCCTCGGCCAGCATCAGGTCGCCTTCCCGCCGGCCCTCCGGTGGTTGGCCGGCGCCCTCGGCGGCCTCCGCCCAGCCGCCGGCGAAGACGACGCGCGAGACCCCGGGGTGCGCGGTCGCGTAGTCGACGGCGGCTTGCACCCGGGCGGCGCTGGCGGGCGTGAGCGTGTAACGCCCGCCGGCGCCGATGACACCACGCCCGAACACCAGCAGCGCGGTGGCGGTCCTCTGGTCCTGCACCCGTCGATCCTGCCAGAAGGGGGCAGCTCAGCCGGCGCGGCGGGTGAAGGTCATGATCCAGTTGACCGGGTCCCAGGTGGTGCCGCCGTCGAAGGAGAAGTCCTGCTCCCAGCGCGCCGAGGTGGGGGTCATAGCCGACCACAGGTAGCGGACCAGTGCTGGCTTGCCGCCGACCTCGTCCTCGCCGAGGAAGACGCCGCGGCCGTCGCGGAACCGGCCCTCGACCGGCGGGTCGAGCCGGCCCGGAGAAGTCGTCGAGGACCACCAGATCCGCCACAGGTCGGCCTCGGGGTCGTACAGGCGCAGCGTCATGCCTTCCAAGGAACGGCCGTCGGGCATCGTCCCCGAGACGGTGTCGACATTGCCCAGGCCGCCGAGGACCGGCCACGCCCGCCCCACGCTGTCGAAGTCGATCCACTCGGTGCAGTCGCGGTCGGTGACGTCGGCGAGCCTGTGGTGGTGGACCGCCCATTGGCCCATGAAGAAGTCGAAGTCGGTGCTGCCGTTCTGTGTCATGCGACGACCGTAGGGCCGTGTTGTGTCAGTACCTGTCAGGGTTGAGCAGCATGATCGAGGCATGCCTGCCGGTCGCCTGTTGTCGATGCTGTTGTTGTTGCAGACCCGCGGGCGGCTCTCCGCCGGCCAGCTCGCGGCCGAGCTGGGGATCTCGGTACGCACGGCGTACCGGGATCTGGCCCGGCTGCAGGCCGCCGGGGTGCCGCTGTACGCCGAGACGGGTCAGCACGGCGGTTACCGGCTGGTCGAGGGCTACCGCACCCGGTTGACCGGGTTGAGCGGCGGCGAGGCCCGGGCGCTGTTCCTGGCCGGGCTGCCGGCGCCGGCCGCCGATCTGGGGCTGGCCGAGGAGGTCGCCGTGGCCCGGCTGAAGCTGCTCGCCGCGCTGCCGGCCGAGCTGCGGGAACAGGCCGCGCGTACGGCCGCGGTCTTCCACCTGGACGCGCCGGGCTGGTATCAGGAGGCGGAGGCCCAGCCGCACCTGACGCTGCTCATGGACGCCGTGGTGGCGCAGCATGCCGTCGAGGTCGGCTATCGGCGGTGGCGGGCACCGCAGGAGGTGCGGCGCCGGCTGCGGCCGTACGGTCTGGTGCTGAAGTCCGGCACCTGGTATCTCGTGGCCGCCACCGGGGATGCCGGCCGGGTCGCCACCTACCGGGTGGCGCAGGTGCGCGAGGTGACTGTCACGGCGGAGCGTTTCGCGCGGCCGGCCGGGTTCGACCTGGCGGCGCACTGGTCGGCCTACCTCGCGGAGTTCGAGGCCCGGCGGTTCACCGGGGTCGCGACGATCCGGCTGTCGGCGGACGGCCTGGCCCGGCTGCCGGAGCTGGCCGATCCGGCGGTGGTGCGGGCGGTGGCCGGTTCGATGGGCGAGCCCGGCGGTGGCGGGTGGGCCGAGGCGACGATCCCGATCGAGAACGTGCGGCACGCCTGCGAACAACTCCTGCAGCTCGGGGCCGAGGTCGAGGTCACCGGGCCGCCGGAGCTACGGCAGGCCATGGCCGCGACCGTCACCGCCCTGGCCCGCCGGTACGGCTCTTCGTGAGACGGCTGTTGCGCTCGCGCGGCTCTTCACCCAGCATCGACGACATGGCCAAGATATCGACACACGTTAATGGATTCCGCGGCGCGCTGCTCGTCGCCCTCACCGCCGCACTGACCCTGCCGCTCCTCGCCGCACCCGCGTCCGCCGCGGCACCGAACGCGGGATCGTGGACGGGCGCCTGGGCGACCAGCCCGCAGCGGGAGGCCGGTCCGGTCTTCGCCGACCAGACCCTGCGGATGCTCGTCCACCCCACGCTCGGCGGCTCACCGCTGCGGATCAGGCTGAGCAACGCCTACGGCGCCGAGGACGTCACCTTCGGCGCCGTCAGCGTGGCCCGGGCCGTCGCCTCCGGGTCGCCCGGACTGGTCGCCGGCACCGGCCGCCGGGCCACTTTCCGCGGCCGGGGCGCGGTCACCGTGCCGGCCGGCGGGCAGATCCTCAGCGATCCGGTCGACTTGGGCGTCGAGTACGGCCAGGACCTCGCCGTCGACCTCTACGTCACCGCCGGGGGCGACGCGGCCGCGATCACCGGGCACGACGCCGCCCAGGGCACCCAGTTCGTGGCGGCCGGCAACCAGGCCGGCGCCACCGGTGCGCCGTTCACCGGCACGGTCAACTCGTGGTTCTGGCTCAGCGGCGTCGACGTGCGGCCCGCGCGGGCCGTGCCGGGCAGCATCGTGGCGCTCGGCGACTCGATCACCGACGGCGCCTACAGCACCTGGAACGGCAACGACCGCTGGACCGACGGCCTCGCGGCGCGGCTGGGTGCGCTGCCCGCCCACCGGCGGTTCGGCGTGCTCAACGAGGGGATCGGCGGCAACCAGATCCTCACCGACCGCACCGACTGCTGCGGCGCGGGCACCAGCGTCTCCGCCCTGCGGCGGGAACGGACGGACGTGCGGCAGCAGACCCGCGTCCGATACCTGATCCTCGCCGAGGGCATCAACGACATCGGCTACAACGCCGACGCCGGCGCGCTGATCGCCGGGATGCGGACGATCGCGGACCGGGCCCGGCGGGCCGGCATCACGGTGATCGGGGCGACGATCACCCCGTACGGGTGCGACTCCGGATGCTTCAGCACCGCGCAGGAGGCCACCCGGCAGCAGGTCAACGCCTGGGTGCGCACGAGCCGGGCGTTCGACGGGGTGGCGGACTTCGACGCCGCGATCCGCGACCCGCAGTTCCCCAGCCAGGTGCTGCCGGCCTACCAGGCCGACCACCTGCATCCCAACATCGCCGGCCAGCGGGCCATGGCCGACTCGATCGACCTGAGCCTGTTCCGCTGACGGCTCTCAGCGGGCGCACAGGCAGTGGGACGGACGATCACCCGATGACCGGTGTGCTCGATCGTCCCGCCGCGCTGCTCGTCCTGGTGTCCAGGCCGTGGTTCTGGCCGGTCTCCTGGGTGCCCGCCTATCTCGGCACCGTCCTGGCCGGCCACACCTGGCTGCCCGCCCGCGCCGACGCCGGGCGGGCCCTGGTGGCCCTTCTCGTTCTCGGCCCGCTCGTCTGGGGCGCGGTGCTGGCCCAGAACGACCTGCACGACCTGCGCACGGACCGCGCCAACCCGCGCAAGGCCACGGCGCCGCTGGTCACCGGGGCGTTGACCGCCGGGCGGCTGCGGATCTGGTATCGGGTGATCGCCGTCGCCGCGGTCGGCAGCGCCCTCTACGTCGGGCCGTTGTTCGTGCTCGGCGTGCTCGGCGTGCTGGCGCTCGGCTGGGCGTACAGCGTGCCGCCGCTGCGGCTGAAGGCCCGGCCCGGCTGGGACGTCACGGTCAACGCCCTGGTGGTCGGGGTGGTGTCGCCGGCCGCGGGCTGGTCGATCACGCGTGCGCCCTGGGACTTCCCGTGGCAGTTCGGGCTGATCGGCGTGCTGTTCGCCGCCGCGCTCTACCTGCCCACGACGGTGGCGGACCTGGCCGCCGACGCCGACGCCGGGGACACCACGTTCGCCGTGCGGTTCGGGCCGCGGTTCGCGTACCTGCTCGGGATCGGCCTGTGGGGCTCCGCCCTGGTGTTCTCGCTGGTCTGCGCGTGGCTCGACGTGCTGGTGCCACGGTCCACGCTGCCGGCACAACTCCTGATGGCGCCGGTGCTGCTGGCCGCGTACGCGATCCTCACCCGCCGCCCGACCATCGCCAAGCTCGCGCTGATCTCGGTGCTTTTCGGGGTGCCGACGATCGGCTTCGCGCTGGCCTACGTCGGGGCGTGAGCGCCGAGGGCCGAGCGGACCTCGGCCTCGGCGTCGGCCCGGCCGGCCCAGCGGTCGCCGCCCAGGTCGACGCTCTTGCCCGGCTCGATGGCCTTGTAGATCTCGAAGAAGTGCTGGATCTCCAGTTGCAGGAACGCGTCGAGGTCGGTGAGTTCCCGCAGGTCCGTGAGCCGGACGTCCGCGGTGGGCACGCACAGCACCTTCGGGGTCGGCCCGCGCTCGTCGCTCATCCGGAACATGCCGATCGGCCGGCACCGGATCAGGCAACCGGGAAAGGTGGGCTCGCGGACCAGCACGAGCGCGTCGAGGGCGTCCCGCTCCGGGGTCCAGGTGCCGTCGATGAAGCCGTAATCGGCCGGATACTGGGTCGCGGTGAAGAGCGTCCGGTCCAGGCGGAGCCGACCCGTCGCGTGGTCGAACACGTACTTGTTGCGAGTTCCCTTGGGGATCTCGATGGTGACGTCGAACTCCATGGCCACGCACTCCTTCAGCATCTGGAACGCTACACGCAGTGGTTTCCTTCGATGGACTCAAGGGGTAACGTCGCCGTAATGGTCGGGTGACGCACCGCAATTGCCGGGCGGCCCGACCGCGGCGGAAGGATCGCAGATGGCGGGTGTCGCCCCGGCTCCGATCGCCGACGAGACCGAGCTCGCGAGGGGCCGGCCGCTGCTCGGGCGCGGGATGGTGGTCCTGTTCATCGCCCTGATCGGCTGCTTCACGGCGTGGGGTGTGGCACAGGATCTGACCACGCCGATGGTGGCCGGCTTCAAGCGGATCTTCGAGATGAGCACGTTCCAGGCGTCGCTCGTCCAGCTCGCCTACTTCGGGGCGTACTTCCTGCTGGCGCTTCCGGCGGCCGTCATCAACCAGCGGTTCGGCTACAAGACGGGGATCCTGACCGGGCTCGGGCTGGCGGCGATCGGTGCCTTCTCCTTCTACCCGGCCAGCAAGATCATGACGTACGAGGCCTTCCTGGTGGCCCTGTTCGCGATGGCGGCCGGCTGCTCGATCCTGGAGACGTCCGCGAATCCGTACGTGTTGTCGCTCGGTCCCGAGGAGACGGCGACCCGCCGGCTCAACCTCGCCCAGGCCTTCAACCCGGTCGGCACCAACATCGGCGTCCTGCTCGCCTCGACGCTCATCCTGCCCAAGCTCGCCGACCCGGTGGACATCGCGACGCTGACCCCGGAGGAGCTGCACACCATCCGCGCCGGCGAACTCGGCGCGGTGATGGCGCCCTACCTGGGCCTCGCGTTCGTGCTCGTGCTCATCGCCGTCGCGATCGCCAGCCAGAAGGCGCCACCGATCGTCGAGGAGTTCCCCGACGCCGGCCCGCACGAGGGCGGGCCGGCCGGGCTGTTCCGGGTGCTGTGGCGCAACAAGCGCTACCGGTACGGCGTCGTGGCCCAGTTCTTCAACGTCGCGGCCCAGGTGTGCGCGTGGACCTACCTGATCCAGTACGTGCAGCAGGCGCTCGGCGGCAGCCTGGAGAAGGGCGGCTTCTATCTGCAGCTGAGCCTGCTGGTCTTCCTCGCCTCGCGGTTCCTGATGACGTGGGTCATCGGCCGGATCCGCGCGACCAAGGTGCTCGCCGTCCTCGCCGCGCTGGCGATCGTGCTGTGCCTGTTCGCGATGGCGAGCCCCAACCTGGCCGGGGTCATCGCCGTGGTGGCCCTGTCGTTCTCCCTGTCGCTGATGTTCCCGACGATCTACGGGGTGGCGCTCAAGGGCCTCGGGCCGGCGACCAAGTTCGGCGCGGCCGGGCTGGTGATGGCGATCGTGGGCGGCGCGATCATGCCGCTGGTGCAGGGCAAGCTGGTGGACACGACCAGCGCGGCCTTCTCGTTCATCGTGCCGGCCGCCTGCTTCGCCGTGGTCGGGCTCTACGCGCTCTACGACCTCAGGTCCGCTCCGAACGTGCGGGGGGCGGCATGAACGCCCGCCGGATCGCGGCGGCCGCCGTCGCCCTGACCCTGTTCGCCGCGGCCGGCTGCGGCGCCGACGAGCCGACCAGCGCCACCACCGGCACCGGGAAGCTCGAGGTCGTGTCCTGGTGGACCTCCGGCTCGGAGGCCGCCGCCCTGGATGCCCTACTCACCGCGTTCCGCCAGGCCAATCCCGGTGTCGACGCCGTCAACGGCGCGGTCGCCGGCGGCGCCGGCTCGCAGGCGATCGTGGCGCTGGCCAAGCGGCTGCGGAACGACGACCCGCCCGACGTGTGGCAGACCTTCGCCGGCCGGGCGGTCCAGGGGTACGCCGAGCGGGGCGCCGTCCGCGACGTCTCGTCGGTCTACGCGGCCGGCGGGCTGGACGCGGCGATGCAGCCGGCGATCCTGCGGTCCGTGCGGCGCGACGGCAAGCCCTACGGCGTGCCGACGGGCGCCCACCGCGGCAACGTCCTGTGGTTCAACCCCTCGGTGCTGGCCCGGGCCGGCGTCGCGGCGCCGGCGGGCGGCTATCGGCTCAGCACGTTCCTGGACGACCTTCGCAAGGTCAAGGCCGCCGGGACCGTGCCCCTGTGCCTCGGCGGGAAGGATCCGTTCACCACCGTCGAGCTCTTCGAGAACGTGCTGCTCAGCACGATCGGCGCCGACGGCTGGCGGGACATGGCCGCCGACCGGCTCGACTGGCGCGGCGCCCCGGTCCGCTCGGCGCTGCGGTCCTTCGGCGACCTGCTCACCTACGCCGACCCCGCCGCCAACGGCCTGACCTGGGACGCGGCCACCGAGAAGCTGACCGCGGGCGGTTGCGCGTTCGTCTCCATGAACGACTCCGCCTACGGCGAGCTGATCGCCGACGGCGCCCGCGAGGGCACGGAGTTCGCGTCGGTGGCCTTCCCCGGCACCGACGGCTGCTTCCTCGCGGTCGTCGACGTCTTCGTCGCCGCGACCCGGGCCGACAACGCCAGGAACGCCCTCGCGTTCCTGACCGAGATCAGCAAACCGGCCACCCAGCTGGCCTTCAGCAAGGCCAAGGGCTCGGTGCCGGTGCTGCGCAATGTGGACGTCTCATCGCTGTCGGCCTACCAGCAGAGCTCGTCGAAGAGCTTCTGGGCCGCGCCGGTGCTGCTGTCGGTCACCCACGGCGAGGCCATGAGCCCGGCGTTCCAGGAAGGCTTCTACGACGCGGTCTCGACCTACATCCGTACGCGTGACCCGGCTGCCTTCGCCACCGAGCTGGAGGACGCGGTCTCCGCCGGCCGGGTTCCCCCACGCTGACCCGGTGCGGCGGCTACCTCTCCATGGTCTGCCGGTAGGACGCGTCCGCGACGTCCGGGTGCGGATGGTGACGCAGCTGGCGCAGCGTCTCCTGACATGGTTCGCTCCAGCGCTGCGCCTTGCCGGCGGCGGCGACCAGGGCCAGCGCGAACAGCCCGCCGGCCAGGTCGGTGCGGTCCGCGAGCTGCCGGGCCGCGGCCAGGACGTCCTCGAGCTCGTCGGCGGACACCCGGGAGTCGGCGAGTTGCCCGGCGAGGCGCACGGCGAGGGCCGGGCGGGCGGCGACGAGGTCGGCGACCTCGGCGAGAGGCGCCGGGTGCGGACCGGCCAGCGCGGTGAGCAGCTCGGCCCCGTCGCCGAGGAACGCCGGGTGGGACGCGAGCTTGCGGGCGGCTTCGCGGACGGGCTCCGGGTCAGCCCTCCGCAGGGCCCGCGCCCATTGCGACGCGTCGCCCACGATCCGGGTCAGGCAGCGGCGGGCGGGACGGTCGCGGTCCGGGGTGCCGGGCTCCGGGTCCTCCCGGTCGCGGACGACGAGCCGGTCGAAGAGCGGTTCCAGGGCGCTGCGGCCGGGGTCCACCGGGTGGTCCAGCAGGGCTTCGACGAGCGACGCCAGGGCGGGGACCGGCCAGTAGGCCCGCGGACCGGTGAAGTCCGGGTCGGCGAGCGCCGCGACGACCAGGCCGGCGGCGTCGGACACCCAGCGGATCCACTTCGGGAGCTGGCAGAACGCGTCCTGCGAAAGCTGCCGGTGTGGGCTCGCGCAGACGGTGACGACGAGCGACGCGAAGCGGCGGCAGTCGGGCTCGCTCAGCTCCTGGGCGGAGACGGCGAGCAGGGCCAGGACTTCCGCGCGGGCCGCGGAGCTCGCAGCCTCGGTGAAGATCTCCCAGGCGATCGGTGACGGCGACGGGCTCCGGAGCGCCGCGATGACGACGGCCCGCACGTCCGGGTGGGCGCCGGGGGTGTGCCACACCTCGGCGAGCAGCTCCTCGGACTCCGGCGGGCCGTACCTGGTGAGCCGGACCGCGGCCTTGCGGCTGGTCACCCCGATCGGGGACGACGGCGGCGCGAGCAGGACGCCGCGCAGGAGGGCGAGCAGGGCGGGGGCGCTCACGAAGCGGGCCGCGCGGTCGGCGGCGGGCAGGGCTGTGCGGGCGCGCTCCCCGCCCGCGTAGCCGAGCAGCACCGGCAGCGCCTCGTCGGGCCGGTCGGTCCAGGCCAGCGCGCCCAGCGCCGCTTCCGCGATGGGGACCTCGGGCGCGTCGAGGAATCCGGCGAGCAGCTCGCGGCCGGCCACCGGGACCCGGGCGAGGTTCTTCAGCGCCGCCTTGCGGGGACCCTGCTCCAGGTCGGTGTCCGCGGCGACGGCAGCGAGGGTTTCGGCGTAGGCGCGCTGCTGCCGGGGCGTCCACCGCCGGATGTGTGAGGGCGGCCCGACCAGGGTGGGCTCAGCCAGGGTGGGATCGAGCAGGGTGGTGCTGTAGCCGGTCAACTCCCGCCACACCGGTGCGAGGCGCGCGGCCGAGGGGTCCGCGCGCAGCAGCTCGGCGGCCCGCGCGGCCCGGGTGCGGGGGTCGTCGAGCCACAGCTTCACGGCTTCTTCCCGGACGTCGGCCGGGCCGGAGGGAGCGGTCGCGCGGTGCAGCAGGTCCTGCAGCTCGGGCACGTGGCGGGCCCGGACCTCCAGCAGGCGGGCGAGGCTGAACAACTCGTCGGTGTCGGCCGTGATCCGCTTGCGCAGCGCCGCGGTGATGAGGTGCTCCTGGCCGGGGCGCAGCGGGGTCTCGAGGTACCACGGGATCGGCAGCCGGGCGATCATGCCCAGCGCCCACCGGGTCAGTTCGTCACCGTCACCGGGGCCGGTGTCGCGGGCGGCCAGGGCCGCGTAGGCCAGCTCGACCAGCGCTTCCCGGTTGCGCGGGGAGAAGTCCCGGGCCTCGATCGAGGCGTCGGTGATCGCCGTCAGCATGGGCGCCGCCGACGGGACCAGCTGCGGGATCAGCGCGCGCAGCGCCTCCAGCATGGGAAACCGCACCGCCTCACGCTCGTTGCGCAACCGGAGCAGCCGCCGTAGCACGTCCGGCAGCGCGGCGGGCTCACGCCGGGCGACCCCGACCATCCACCGGTACGCCTCTCCGCGCGAGTACGGGATCGGGTCGCGCGCGGCCCGGTCGAGCACCGGCAGCGCCTCGGCTGCCGGCAGATATCGACTCCACCGCAGCGTGGCGTGCTCATCGGCGGCGATCTGCGGCAACGCCAGCACCCGGCGCACCTCGCGCAGCCGGGTGCGCTCCGGCAGCAGCTCGACCCGCCCCTCCCACGGAACATCCTCCCCCGGCCTGGCGGCGTAGACCTCCTCGCGCCGGTCTGGCGGCAGCAGCTCCAGGATGCCGGCGTTGAGCGCGTCGAGGGCGACCAGGTCATCGACGCCGAGCGTGCGGAGGTGCGGCAGCACCCTGAAGGTCAGGTAACGCCAGGCGTCGGCCGGGCCCCGGGCGATGACGAGCGCCGCCACCCGCGCCGGGAACCGGGCGGCGAGCGGAGCCAGGTCGATGTCGGGCAGGGAGCCGGGCGCGTGTCGCTCCAGCAGGTCGAGCACCCGCTCCGGCTCGGCACGGGCACACGCCCCGACCGGCGCCACGAATGCGGACCAGTCCGGCCTCGTCATGGCCGCCAGGCTGTCGCCCACCCAGTCCAGGATGACGGCGCCGTGCCGCCGGGCGAGAACCTTCCAGGAGCCGACCAAGCCCGCCAGGTCCGGCAGCAGCCGCGCGACGGTCTCCGGAGTGCAGGCCGCGAGCACGACCACCGCTTCACGGTCGCCGTAGCGGTCGCGGACCAGGTCGATCACCGCGTCGCCGGAGCCGGGCCGCTTGCGCAGCAGACGCAGGATCAGGTGGCGCAGCACGGGCGGGGCGTCGGCCAGCAGCTCCCCGGCCGTCGCCCAGCCGAGCCGGTGCGCTTGTCGCGCCGCTTCCGCGCGTACCGAAGGGTCCGGGTCTCGCAAGGCCCGGACCACGACCGGGCGTGAGCCGAGCGCTGCCGCCGCGGTGACCGCCAGGTATCGCTCGTAGGGTCCGCCCGCCGCGAGCTCGGCGATCCGAGCCCCGGGATCGTTCTGCTCGCGCAGCCTGCGCAGCAAGGCGGAGATCCGCTTCGGGTACGGCACCGGGTCGAGCTCGTCGGACAGCACCCGCGGATTGTGCCGCACCACCGCAATCTCCGTCTTTCGGCCGACCCGGGCGCCGGAGGATCCGGCCCACGGTCCGATCTGCGGGGCCCGGCGGCTGCCTAGGCTCCCGGGGGTGATGATCAACCGGTACGCGGCCGTGGCGGCCCCCGTGGGCGGGCTGCTGCTCGGGGTTCTCGACTTCGTGTGGATCAAGTACGTCCCGTTTCCGTTCGGCGGGCTGGGCAACTCGCTGGCGGTGTGGGCGGTGGCGGGCTTCCTGTTCACCTACTGGTCGCGGTGGGGCTGGGCGCGGGGTGTCGCCGCGGCGGTGGTCATGCTGGTCGTCGCCGTGCCGAGCTACTACCTGGCGGCGATGGTGATCCAGCACGACGACGCGGCGAACATGTACAACTCGGTGGCGCTGATCTGGATGGGGTTCGCGGTGATCGCCGGGGTCGTCTTCGGCGGGGCCGGGATCGCGGCGCGGACGCCGGGGCGCTGGCGGACCGCGGCGCAGGCCATGCCGGCCGCCGTGATGTTCGCCGAGGCCGCGCTGGTCAGCCGCCGGATCGGGGCCGACGACCGCGGGCTGGAGCCGTTGTGGGCGGCGCTCATCGACGTCGTGCTCGGCGTGCTCCTCACGGTCCTGGTGGCGGCCACCTGGCGGCAGCGCCTGACCGCGCTGCTGCTGGCCGTACCCCTGGGGGTGGCGGGTTTTGCCCTGATGTCCGCCGCCCGCTTCGGGTGACCGGGCGGCGGACCGAGTCCGCGGGTCAGCGCACCCGGCAGGAGGTGGTGGTGGTCGCGGCCGGGTCGCTCTCGGAGGTGACGGTGACCGCGATCTTGGTGCCGCGCGAGCCGCCGGCGGCGCGCTTGGCGTAGACGTCCACCGATGCGGTACGCCCGCCGGCCACGTCGGTGACCGCGCGTGGCAGCCAGGACGTCCATCCCGCGCCCGCCGACGCCGACACCCGGTACACGTCGGAGCCGCGGCCGGTGTTGCGTACCGGAATCGTGCAGCGCGCCCAGCCGGAGCTTGCCGCGACCGCGTTCGCCGATCTGGCCGCCACACCGCGGCGGTGCGGCCCGGCGCCGTCGAGCGAGCGCACCGCGACCGTGTACGACAGCACGCCCGCCCGGTCCCGCTTGGTGTCCAGCACGTAGAAGTGCAGCCGGTTGGCCGTGTCGACGTATTCGTACTCGCTGCCCGAGTCCGTGCCGGCGTGGAACAGCGCGTCGGAGAGCTGCCGGTAGTCGCCGATGGTCATCTTCTGCGGGGTGCCGTCCGGCCGGACGAAGTCGACCTTGTCGATGTCCTGCGGGTTGGCGTCGACGGTCCAGATGAACGGCGCCGCGTCCGCGTTCTTGGTCTTGGCCAGCAGCACCCCGGAGTCGGGGGTGAACGAGTCGAAGCCCATCCGGTCGACCACTTCCAGCGTGTAGTTGTCGTAGCGGCCGCCGTCGCAGTACGGGTCGGCGTCCGGGTCGCAGGCCGGGCTGAGGTCGCCGCCGTCGAGGGTCACGTTGATCCCGGCGATGCCCTTCTCGACCGCGCGGGCCGTCACCCGGGTCACCACCACGCCGGAGTCCCTGAGGCCCGCCCGGGACAGGCGCAGCACCGCGTCCTCGTCGACGATGCCGAGCTTCAGCTTGTTGCGCAGCATGTGCTGGGCGCCCATGGACGACCCGGCCGTGCCCGGGATGAGCCAGCGGCTGTGCGGGCCGCCGGGCCCGTTGAACGTGCCGCGGCTGAGCATCTCCCACGGCCCGCTGTAGTCGCGGCGCGCGGGCACCGAGTACGGGTTGTTGTAGTTGTCCCCCACGCCCAGGATGTGGCTGAACTCGTGCGCGTAGGTGGACATCCCGGAGCTCTCCGCCTGCAGCGAACTGCCGCTGGTGGCGTTGGGCCAGATGGTCGCCGAGGCCTGCCAGGAGGTCCATTCGACGTAGCGGGTCGCGTTCCAGTTCGGCAGCGCGTCGTCCGGCGGCCCGAACGGCTCGGAGACGTCCTCCTTGGTGGTGAACTTCATCTGGCCGAACTCCTGCCAGGTGGACGACTCGTCCTGCCCGGCCGCGAGGAAGAAGATGAAGTCGTACTGGGCGGCCACCTCCTCGCCGACGTCGGCGAGCCAGGCGGCGCGCGCGTCGGTGCGCAGGTCCCGGCCGCAGCGGTCGCCGGCCGGGCAGCCGAGCCCCCGCTGCATCGAGTTCTCGACGCCGTACTCGTGGCTCTTGGCCGGCATCTGGTAGACGCCGAACGAGTTCAGCCCGATGCCGTAGCGCCCGCCGGAGTCCTCCATCCAGTATTCGTGGATGGTGTGGCCCTGGTTGAGCTTGCCGGGCCGGTTCAGGAAGTCGGCGTAGAACGCGGGCACGTCGGCGCGCGCCACGTCGTGCACGGTGGTCGGGTTGCCGAAGACGGTGGAGTTGGCGGGCTGGGTCACCACGAAGGGCTGGTTCGCGAAGTCGACGAGCACGAGGGCGCCGCGGAAGTTCCTGACCGAGCCCGGCACCGCCGGGTCGGCCCAGTCCGTGCCCGGCACCGCCCGGTAGTCATCCCAGGTCATCGTGTCCGGCAGCTCGTAATTCTGCGGGTCGACCGGGCGCGGGGCGCCGGCGGCGAAACTTCGGGCGGCAGGCTGGGCCCGCTGCCACGGCTGGGTCTGCGGCCAGTGCCGCATCCGCCAGGGATGGTCCGGGTCGGGTGCCGGTGGTGCCGCGCCGGCCGGTGTCGGCGTCAGCGCGGCGGCCAGCACCAGCAGCACCGCGGACAGGGCCGGAACAACAGCTCTCTGCAGGGTCATCAGCGCGCCACCACTCATGTGATAGAAGGTGCTCGATCTCCTGACCCGGTCATCCTGACAGTTTCACCGAGGTCGATCAATCCCCGGGTAGTAGGCTGCGCGAATGACCGCTGCGGCCACGCATACCGCCTTTCGCACCTGCCCATTGTGCGAGGCGGCCTGCGGCCTCGAACTGACCACCCGCGACGACCGGATCATCGCCGCGCGCGGCGACCGGGAGCACGTGTTCAGTCACGGCTTCATCTGCCCGAAGGGCGCCACCTTCGGCGATCTGGCCGCCGATCCGGACCGGCTGCGCCGACCCCTGGTACGGCGCGACGGCCGGCACGAGGAGGTCAGCTGGGACGAGGCGTTCCGCGTGATCGAGCAGGGGCTGCGCCCGATCATCGAACGGCACGGCCCGCACGCCGTCGCCCTCTACCTCGGCAACCCGAACGTGCACACGATGGCGGGCGGGCTCTACCTCGGGCCGCTGCTGCGTACCGTCGGCAGCCGCAACATCTTCTCCGCGAGCACCGTCGACCAGATGCCCAAGCACGTGGCGTGCGGCTACCTCTACGGCAACCCGCTGACCATCCCGGTGCCGGATCTCGACCGGACGGATCTGCTGCTGGTGCTGGGCGCCAACCCGTGGGAGTCCAACGGGAGCCTCGCCACCGCCGCCGACTTCCCGGGCCGGCTCAAGGCCATCCAGGCCCGCGGCGGCAGGTTCGTGGTGGTCGACCCGCGCCGGACCCGGACGGCCGAGCACGCCGACGAGCACCTGTTCATCCGGCCGGGCACCGACGCGTACCTGCTGTTCGGGATCGTCCACACGCTGTTCGCCGAGGGCCTGGTGGAGCTGGGCGACCTCGACGAGTACGTGACGGGCGTCCACGAGGTGCGCGAGCTGGCCCAGGCCTTCGCCCCCGAGCAGGTGAGCGCGGTCTGCGCGGTGCCGGCGGAGCGGATCCGCGGCCTCGCGCGGGAGCTCGCCGCCGCGCCCACCGCCGCGGTCTACGGCCGGATCGGCACCTGCACGGTCGAGTTCGGCACGCTGACCAGCTGGCTCGTCGACGTGGTCAACGTGCTCACCGGCAACCTCGACCGGCCGGGCGGCGTCATGTTCCCGCTCGCCGCGCACCTGCGGCCCCGCAAGCGCGCGGGCGGCAAGGGCTTCCGGGTCGGGCGCTGGCACAGCCGGGTCCGGGGACTGCCCGAGGTCAAGGGCGAGTTGCCCGTGGCCACCCTCGCGGACGAGATCGAGACGCCCGGCGACGAGCAGGTCAGGGCGTTCATCACGGTGGCCGGCAACCCGGTGCTGTCCACGCCGAACAGCGACCGGCTGGACAAGGCGCTCGGCGGGCTGGAGTTCATGGTCAGCGTCGACCCGTACCTGAACGAGACCACCCGGCACGCCGACGTCGTGCTGCCGCCGACGGACCCCGCCCGCAAGGGCCACTACGACTTCTCGTTCCTGGCGCTCGCGGTGCGCAACTTCGCCGCGTACTCCCCGCCGGTGCTGCCGCCGGAGCCGGAGAGCATGGACGAGTGCGACATCCTCGCCCGGCTCACCCTCATCGCCGCCGGCCAGGGCGCCGGCACCGATCCGGCGGTGCTGCACGAGCAACTGCTCGACCAGGCGCTGCAGCGGGTGGCCACGGCGGCGGAAACCCCGGTGCCCGCGCTGCGGGCGCTGGTCAGCGGGGACAACCCGGCCGAGCGGCTGCTCGATGTCCTGCTGCGGACCGGGGCGTACGGGGACGGGTTCGGCGCCCGTCCCGACGGCCTGTCGCTGGAGCGCCTGCTGGCGAACCCGCACGGTGTCGACCTCGGGCCGCTGGCGCCCCGCCTCCCCGAGCTGCTGCAGACGCCGAGCGGCACGGTGGAGCTGTGGGCCGCGCCGATCGCCGCCGACGTCGAGCGGCTGCGCACGGCCCTCGGCCGCGACCACGACGACCTCGTCCTGATCGGCCGGCGGCACCTACGGTCCAACAACAGCTGGATGCACAACGTGCCCGCCCTGGTGAAGGGCCGCGACCGGTGCACCCTGCAGGTCAGCCCCGTCGACGCGGCCCGGCTGACCCTCGCCGACGGCGGCGACGCCCGGGTGACGTCGCGGGCCGGCACCGTCTCGGCACGGGTCGAGGTCACCGACCGGGTGATGCCCGGGGTCGTCAGCCTGCCGCACGGGTGGGGGCACGACCTGCCCGGCACCCGGATGTCGGTGGCCACGGCCCACCCCGGGGTGAACAGCAACGTGCTG
>Ga0307516_10000607_pt1 | contig 48606 bp, 55 predicted proteins | sample 19_EM_MG_FD_203310 | JGI IMG/M metagenome (GOLD analysis project Ga0307516, IMG submission 203310) | Populus trichocarpa ectomycorrhiza microbial communities from riparian zone in the Pacific Northwest, United States - 19_EM | ecosystem: Host-associated > Plants > Roots > Unclassified | place... | reverse complement strand
AGCCTATCAACTCAACTCATCATCTGATAGTCTTATTGACCTGAATACCCCCGTCTAGAGCCCGCGGGGGGGTAAGGTTTCGCGTGCCATTTGGCACGGAAACTAGTTACGGACTAGGGGATAAGGATATCCATCGTCCGTTATCCCACATTCTTTCTGCCCGCAATATTCCGAGCCAAGAAATTCCTTACTAAAAACTGGCATGGAGGAACCCTTCTGGCATTGTGGACTTTTTTAGCGTAAGTTCTGGCATTGTAGACCTTTTCTCATTATAAATAGCCCCCTCGTCATGATCTACAGTATGTACTTGGTCGCATACGAGTAAAGATAAAACAAAAAAAAAAAAAAGAACCTGCCGCTTGGTGCCTCACTTCTACGTCTCATCCCTGCACTCTCGTTTTTAAGCCTCAACTTTTGGAGCCGCGTCGCGTCCGACGACATCGCCAAGATGGTCTCAACCAGACAACGCGTGACGTTTGCAGCCACCGAACACCCGAAGCTATCTACCGCTTGTGGAGAACGGCATGAGATCATTCCCTACTGCTGAGGCCGTGACTACAGTCAATGCGACGACCGCGCTGCCTCTACGATCCACCTATCGGTTGAACCCACGATTCGAACCTTCATCCGAAGTCCTCCCACGAACGAAATCGATTCTGCAGCCCGCGTTTGGGAAATCCTTAGCCAGGACTACGGCTCTTCCTTCACGATAATCGGTCGCCGAATACATCCCTTACCTGCTCGTCATTCGCCAAGAATTGGCCTGAACTGAAGAAGCGATCTCGGATACCACCGTCGTCTGCCACCTCCTTCGAACCGTACCTGAATCGTTTCGCAATTACCGTCGGCGTTCTCAAAAACAAACCTTCGGAGGAGCATACCGTGGATGCTGTTACTGTAGCCCTTATCGAGGAAGAGACATCGCTCGCACGGAGGAACGACCAAGTTGGTTCAAACCTCAACATCGCCGGCACTACCCGTCAAGCACTCGCAGCAAGAACTCAACACGGCAAGCGACGGGGCTACGGTGGTTACGGCAATCGGAAGCCATACAGAAGGCCCAGCAATTCACGGCTATGATGCTTTTACTGCACACAAGAAGGACACAAGGAAAGTGACTGCCGGGTGAAGCAAGAGGCAGAGAGGTTCAAAGAAGAAACAAGCTCTCAGCGACCCTCCGCACAAACTGCCCAGGTGAACTTCGGGGACTGCCCGAGTGAGGTTGTGGTTCACGGCTTATAGCCGATTGCAGGTATGTCTTCTGAGCCCCAAAATGTTTGGGCGGAGCTATCTGCGCGCTTGGTGATGCTGGAGCTGCTGTGGCGCCCCATACCGGAGCTGCTGTCCGCGCTCGATGTTGATGGAACTGCTGTACGCGCTCGGTGATGCCGGAGCTGCTGTGGCGCGCCATACCGGAGCTGCTGTGTACTCTCAATGCAGACAAATGGACAGATTATCCAACGGATCGGCCTGCGAATCGGCCTGGTATCCAGGGGAAGCTTCCGGTGAAGCACGTGCAGGTGGTTAAACAGGTTTCTTTCCCTCTCCTTTCTTTCTTTGGTGGATGCACTCTTTCTCCTATGTCCCTGGTTTTCCCATCAGGTTTTTTACACGGTTATGAGTTTTAACGAGGCATCCGAGGATACTGGGGTTTCACTATTTTTCACTCCTCTGCTAATGTTTGTCGCTATACTGCCCGTTTCGATTTCTCCTTTTCTCCTGTGCTCCTTTGTATCTTCCGTACGAGGGGAAGTGTCAGAATAATGGGCGTCCGGAGATGACGGACCGGAGAAGGTGCCCGGTGATGACGGACCGGAGGCGACATGTCCGGAGATGACAGCCGCCCGAGTCTCCGATCAGCGCCGGCTCAGGAGACAGTCTTCCCTCCTTTCCCCCTGGCGCGTCCCTCGGGCCCGTTGTATATAGAGAGAATGTTCCTCCTTCGACTTTGTATCAATCAATCAGTTCACTATCTTCGTCTCTATCGATCCCTATATTCCATCATCTTTGTCCTTCACGCTCGCTCTCTTTTCTTTTGTAATTCCCTTGGTACGCACCACATCTTGTGACACGCCTGGGCGGAGGGCAAAACGGGAGCTTGCAACGTGCCGCCACTGCGCGCACAGCGGACAGGAAACGGACTGTAGATAATCTCGCCACGATCTAGATTGGTCGCATGCGAGTAATGATTAAACCAAAAAAAACCTCCGCGCCCACAGGATGTTCTGCCGCGTCTTCCACTCTAGGCACGCCTTCAAGAGATACTCCCAAGTCTGAACCCGGTACCTGCACCACCAGCACTGCGCCACGGGTCGGGTTTTCGTCCCTGTCTGGCCTCCGGGGCGACTTGTACTGCTTCTCAGCCGTCTCCCGCTGTTCAGCAGTCAGGCCGTTCAGATACCTGGAAGCACCTGCTGTCGATGCTAGCTTCTAACACAGTCAACAGACACCTCAATGCCTTCGGATTAGAACTTACCAGTGCAGCGAAACGATCAGGTGAATTAGGGTATGCAATATCAAATCTACAGCTACAAAGTCGGAGTTGTAGTAGGATGAGTGGAGGTTCGGATATCTCCCGGAGTCGCAGGCATTATTCAGCAACATATCTAGTCGACCACTCGGGGTTAGTCGCCAAAATTAAGAATTTCGACATTTGCCAAGACTTGAACACTAATCAGTCAATGCCATTGAATACTTATGTAAGTACATACTTACTACTACTACTCGCACACTTCAATCTCCACTCCACCACCACCCTTATTCGTCACGTCATCACGCTCTATCTCTCCCCCTACCTCATTCTCCCAAAGGGAAATCTACGTTCCGGTGGTGATATGGTCATTTCTCAACAAACACCGCCGACAATATGGAGCACTCGAGCGCAGTGAGGGTGAAGAATACAGGGAGGCATCGGCGAAGGAACTGGCCAGGGGGAATTCGGTCCCAGTGGGGGGCTACCGCAGTTGCTACCCACCCACTCTCATGGAGTCCGCAGATGAGGACTTGGGGGCGCGCTGCGCGTTCTTTGGTATCTTTCTTTCGTTTTCCACTCGTTCGGACTCTTTTCCTAAGTGATTTCCTTAGTGTGCGTCTCGTCTTAGGACAGGCCCCGGCGGAGGGCAAAGGGGACATGTAATGTGCCACCAGCGCCCGGGCAGCGGAAGGCATACCAATATGTCCTGGTTTCTCCGGCGGTAAGCGCGGTCTTACGCTGGATACATACTTGACTGCTCATGGCTAACGCGCTGCTAATTTTTTAACGTCACGGGACTCAACTTTCAGGCGCGAGGCGGCTCACGTGCAATCGAACCCACCGTGCAACAAGACAACCACCAATGGGAGTAGTATTGTGACTGCACATGTTAGGAACAATATTGGAATACCAATACTGATAGGAAAGCACATGGTGCAAGGTCAGCATCCACTATCATGGCTCACCACCACCGGCGCGCCAGCAGCAGTTCGGGCATTCAAGGCCTACCCTTTGTGGACGTCATTGGATGGTCGGATGCAGGGGCGGATGACAAGTAGTTCGCAGACAAAATCTCGGCAGTAGCAGCGGTGGTAGTAGAGTGGGCAGCACGAAACAGAATTGCCTTCGATCACGGCAAAACCGAGGCCGCCCTGTTCCGCAAGAAGAAGCGAACCCCCACTGCGACAGTCACGGTCGGGGACAGAATGGTACCATTCAGCAAGGAGGCCACACGGTGGCTGGGAATCTGGCTCGACCCCAAACTCACGCTCAAGGACCACCGCGCCACCGGCTGGAGGACGGCAAGATGGCAATGGCAAGTCTCCGCCGGCTCACAGCACAGATAGGACTGTCCCCGGCCAACTGCAGAAAAGTCATGACGGCCTGCATCCAGCCAGTCGCCATGATCGGATCAGAGCTGTGGTGGAAAGGCGACCACGCTTCGGGAACTATGGGCCGGGCAGTGGAGCCGCAGCTGCTAGTCAACCAGGAGGCACGAGGCAAGCACGGGTTGCTTTAGGACAGCCAACCTGGGAGCTCTTTCGATGGAGTCTGGCCTCCCAGCAGCAACGACGCAGCTGGAAAACAGGAAGCGGAGGTTTGCGCTACGCCTGCTCAGCCTGCCACGGGGAGACCAGGCACGGGAGGTAGTGGGCGCTCCGTCGGAGTTCGGCCGGCGGCTTACAAATACCCTTGCCTATTCTGGACGAATGGAGAGGACAGTGCTGCTAGAGGAACCCGAGTCCCTCGGCGTGGCGTTGCTGGAGGAACGGGGGGAGGCAGCGAAGACGGAAGCGGAGAAGACCTTCACCATGTTCACGGACGGGTCACGGATGGAGGATGGAGCCGCTGGCTATGCAGTCGTCCGTGGGATGGGCGGATCCTGGGCCGGCGACAAAACCCACATGGGGTACAACCAGGAGACCTACGATGCGGAGTGCGCCGCGCTCGCCCGCGCACAGGAATCGGCTTCGAGAAGAAAAATGACCCCCGAACGGGTCACAATCTTAATGGTTGCGCAAGCGGCCATCAGACGGATGGCATCGGACGAGCCCCGCCATGGGCAACGGTACGCCCTCCAGGGGCAGAAGCACATCGCCGTACTGCGTAGGGCCAGGCTGGGTATCGTAATCGAGATCCGCTGGCCCGGCTCACAAGGGAATCGCCGGCAACGAGAAGGCCGACGAGTGGGCGAAGATTGCGGCGGAGGAGCCAGACATCCACGGGGTGAAACGCCTGAGCTACTCAGACCGGACAGAAGTGCGGGCGATGCCTCTCCCACGGTCCCTCGTTAACCTCACACGAGTGGGTGGAGGAACGCCGGCGGGCTGGAGGCCGGACCTCCAAATGAAGTACCGCATTCCTAAGAGTCAGAACCCGGTGGTGCGGTGGCTGGCAGCACCAAGAGACTCGCGTCGCGGTTCTACCAGATCAAAACGTGGCACTGCCTGACCGGGCGGTACCTTGACTGGATGGGGTATCGGGCCACCCCGCAATGCTGCTGGTGCCGCTACCCACACCAGACTCGGGAGCACCTCTTCAAGGAGTGCCCTGAGTGGAAGGCCCAGCGGAAGATACTGTGGGCGGAGGTGCGGAAGGAGCCAGGGTGGTGGAAGAGCCTGTGCAAGGTACGGGACCTCCTAGCGGACGAGAGGTGTGGCCGGTACTCGACTTCCTCTCCACCACGGATGTGGGAAGGTGGGTGCCGGCCGAGGAGGAGGACGCCGTGAGCGCGGTGTCTGAGCCGGAGGTGCGGGAGTGGTTGGACGAGCAGGGAGAGGGGGCGGAGGCGTCTGATACTGGGGGGGCTCCAATGTTCTTGCCCACGCCCGGCTTCATGGCGTCCGCAGGAACGGCTTAGGCGATGGGCAGTACTTTCCCCTTGGGTCTCTCTTTTCCTTCGTCCTTCACGCTCGCTCTTCTATCATTTGTAATTCCCTTGGTGCGCTTCATATTTTCTTGGGACAGGCCGGGGCGGGGGCAAAGGGGAGCTTGCAACGCGTCGCCATTGCGCAGACAACAGACAGGAAACGGGGTGTACATAATTTCGCCATGATCTGATAGGTCGCGTGAGGGTAATGAATAAACGAAAAAAAAACGGCGCTGCCGAATTCCCGCTATCACCTACACTCTATGTTCACCACACCTCCGTTCTCAGCTCCCCAGTACCACCTGTACCTATCCACGCGCTTGTGACGGTGCTCTCTGCCATCAACCTACAGTCCACGTCCGAGGATTGGTCGGCTCGCAAGCCGGATCTCCGTTCCCCTCTGAAGTTCATGCAGCAGCCAAGCCCTCGAAAAATGGGAGTCGCCGAAGCTCCACGATGGATTCCAGCTACACCGTCGACACCTACCGCCTTATGACCGCACTTGAGAAATGGGAAAGCCAAGGAGCTCAGATGGATAGTGGCTCTGGTCCTTCAGGTGATGCCGATGAGTCAGTGAGTGGTGACAACGACCTAGAGTTTGACCCTAATGGCGATCCATTTGAGAGCTTCACCGAGCCATCAGACGAACCGTCACGGTTCCATACACCATCAGAGGCTCTTTCGCATACTTGCTGATCATAGACGACCCAACGGCAGCTTCACTCAATTGGCGACCCGGCCAAGAGCGATCCTAGGCTTAGTACACATGGCCGCAGCTCTCATTGATCCGCTGGCGTCAGTCTTGGCCCCAAACCCCCAAGCTAAGAAAGGGAAAAGCTGCTACTACTTGCGGTACATCAGCGGCTGCGAGTTCTGGTACAAGAATTGCGAGGTTGGCCGCGAAACCTGCTGAGACATACGTGTTGCAGTTCCCACAAATCACTAATGCAGAGGAGCTCTTCAGGGACACGCAAGTGGCCATCAGACGGAAAGCATCGGACGAACCAGGCCCTGGGCAGCAGTACGCCCTCCAGGCGCGGAGGCACATCGCCGCTAGGCAGGGCCAGGCCGAGCGTCATCACCGAGATCCGATCGTACTCAGCGCATAAGGGAATCGCCGGCAACGAGAAGGCGGACGAGTGGGCAAAGATTGCAGCAGAGGAGCTACACACCCGCGGGGTGGAATTGCGGGACCGCTCGGATCGGGAAGTGGCGCGTGCAATGCATCTCCCGCGATCACTTGCAAACTTCAAGCGGGATGATCTCCGCGAAGAATTGGGCGGGAGGCCGGACTTCCAAAAAGATGTACCGCTTTTTAAAGAGCCAGAAGCCCGGTGATATGGTGGCCGGCAGCACCAAGAGGCTCGCTTCGCGGTTCTACCAGGTCAAGAAGGAGCACTGTCTGTCTGGGCAGTACCTCAATTGGACGAAGAATCGTCCCACCCTTCTATGTTGGTGGTACCGGCACCCGATCCAGACCCGGGAGCACCTCTTCAAGGTGTCTCCTGAGTGGAAAGGCCCTGCAGAAGTTCCTGTGCGCGGAGGTGCGGACGGAGACCGGAAGGTGGAAGGATGGGCAGAAGATCCGGGACCTCCAGGCTGATGAGAGGTGCTGTCGGTCGGTACTAGACTTCCTCTCCCCTAGTTATGTGGGAAGGCGGGTGCCGGCAGAGGGGGGCGCGGTGGGCGAGTTGTTGGAGGCGGAGCTACGGGAGTCGGACGTAGGGTAGGAGGCCGAGGAAATGTGCGCTGGGGGGGAATCACCGCTGTTCTTGCCCGCGCCTGTCCTCGTGGCGACCGCAGGAGAGCGCTAGTCGGTTTCATTTGTTTCTTTTCTTTGTCATTCCGTTTGTTCTGTCTTTGGTGCGCATCACAGTTTCTGGGGACAAGCCTGGGCGGAGGGCGGAGGGGCGTTTGCAACATGCCGCCACTGCGAGGACAGCGGACAGCAAACGGACTGTATATAATCTCGCCATGATCTAGATAGGTCGCATGCGAGTAAGGATTAAACAAAAAAGGCCTGATGCTGAGGAATCTGACGAGGACGATGGCATTGAGTATAACTTTAGTTGGTAGGATGGAAATGATCTAGCGGCCTCTTTGGTACGCGATTTTGATAATGCGCAAATCGCGTAGCGCGCTTACTCGGCGTCAAGAGGGCGCTTACCGCTAAAAAAACCAGGCGTTATGCATCAGGTAATACGGTACATACCCGTACGAAATGTGCGCCGCCGCATCCTAGATGGCCTTCATGCGAGTATGGATAAAAAATAAAGACCTGTCCGAGACCGCGCGGACAGCGGGGAGGAACTGGGCTGTACATAATCTCGCCATGATCTAGATAGGTCTCATGCAAGTAACGAATAAAGAAAAACCCGCCAGATCAGTCTGTTCCTCGCGATCTGCAGCAGAATGGTTCACCCATGGTGCTGCTTCGGCGGAGACCCATGCTTTACCGCTGCGTCGTAGGCTATCTTCTCACATGACGAATCAAAACATTCTGCATTGCTATCTCTCCTACAGGTTGCTTTCCCCCCCCCTCCCCCTCCTAAAAAAAAAAAAAAAAAACTACACGGCCTACGGCCACCGACAATCATTGCTTCTAATCCCTCCCCTTCAGGCTCTTAAACGCGTCCAACCAATACTGCAACTTCTTCTTCTCGAATTCCTCGAAACTCCAGTCCTTGTCGAGTTCAAGATTCTCGCGATCACCGTCCCAAACGTAGGTATCGGCAGCGACCGCTCCATCCCTTGCCACCACCTCCCATCCGTCTTCCATCGCTTCTCCATACTTTGCTGCTTTCGCTTCTTCGCCTTCAGTCGCTTGGTCGATGTAGTGGCACTGGACGCCGGTGCGCAGGTAGATATCGCCCGCGAAGTCGTCCAGCTTTCCCCAACCGCCTAAGGTATCACGAAAGACGAGCACACCGTCGACCGCGCTGGAGCTCTCGGCGGGGATCAGTGCCGGGTAGTCGCTACCTTTGACGGGGACACGTCTGTATCCATGCAGCCTCGCGGGCTGCAGCTTCACGTACTCGTGCAGGCGGAGGTAGTTAGCGGGGTCGCCGGTGAGGACCCACGTAAGCAGTTTCGGCGACATCATGGTGCCGTACACAAAGATCGGCGAAGACTTCGGGAGGGGCTTCAATTGAACGGTAGACATGGTGCGTTAGGAGTTCGTTCGCAGGAGGGTCAGGTAGGGAGGCAGTTCGATACTCTTCAGTCCTCCCCCGGGGATAACAGCCTGCTTTATATACGTTTCGAGAGCGGTATCGCCAGCGCACGCGCACCAGAACAGTCCTTCTAGACACAGCTCACTTCTCGTGAGGGAACCCGAACGCGGTCACTAAAACCTTGAATGCCGTTGGGAAAACCTTTTGCAGCGATGAGCGAACCTTGATGACACCCCAGCGCCATCATGAGAGCTGTATGGCCAGCTCAACTGTTCGGCCTAGATCCCTTGCCCGTGGGGAATTTCCTTTCTCTTGTTGAACTAGGTTTCTCTCGTCGCAGAGTGTCGCGAGCTTTGTCGTTGTAGTCGATGATTTGGAGGGGTTCGGGAAAAGCTTCCTAATCTGAGGAAAATCCCTCAAGAAAAAGTCTGGCCGTTGCCCCCTTTCCGGAGAGTTCGGTCGTTAATTCCCCCCCCCCCCCCACACACAGACCCGGCGGGACCCTCCAAGACCGCCGCCGACCAGACCGTGCACGAGCTGTGCTTCATCTGATGATGGAATTTCGATGCTCATCATTTCAGTCCTCCTCCCAAGAATTGTGCACGTACCGCGGGACCAGCCGATTCTCCACCGACTTTAGGTTTACCTGATCGTTTCGTTGAATCGGTAACTTCTGCCTTTCAGGCGTTGGGGTTCGTACGCTATATCCACGGAAGTTAAAGGAGGGGATGGGGGGGGCGGGTGAGTGGGCAACGATGTTTTCTTGTAACCCCATATTTGTATTGTACCCGGATACGAAAATATGCATGTATATTGCCAAAAAGTGGGTGTCATTCGCCACTGGGGTATTCTCGATATTCCTGAAGGACGGCAGCAATCATGTATTTCGTCTACTCAGATATGATGTACGCAATAAATGATTGATGCCAGCGCGTAATGTTGAGACTCTGGGTTAGGATTGTAGAGTTGAGTCCTGCCGTAGACCCGGTCACATCAGCCAAATAGGGGTCAATGTAACTTCCGCAGGGTAAAGAAGCGCCGAGCGGGACTATGATTCGCACCGGACCACTTGTTCTTCGCGAACATGCAATACCAGCCCGAATGGCTTAGATCTGCCGGTGCCCGAAATGGCTCGATGTAACCCACCGTCAATCACCGCCCCCCACATCTGTCGCGGCGCCGCCACTGCTACGGAATGACGATAGCCTGGAAGATTCCCGCAGCGCAGGAAGGAAAAGACTCTGGATTCTGGATTCCCAGTTGGGAATGGGCGTGGGTTCTGGTTGCCAAGCGAGGAACGGTTCTCGATTCTGCTTCCGCAGCAAGGGAGGAAGGTTGTGCTTGCACGGCGAGGAAATGCTCTGGTCGCAGAAGGGTCTGGATTGTGCGTAGGAAGAGTCTGCGGAGCGCAAGGAGGGGTCCGGTTGCTCGGCGTAGAGAAGGTTCTGGATGCACTATCATGAGAAACGTTGCGGATCCTGTTCCCACCGCACCGTGTGCATCGTATCGTGAGGAACGTTTGCGATTCTCTGCGCGGCACAGAGTGGACTGTGTAGCACTGGTGGTCGCAGTGTCTGCAGCGCGCTCAGCGCCAATGAAATGCACGAACGGAACCATGCAGGAGGTAGAACACGGACGTGCTGAGCGGGCTGGATGGAGATAAGAAGCGGCGGGCAAGTAGCCAAGCCATTCCCTCACCCCCACGCCCGTCCAGCCCACCCCCCATACCCAGCCAAATCTCCTACTCACCCTCAGCCAGGTCTGTTAGAATATAGGGATCGATAGAGATGAAGATAGTGAACTGATTGATACAACGTCGAAGGAAAAACATTCTCTCTATATACAACGCTCCTGGGGGACTCGCCAAGGTGAAAGGATGGAAAACTGTCTCGCGAGCCGGTGCTCGGAGTCTAAGGCTGCTGTCATCTCCGGACGTGCCGCCAACGGTCCGTCATCTCCGGACGCCCATTATTCTGACATTTCCCCTCGTTCCGAAGATGTAAAGGAACGCAGGAGAGAAGGAGAAAATGAAACGGCCAGTGTAGCAACAAATAGTAGCAGAGAAGAGAAACAAAAACAGCGAAACCCAGTATCCTCGGATGCCTCGTTAAAACTCATAACCGTGTAAAAAACCTCATGGGAAAACCACGGACATAGGAGAAAGAGTGCATCCACCAAAGAATGAAAGGAGAGGGAAAGAAACCTGTTTAACCACCCACGATGTGCTTCCCCTGGATACCAGGCCGATTCCCAGGCCGATCCGTTGGATAATCTGTCAATCGTTAGCAAGGGGCGCGCACAGCAGCTCCGGCATCACCGAGCGCGTACGACGGCCACATCAACATCAGGCGCGCACAGCAGCTCCACCGAGCGCGTACGGCGGCCACATCAACATCAGACGCGCACAGCAGCTCCACCGAGCGCGTACGACGGCCACAACAATAGGCGCGCACAGCAGCTTCGAGTATTGATTCGACCGGATATCGTGAACGTAGAGTCGTATTTCTGGCGAAGGAATTCACAGACGCGGGCTGCAGAATGATTCAGTCCGCGAGCGGACTTCGTATGATGGCTCGAATCGTAGGTTCGTAGGATACGCAGATTATCGAGGCTGCGCTGTCGGCGCACCGATTGTAGTCATGGTCGTCGGCGACAATGTCGAACGATCGTGGTACGGCTCGAAAAGAAAGTGGCAATCGACGGTGGTATTCGGGATCGCTTCTTTGGTTCCACCCAATTCCTGGCGAACGGCGAGTCGGTTCGTGATGTATTCGACGACCGAATATCGTGAAGGCAGAGTCGTATTCCTGGCAAAGGAATCCCCAGACGCGGGATGCAGAATCGATTTCGTTCGCGGTAGGACTGCGGATGACGGTTCGAATCCTGGGTTCAACCGATAGGTAGATCATCGGGGCAGCGCGGTCGTCGTGCTGATTCTAGTCACGGCCCTAGGCAGCAGTGTCAGAGTTCGACAAAATTTCTTTGCGGATAACAATCTTGGAGGCACTCTCAGCGGATAGGGAATGATGGCATGTCGTTCTCCACGAGCGGTAGTTACGGCGTTGTGTAGGTCGGCGACGGCGGGACGCGTTGTTGGCATTGTCGTCGCGACGCGACGCGGCTCAAACGGTTGAGGCTTAAAAACAAGAGTGCAGGGATGAGGTGCTGAAGCGAGGCGGGTGCAAATATCGGCGGGTTCGATTATCGATAGGTTGCGGATTGGTAGAGCGTTCAATCCGGGCTCATAACCTGTTGGAATATAGGGATCGATAGAGATGAAGATAGTGAACTGATTGATTGATACAACGTCGAAGGAAAAACATTCTCTCTATATACAACGCTCCTGAGGGACTCGCCAAGGTGAAAGGATGGAAAACTGTCTCCCGAGCTGGTGCTCGGAGACTAAGGCTGCTGTCATCTCCGGACGTGCCGCCTCCGGTCCGTCATCTCCCGACGCCCATTATTCTAACAAGGTCGCACGCCCGCTCGCCGCCGCCGGCGTGCCCGCTCATCGATGTCGTCCGCTCGCCCACTCCACTCTCCCGCTCAGCTAAGCCACCCGCTCCACTACGATGCCCGCTCTCCTAATTCGCCCGCACAGTCAACTCGCCCGCTCCTTCACCCGGCCGACTCGCCCGCTTGCGTGCTTGGCCACGTCGCCCACTATCTCGCACCGCCAAGCCATCCGCGCTACTGCTGCCGGCACTTCTTATTTGCCCCCGCCTGGCTCAAAGAATCCCCTCAAGTCAAGAGCAGTTCAATCTCCATCACGCTCGGCTGCGACGGGTTGTGGCAAGGATTATGGGAATTGTGAAACGAAGATTTCGCGTTCTCCGGTCACTTCCAGGATATCTCTTCACGAGCAAGCCAAAGTCGTCTTTGCTCTCACTGCATTATACAACTTCGTTCGATTGCATAACAACGACGGAAAAGATGACAATTGGACAGACGACGAGCAAGAAACAATGCTGGATCGATGCCAGGAGGGAGGTCACGGAGTTGGGGCGCTGGAGATGAAGGGCTTCGGCGAAGAGATTACGGAACATGAGTGGAGCAATTACAACATGTACTTGGGTAGCCATCGGCAGTATAAAAATGCACTGCTTCTTCTACTCTGAATTCTCCCCCTCTCCCACCGCATTTCCAGTTTGACAGTTTACCCATTCATCGCCCCTTCTTCAGGGTCAGAAAGCCTGTGGCTTTGGCGCTGTCTTCGAACCGCCGCAACACACGTTGTCTTGACACTCGACATCTGGTCAACGTCGTTCTCCTCTAGAAAAACCTTGATTGCGCGTTCGGTTGTCGATTCGGTAAGCATCGAACGCGTTTCCCGTGGCATGCGTAGGATATCGATAGAGGACCGGAGGTACGCGCCCGCAAGAAGACGATCGACAGGTCCTTCCTCAGCCAACTGTGACGCGCCAGAGGGCGTTTTGTCATGCCGGGTGCTCTCGTATTCGGCGATAAGAGCACCAATGGTAAGGAGCCTTGCAGGGCCAAGGAAGGACTGAGTGTTGGAGCTGGGCATCGTAGGCGTGATGGAGTGGTCGACTAGGGGCCACGCAGGTTGGTAAGTACCGATGGTTAGTAGAGGGGATCTGAGGTATGTAGATACTGTGATTCACTCGGAATTTAGAACTACTTTTGGACGCGGTTTCTCAAATGACTAGCTCGAGGTAGATTACCGAACGGTCACCCCACGCCCACGATCCCAAGGTCTCAAGCTATCTAAATTTCCTGTATGATACATACATTGTTGTAGATTCAAAACGCAGGTAACTAGTATGTAACCAAACAGGCCCCAAGTGACCCACGCTCTATGTATCCACTTAATGCTTGTTTGATTAAACAAAAAAAATTACCCTATTATTATGAACTAAGTACATTGTATCCATGCAAAGGATGCCGCATGGTACTAACTAATGGGGGCGGCCAGGACAATTTAGTGTAATTCGCCCTGTACATACTAGATCTGTCGGATGCAGTGAACGAATCCTCTCTGCGTCACTCTCGGTGGTCATCACATTCTTTCTCCGCATCAATCACCTCCTCCACCTTCTCATCTGCACCCTGGTTTCACGCCACCACACCGCCATGGCTTTGTCACCTGGTTGACCACTAGCACTACACCTTCCACTTCATCGCCGCTACCGCGCTGGCACTGTCATTACCACCACCTCCGTCCTCCTCTGCCTCACGTTTGCGCGCCATGGAATCGCCAGCGACCTTGCTACCCGGTTCCCCGCCCTGACTTCCTCAGCGGTAGTGCGCTAGTTCCGCCGCTCCTTTCACCTGCGGCACCTCCTGCACCGCATGTTTGCCCACCACGGCATCCGCATCAGTTTGTATTCCAGTCCCCCACAATGCCACCCACTATCTCACACTTTCCGAGGGACTTACTGGCTTGGTTCCCCGCTACTACCACCACTCCCCGCTCGCTCTCTACCTAGTCGTTGCCCGCCATGGCAGCAGCATCGGTTTCGTTATACAGTTGCCCGCTACGACCCCGACTACCTTCGTCTTCCTTGGCGGCCGAGCGCGCGGTTCCTCGCTACTTTTTCGTTACCACGTCTGCGACTTCCTCGACAGTCGACGGCATTGCCCATCACTACTACCACAACCCTCAACGCTATCTCCATCTCCAGGTTACCCCCGGCCGCAGCGGTATCGGTTTACTAACCCAATCTCCTCTACAGCACCTACTACCGCGCACATCCCAGGTGGTTACGGGCATGGCCACACCCTTCTACTACCAACAGTATCACCACGACCTCTCACTCCGGCTTACGACTGCACGCGTCGCCATTGGCATCCGCGACATTACCCTCTCCACAGCTGCGGCCCCCACTACCCCATCCTTTCAGGCGGTGGATAGCTTGATTACTGGATACTACCAACACTAGGAGCAACACCATCGCTATCATCACCACCACCACATCCTCCTTCACCACCTCGCGGTTTCCCGCCACTACTTCGGTGGCAGCTTGGTTGCTCTCCCCCCGATTACGGCGCCCGCTACCTCAAACACCCTCGCCGGTAGAGGGCATGGTTCACCGCTACAACCACCACCACTACCTACCGTCCAAGCCTCACGATTGGCCGCCGTGACATCGGCATCAGCTTGCTGCGCTGTCAGTTGCTACGACACATTCTCCGACGTAAAGCGGTGAGGCCTCTAGCCCTTTGAGGAATTTTCGCATATTAGATTTGTGTTTGATTGTGGCACTTTCGGAATTATGTACTGACCTGAATGTGGTGACAGCGCTGCTGAATGAGTTGCAACCTGCAATATTGAACTGCCAGTCCCGCGGAATGCGTCCACCTCGGTTATAAGGATGGTATCTGACGTTTTCCATCACTTCGTTGACACATCTGCACTCATTCTATTGCAACCCCTCACTGGGCAGTCACAGCCAGTCGAATAAATCTTCAGCCCACCGGAGTATACGACTTGGCCTCTACCGGTTCCCAGCGTCATTCGCCTCGTCAAGCCTGCCGTGATGCACCCACCTCAAATCCATCAACTCGGCCACGGTGTTAGCCATATGCGAGCAATCGATGGTTGAAGTTGGCGCCCTTCTCACCCAGTCTACCAGAATAACAACGCTAGCATCACCGAGCCGTAGAGTCAATTCCGACAACATCAGGATGGCAAGAAACAAACCATCACCACCACCGAGCCTTGAAGCCAACCCCACCAACGTTCAGCCGTTCTGTTAAGAGAGACCGCCAGCCGCCCGAAACCGTCATGGCAACGCCACCAACCGAAAGCCCTTCTACCAGAGGTCACGACCATGAAGGCGTTACGACGGCAACTTCAAGTCCACTGAGAGGGCGAGAAAGATATCATTACCACTGTCAGGCTATGAAGGCAACGCCACCAACGTTGAGCATTCCAAACAAAGATCGATAGCATCACCGAGCCGTCATGGCAATACCCCCAACATACCCGGAGAAGTTGCACGGCAATTACCGATCCGTCAAGACTAAGCAAACGACATGCCACATTTTGCCGGCAGTTATCGATCTGCTGTCAAGGCAACATCAACCAGAGCGCTGCAGAATGAGATCCGTAAGCACCCATCCACGAAGACAATACCGACGACAGCGAGCAGAGATGAAAAATGTCGGCAGCGTAACCAAGTCGTCATGGCAATGCCCCCGACATGCCACGTGAAGTCGGTCGGTAATTACCGATCAGTCAAGACTACACGTACGACATGGAGCGTTGCTCGATAATATCGGCAGCACTACCGAGACATCAAGACTCAAGGAAACGTCGACTACAGCCCTGCAAAATGAAACCCGTAAGTAGTCACTTCTGACGGCAATGCCAACTACATCGAGCAGTGTTGAATAAAAGTGACAGCATCACCGAGCCGCCCTGAAGCCGCCCCCAATATGCCACGAGAAGAGGGTCGGCAATTACCGATCCGTCAAGACTACGCGAACGACATCGAGCACTGCTGAGAAACGTCGGCGCATCACCGAGCCGTCAAGACCTAGCCTTCGATAGCCAAGAGAAGCTGGTCGGTAATTACCTATCCGTTATGACCATGCGAACAAAATCGACCACTGCTGAATAAGATCTGAACCATTGCCAAACCATTAAGAAAACATCTGCAACATGCCACATGAAGTTAGTTAGCAATCACCGATCCGCCAAGGCTACGAGAGCGAGTCGTTGGGACCACGCCCCCGATATTTCACGAGATGGTCGTCAAATACCGACCCCCCGAGACAACGCGAACGATATTGAGACCTGTTGAAACACGTCCGCAGCATCACCGAGCCGTCATAGCAGCACTCTCGGCGTTCCGGTACTAGCTGGTCGGCAGTATCCGGTCCGTCGCGGCGGAGCAGGGGACGTCGGGCCCTGCCGATAAATACCGATAGAACCAGCGAGCTTTCAAGGCAATGCTGGAATTACCTCTCGTTGCGTAGGACTTTAAGGTGGATTAGCAGAGGCGGGCATTGGACGACTAGGTGCCGACGGCAACATAACGCCATGGCAACGCTGTCTTGTGTTAGGAGTCGGATTTGGTGGCGTTATGTAATAGAGGATCGTTTTGTTCTTAGTTATTTTCCCTTCCTAGCTCCCATTTCTCCGTAGACATAGACATGAGACAGAATACGAGCGTTGCTTCTTCTTGTGCAGCCTCATAACCAAGGATTCCACCAACTCCTCCATATTTCTCGTCGCTACTCTATATCTCCCTCACTCTTCCTTCCAAAGGGAACTATCAGTTTTGGCGGTAGTTTCTGGGATTCTTAACAATTTGTGAGTCCGCAGCTACATATAACCTCTCTGCGTACTTCGAAGACCCTCATGGGTGGTCAACCTGCTATACCGAGGCCCGCATCGGGCATCTCACGCAAGCGCTGATCATCAATTGGCTATCTATTCTCGGAAAACCGCTACGCCACCAATCTTCTTAACGGCAAGAAGGAAACGCAACACGGCGAACGATGACCAGGGGATTAACCCAAATGAAAACGGGGGAGGTCGGGGGGGGGGGGGGGTTCCGCGCGCGTGCAGAATGTGAAGAGCGATTTCACTCTACCATGGTTAACGTAGGAAAGGGGGTCTCAGTGAGATGGGTGCGTACCATACACCTGCGATGGTCATGGGGACTGCGGCGGCTGCATCATGGAATGTCTCACGCCAGATCAGTGGCGGTAGCACTCGGAAGCGCTCCGTACGCAGCAAGAAAGAAAATGAGGTCGAGGTGCATCCTGCGGAAGGTGACACTATCGAGGAAAGCCACGTTCGCAGAAGTATTGGTGTGATCGCAGCAAGACCGGATCGCACACTACAGCCGACTGCCCGTGCAAGGAAAGATCAACAAGAAAACGAGCACAAGATTAAGGAACCGTTACTGCTGCTCTAGCGGAAAAGGAGCAGATATTAATATCGATCGTTCCCCTAAGCGGAGGGGAAATGCTCTACATAATTGTATAAGTGCTGAAAGCACAGCAAGAAAGAGAATGCGACGAGGAACGCACACATGACGAGCCTGGAAACCAGCAGCGACTTGCGGGGTTGACCACCCTCGGATTGGAGGTGACGGGGGTTTCACATCAATTGGCAGTAGAACCTGGGGAATCGATTCGCAACCACACGAAAACACAATAAAAATCAAGTAAAAGGAAAGAAGAAAGAAGGTGTTCGTCTAGGTGGAATGGGTTATCTTCGCACTGTTCTGGATTTTTGGATGTCGAGCCTGTCTGCAGGACAACATGATTTATACGGATACATACAATATTCTAATCAGGCAACTGCTGGATCAACGCACTACTTGAAAGAAAAAAACAGTTCTCCGTACCAAACTCGAACAATGCCTATACATACTACCAACAGTTCGCACCGGAATTACCAGCATCTAGAGAGCACCATAGAACTTTCCGATGGCGTGTCACAGACCCCCGATTTATCGTTGCTGTTGACGTGACGGGTCGGTGATGCAGCCGGTGATTCTCTCGAAAGCTGGACGCGTTGACGTTGTCGCGATGACTCGGTGTCGCAGCTGATATTTCTGCCGATAGCTGAGTAGCGTTTGCGTTGATATGATTGTCCAGCGATGCCGCCGATGTTATTTAGGAGCCCGATGATAGGCTGGTGGCGTTGACGTTGCCGCATGGCTAGGTGGTTCATTCGATGATTCCAACGAAAGTTGGATGCATTGAGGTTGTCGTGATAGCTCGGTGATACATCCAATCTTTCTCACGAAAGCAGGATACGTTCAAGAGAAAGATCGGGTGCATCGGCGAGCCGTCGCGGTAAAACTTTCGACACCAAGCCATCGAGAAAAACCTCGGCTGCAACAGCGATTCACCACGACAACGTCAACGCATCCTGCTTTGGTGAAAAAGCATCAGCGGGCCGTCGCGGTGAAACCTTCGACACCAAGTTACTGTTGAATGGTTATGGCCTTCTGTATGTGTGCGTTCTCGAAGCTTCTCCTGCTCGATGGTATCCTTCTTCTTCGGAGCGACGGATGAGAGGAGGTGAGAGGGAGAGATGAGATTATTCACGGTGAGGATTCGGGGGGGGGGACAATCTTTTGTTGCTATGTAGGAGGTTCTAAGAGTATCATACAGAGGAAAAAGGACCTTAGAACAGAGAACACAAAGTACATCTTACTGCTTCCCCGCTTTGTCCCTCCCTGCTTTAGCTCCTCCGGCTTGCGCTCCCTCATCAACGCCGCCCGCTCAACTCTAGTCGGCAACAGCGCCGCCCCTCCAGCGCCGAAAAGCTTTTCCAACAGTTACCGAGAGAACCCTCAGTTGCATCAGCGAATCACCACGACAACGTCAACGCATCCTGCTTTGGTGAAAAAGATCGGGTGCACCGGCGAGCCGTCGCGGTAAAACCTTCGACACCAAGCTATCGAGATAAATATCGACTATATCAGCAATTCACCACGACAACGTCAACGCATCCTGCTTTGGTGAAAAGGATCGGGTGCATCAGCGAGCCGTCGCGGTAAAACCTTCGGCACCAAGCCATCGAGAGAAACCTCGGCTGCATCAGCGATTCACCACGACAACGTCAACGCATCCCGCTTTGGCGAAAAACATAGGCTGCATCACCGAGCATACCGACAACGTCAACGCATCCAGCTTTCAAGAGAAAAGATCGGTTGCATCAGTTAGCCGTCGCGGTAACACCTAGACACCACGCCATCGAGAGAAACATCGGCTCCACGACTGAGTCACCACGACAACGCCAAAGCTGGATGCGATAACGTTGTCCTGATGATCGGTGATGCAGCCGATCTCTCTCACGAAAGCAGGGTGCGTTGACGTTGTCGTGATGCTCGGTGATGCAGCCGGTCTCTCTCACGAAAGCAGGATGCGTTGGCATTGTCGTGGTGAATCGCTGATGCAGCCGATGTTTCTCACGAAAGCTGGATGCGTTGACATTGTCGTAGTGAATCGCTGATGCAGCCGAGGTTTCTCTCGGTTGCTTGGTGCCGAAGGTCTCACCGCGACGGCTTGCTGATGCACACGATCTTTTCACAAAGCAGGATGCGTTGACGTTGTCGCGGTGAATCTCTGATGCAGCCGAGGTTTCTCTCGATGGCTTGGTGTCGAGGGTTTTGCCGTGACGGCCCACTAATGAGCCCGATCTTATTCACCAAAACAGGATGTGTTGACGTTGTCGCGGTGAATCGCTGATGCAGCTGAGGATTCTCTCGATGGCTTGGGGTCGAAGGTTTTATCGCGACGTCTCGGTATGCAGCTGATGTTTCTCTTGATCAATGGGTGGCGGTGATGTTACCGTGATGGCTTAGTGACTCACCCGATGTTCCCTTCCATGGCTCGGTGTTGCAGCCGATGTTTCTCTTCATCGCTGGGTGGCGTTGGCGTTGGCGTGATGGGTCGCTGGCGAAACCCACGTTCTTCTTGTCAGCTGGGTGGCCTTTATTATCGCAAGGGGAACTCAGGTAATGGAAGGAGAATGCGCAGCAGAAAGTGACAGTGCGAACGTCGGGGGACTAGCTTTTGCAGGAGTGGGCGAGGTTGTGAGCGGAGTGGGCGAGGTTGTGAGCGGAGTGGAGTAAGAATGTCCTCCGGACAGATTTTTCGCCGCAGGCCAGCGCCTAGGGTAGGGGTAGCCCCCACGGGACCACTCGGTGTTTGAGAGTGGATGGGAACGGTTTTGTAGATACGTCTCGCCATGATCCAGGTATTTAGGTCGATGCGAATAATGAAAAAACATTATAAATCCCACCCCCGTCGCGCCTTGCTTGCCACAGTGCTTCCAGCTGGCCTCCTGCCTGCTGGTTGACATCTGACTCTGGGTGTCGTACGCACCGTATTACTCACCACGTCTTACTTGCTTTCGTAGTTGCGGCTGGCCTTCGACCCATCACTCTCCTCATTGGCGTTTACCCCGTCGCATCTTATTCGCCATCGTACTCGCCGTCGGCGTAATACCCGCCGTACTTCTCATTGGTACCAAATCTGTTGTCTCTTACTAACCGTCTGAGCTGCTGCCGGACTCACTCCATTCGATTCACGCAGGAAAAACACGTGTACAACAAACGAGGCCGGTCGCGAAAAGTGGGCGTGAGCTTGATTAAGAATGGGGGTGCTCGTGACTGAGAAAGATTGGAAAAGATAAGCGATTTATTGAATGTTCTTGCACGCAGTCGGCACGCTTGAGTCGACATTCATTTTCCTATCTATGTACTAGACTAGCAATGATTTTTTCCCACCGGGGGTTTCACAGCAGCGGTTTAAATGGGGTCAACGAGGTATGATGGAATTGTTTGAATTTCGTAAGGTTTTATTTGGTGCGGGGGGCGAGAAGAGGGCGGGTGTTGGAGGTATCATACTTCTCTTTTGGGAGCTTGGGTGCAGTAGAATAGGAGATCCGTCTTTCTCGAGCCAATCCACTACGCCACCACATAGTAGCATCTCTCTCTCTCCTTCTCACTTTCTATCATCGCTTGTGAATTCTCTGTTTCTGTTGAGATTGGGCTACTTCCAGAAAAACGGACCGGCCATACCTCGCCATGATCTACGGTCGCATTAATTAAAATTCAACAAGTGACTCGCCAAGAAAGGGAGGGTAAGTTGCCGTTACCGGTAAACCCCAATTTGGAAGCCTGGTGCGAAGGTGATAGGTTACTATCTCATCGGGTCGTCACGTCCTCCTTGGCCGTTGCTTTGCTTCAAGGGCGGCGGTTGTCGGTCGCACGGCGGCTACACTTGGTGGATGTTGACTTCTTAGTGCCCTAGCTCGGCGGACTGGAAGCAGAAACGATGGTAGAAGAAAGTAGAATTAATTGAGTACCTGGTCTATACATATGGAGTAAGTATCTTTCCTGCAGCACGAAGAGGTACCCACCACATGCTCCTCATATCGCGCCGACACCGTTTCAGGACCCCAACTTCAACACAGCATTGCCACAACATCAACCTTCCGTCCGCTGTTTCGTGAATTGGGGGCTTAAAAAATGGATTTACTGAACTAGCACCCTGCCAGATAAATTCTGATCATATACAAACTCCGTTTCCCGCCCACGAGGCCCAGACGTACAATTGTGGGCGACTGGGCGTAGAGTTTCTGCGCTAGCGCCCGGTCTTCTGAACGCGGTTAGTAAGTCGGGGCCTTGATACCGAGGCCTAGAGGCGAGCTCGATCTCTTTAACCTATGTACTATGTACCACCTCATTCTACCGTGTTCGGTAGACATTACTTTCTCGGCTTACCCCTTCTTCATCCTACTTGTCTACCCAAGTATCTATTCCTACGACCATATCTCCGCTCCCTCCGCCGCCCATACCGGAAGCCCCAAATGGCTGACAATTCTCTAGGGATTCACCCCCAGGCCCCCGGGGTCACCTTTCGATCAAGAACATCGCTGTAGCGCCCCGGCCGGTGAACTGTCAACTGGATCCACGCTACCAACTTCCATCCTGCAATCAGCGAACAATGCCTCCCCAGGAGGGCCGAAACTCCACCTCCGGCGGCAGCTGAACCACCTGGCTCGCAATTCGACCGATTCCTTACGCTCCTGGAGACCCCTGTCCGGCACCAGGAAAACCCTCGTCAGTATAGAGGCCTGACTCGATACCACACTACTCCTTCTACGGATGATGGCTGTCCCTTAGGAGGCGTGATTCAGTACGTCGCACCTCTGTGAGGGAAGGTCCGGCAGAATAGTTGCGGCAGATTCTCGCGAGGAGGTTTGCTAGCCTGCAGCAGACGGTGGTTTATGTCGCGATGGGTTTCGCTTGGTTTCCCGCTCATCGCTTACATTGGTCCGGTGAGGCCGACATACTGACAGCTAATGCTGGTGGTTGTATCAGTAACACTAGGAAGTTTGTGATTCGGAAAGTCGTATTACTGGCGGCCACGGTAGCAATGGCAATCCTTGCCACACTCAGACCAGTCACCACTTCAAGCTGCGCCCAGAGAGGAAGGCTCAGCAGAAAATCCTCAGGGTGGAGGTGTGGAACGAGACAGGGAGGTGGGTGATCCAGTGGGGGGTCCGAGACCTGCTGGGCGATCGGCAGTGCGGTTGGGCGCGACTGGATTCCACTCCGCTACTGATGTAAGAAGGCTGGTGCGGGCTAAAGAAGACTCGGATAGTGAGCTGTCGAAACGCTAGCTACGGAAACCGCGGTAGCTGGGAAAGTAGCTGACGGCGGAGGCGTAGCTGTTGGGTGCCGTGGAAGTACTGGGTTCTAGGGAGGAGCTACCGCTGTTCCTACTAATGCCCTCTTTTATATCATCGGCTGACGAGGCTTGGGGAAAGGCTGCGGTTTTCTTTTTCGCTTCCTTTTGTCTCTGGCACCCGGTCGGACATTGTTGCTATCATGTCAGAATAAGGTGGCGTCCGGAGATGAGGAGGCGTCCGGACATGAGAGAACAGAGGTGGCGTCCGGAGATGAGGAGGCGTCCGGACATGAGAGACCAGAGGTGGCGTCCGGAGATGAGGAGGCGTCCGGACATGACTGAGTCCCAAGCACCGGCTCGGGGGGCAGTCTTCCGTCCTTTGTCCTGACGGCCTTCCTGTATATAGAGAGATCTTGCGCCCGCATAATGCTGCAACACAATCTTCACCTTTTATTGATCCATATATTCCAACATATCATAATTCCCTTGTTGCGCATTTTCTCTTATTGGGACAGGGGGGTTTTTTTTTTTGTTTATTCATTATACTCGTATGCGACCTATCTAGATCATGACGAGTATTATGTACAGTCCGTTTCCCCGCCGCAGTCCGCGTGTAGCGGCACGGTGCAGGCTCCCTTTTGCCCTCCGCCCAGGCCTATCCCTCAAGGTGCGAGTACATAGGAAAAACATAGGAAATTCGTGACCGTCCCCTACTCCGCCTCCTCCGATGCCATGAAGGGTGGGGTGGGGAGAAAGAGGGGTGGCTCCTCCGCCTCCATCCCCAATGTCTCCGCCTCCACCCTCCTCTCCTCTTCCTGCTCCGCTCTCTCCCAGAGCTCCCACTCCGATGCCTCGCTCTCCGCGTCATCCCCCTCCTCCGCTGGCACGATCTTTCCTATGTCCGTCGAGGAGAGAAAGTCCAGCAGCGCCTGGCTGCACGTCCGCTCGGCGAACTCGTGAACCTTCCATATTGGGACAGGGTTGGGCGGAGGGCAAAGGGGGAGCTTGTAACGTGCCGCCACGGCACGGAGAGTAGCAGCGAAATACGAATAAAATATACGCCGCAATAGTCAGATAGGCTGCAGGCAAGAATGAATGAATGAATAAAAAAGAACAAAAAAAGGGTAGCTGCCGTCCGCACTATCAACAGCCGCAACGCATCCAACCGCTGCTCGGAACTCAGAAAGTCCAGAGGATCCCGTCATGCCTCACCGCAGGTGCCTTCTCGATCGAACGACACGGACTCGAGGACGGCCGCGCTTCCCGCACTCGCTCTGCCGTGGAGCCCGAAAACCGTCATCGGGAACGAGTATGGGGACGACGCGATGATGGGTGCGGCTGGGTGGACCAGCCTGTCTACCGCGGCGAATGGCGTGTGGCCAGCACTCGTCAGGGGCAAGTGGGAGGCAGTCATTCTACCTTACGTACCGCTGTATACGGTACATATCATTGAGCACATCCAGTGAGAGCATTCATCGCCGAACGCACCGCTTCATTAATCGTTGCGTCCGTCGGTAGCGTCCTGTCAGAGCATCCGGTGCCTGTATTTCCAGTCCTCGATGTGGTTAGCACAGCTCATTGGGTCAGTAGTAGCGGGAAGAGGAGGAACTTCCTGAATTATGCGGATGGCGAATACGACGTGATGAGAACGACGGAGGTGACGACAATGATGGTGAGTAAGATGACAAGTACGAAGCAGCGCGGTGAGTGTGATGGGAAACACCGGACGTTCCGTACCCCTATGGTGACTTGATAAATACGTGGATAGCGCTAGCAGGGGCCCACTATACATATCATATCAAGTTGCTATCAAGTTGGCTGAATCTAACTAATAACGGAACAACAAATTCCCTTGTAGCCCAATGTCTGAAGCCATACCTTGCGGCTCTGGGAAATGCTGATCATATTCTTCATCGACCCCTTCAGCTCAGCAATGTCTTCCCTGACGCCAGCCACCTGGCCGCGGCCTTCCGCCGTCACCTGATCTAACTGTGCATTCACTTGTCCCTCCACCCCCCTAATTCTTACGTTGAAACGATTCTATAGCATCTTCTCCTTGGCTTGTGTCAACACATTGGGCATCTAGAGATGGCAGAGGTGGTGTCCGGACATGGCGGACTGGAGGCGGTATGTCCGGAGACGACAGCTGCCCGAGTCTCCGGGCAATGGCTCGGGAGACATTGTTCCGTCATTTCACTCGGGCGCACCCCTCTGGCCCGTTGCATCAATCAATCCATTCCCTATGTTCATCTCTTACTATCCCTATATTCCAACGTCTTCTTTGAGGCCAGCCATTTGGTCGCTTACTTCCGTCTTCACCATTCCTCCGCCTCCCTAATACTTAGGACGAAACGTTTCTTCAGATGCTCGTTCTTGGCCCGTGCCAGAATAATGGCCGCCCGGACATGGCGGCTGACTGAGCCTTCGGACACCGGATCACGGGTCGGACTTCTGCGTTTTGTGCTGACCGCCCTTCTCAGTATGCAGGGGGGCTCGCGCAGGCATAACGCTGGAATACCAGGAGTATCGAGGTTTTTCTGGGCTGTGCGTGCACAAATCCGTGCAGTTCCCTCACACCCGCACGCCCAGGAAATACACGAGGTTTTGCTGGGTTGAGCGTGCGCAAGGTCTTGGAAGAGCATACGGTCTATCAAAAACCAGCCAACGACACAAACACACCGAATCGAAGGAACAATTTAGAGTTCAAATCTAGTACCAGAATGCACCAGAGTCAAAGGATAGGGAAAGCAGAAGCAAGTCGGTTTTTCTTGTGGATAATTTTACATATTTGGTGATGACGATGGCAGTCGGCACACGCTATCGTTGCTGTCAGCCAATCAGGTGGTTTGTTTACATCTTGGCGAAGAGTGCACGCTCAGCTTTCTGCTCGTGCTTATTATGCTCCACGCAAAATTGTGCAGTGCATTAATCCCTGCCCAACCCCCTGTCTAGCACCGTTGCGGTGGTGAATTATGCACGCACAGCCCAGCAAAACCTCGATAGTGTAAACAGTCCGGCCGGGCTAGTTCTGGCCTCGGCCTGGCCTGGCCCTGGTCCAGGCCTGGACGGCAGCAGGTGGGCCGGCGGGCCGGGGGGACGAGAGATATGTCATGATCCACTAGCGTGTTATCATACAAGTGCGACGCGTGGGCGTCCAGGTTTTTTTCGAATACAACTAAACCATTAGTGGAAGCTGTCGGAATCCACCACAACAACTGATACAAAACCGTACGTACCCAGCAGAGCCCCAGGAATTTAAGTCGAATAAGATTATCCAGGAATTCTGATAATCGAAGACGAGATGGTGGAACTGTTAGTGAAATCCGGTAGGCATTTCTTGCGTTGTGGGTGGGTTTCCTGTTACTGGAAGCGTTCGGCCGCCACCCCAACAACTGGCAGGAGGTGCCATGTGTCGTGGTGTTTACACTCTAACTACTAGTACTAGCGTTGGTATGTGCGCCCGCAGGGTCAAGGCAGTCTAGCCACTGGGCACACCCAGCCGGACGTAATCGCCGCCCAGACTTGACTGTCCCACGAGCCCGCTGGGTCCCCGCGGGCCCGCCAGACCCTTCAGACCCCTCGCTCGCCGACGTGACGAATAACCTCTCTCGTGGCACCCACTGGAAGTGTGTGTACGGGCTTGGGCACTTGCCCCAGGAGGCAGGGGAAGTCGGCAACTGACCCCCCGTGAAGCCGTTGAAATAGGCTTCTTTTATCTTCCGGTTCTGCTGTTAGAATATGATGGGCGTCGGACCGGAGGCGACACGTACCGAATTGACAGCTGCCCGAGTCCCTGACCACCGGCTCGGGGGACAGTTTTCCATATTTACCCCCTGGCGAGTCCCTCGGGCCCGTTGTATATGGAGAGAATGTTCCGCCCTCGAAGTTGTATTAATCAATCAATTCACCTCTTCACCTCTATTGATCCCTATATTGCAACAGGTTATGAGCCCGGCCTGAACCCTCTGCCAATCCGCAACCCGTCGATAACTATTTGCAGCCGCCGTTTTTCGCCACGCATGAGCACCTCATCTCTGCACTCTCGATTTTAAGCCGCACCCCACTGAGCCGCGTCACGTCGCAACGACATCGCCAACATCGCAACATCGCCAACGTGGCTGCTTCCGGACCAGCCGTCCACTCGCGTTTTAAGCCCCAAACGTTGAGACGCGTCGCGTCGTGACGACATCGCCAACATGGCCACGACTAGACAACCGTCACGTTCACACTCGCCGACCTACACAACATCGAAACTACCACTCGCGGAAAAGGACATGGGATCATTCCTCATACACTGGGAGTTCCTGAAAGATGGTTAGCCGTAGAGAAATTTGTGCTGAGACTCTCCTGGAGGAAGATATGTCGGCAATGAGTGAGGATATGGAAGAACTTGTCGAACAAGAGGAGGAAGAGGGGGAGGAGGAGTCTACAACACAGCGTTCTTCTACCCGGGGATCCCAATGGAAAGCATGGGAATATCGAGCGTTTGTCTAGGAGGTGCTTGCTGTGAAGCCATTCAACTGTACGGTGCAGTTGAATAGTCTGCACCACAGAAAAGAAGTGAGAGTATGGAACATGTGGGCAATCACCGCAGTGGGCACTCAAGTAAAGGGCGGATCGACAAGTTGATCTATTTCACAGCGTGTGATTCTGCCTTACATCGGTCTCTACTGTATATTCTGTATGCGAAGTATTTACCGAAAGCAGGTTTTCCAGTTTTCACTTGGTGGGGTATCCAGTCGCACTCTCCCAGTCCTCGGTGGACACCCTTTTTTTTCGCGTTTCCGAGAAGGATTTTCCATACAATTTCGGCATGGTTATACACCAATTACCTCTTGCGCTGAAGTAGAGTGCGACGGCAACTCATAATTGGAGTTGTGGAGGTGTTGCATGAGTGTTGAATTTTCGTCTGGCGAAGATGCAAATTGGCCAGTTTTGTATATAGAGTAGATGCAAATTTCCGGGTCAAGATCGCCAAAGAAATTCGGCTTACAGCCTGCTTTTTGCATCGAGACGCAAAGCGCAAACTCTCTATTGTCTTGCTGGAAAGTGGATTACCGACGGCGGCTCGCACGTCCTCAAGGACAGGAAGGAGCCAGTGACGTAGTAGCTCTCGGTAGACACGGGCTGTGACGGTACCATTCACCAGGGGTATTAGTGGGCTCCGTTGATTGCCCCAGAAGCAACCCCACACCATCAACTTCACCTGCCGATGCTTCACCGGGCGAATGCAGTCCTTACCCCACTTCTCGGAAGGTGTGCGGAAAACCCAAATCTGCTACCCCGCCGGCTCCTTCTCGACGCTGCAATAGTCGCTTTATATCACCCTCTGCAAGTCCTCCGAAGTCCAGTCCTTATGTACGCGCGCCCTTTCGAGACGTGCCTTGGTGTGTTCTGGCTTCAGCTTCGGCCGTTTCTTTGCTAGCCACTTCTTTATCTTGTGCTGACGGAGCAAGCGATCGATTGTGGCGAGGGAAACATGAGGGGCATATATCCGCCGGTTTTGCTCGCGTGTATGCTGCCGGTTCTTCCGTACGGCTCGTAGGATTACAAGTTTGTCGCGTCAGGTAAGAACTTCAGGCCGACCGGACCGCAGAAGATTCTCTATCGTGCCGCGCTTGATATATCGATTGAGGAAGTTCTTTACAGCGGACCAGGGGCGGCCGATATTGGTGGATACGGTAGCGACGAACGCCGAAGATGTCAAAAAATGCGATGATCATAGCTTCTCGGATTTGCTTAACTCTCTTCGCTTTCCGCCGATTTTTTCTTACTTTGGGACCTTCACCATCAGGGGCTTCAGTTTCCCGCGCGATTTCTTCAGTGTATGATCATGGTGTCGTTGTGGTGACGAGCGGGGCTACGCGCGATGAGGAGGGGTATGTATTCGATACCCCGGTCACTGCGGCTGAAAAATCCGAATCACCAAGGCTTTTGCTTAGGTATATTCCAACTTCTGCCTTTGGAGGACGCACTCTTTTTCCTATGTCCGTGGTTTTGCCCCGGGGGTTGTATACACGGTTATGTGTTTTAACAAGGCATCCGAGGATTGATCCTTGACGGATCCTGTTCTTTCACTTTCTCTCCTGAGTTCCTTTGCATCTTCCGTACCAGCGGAGGTGTCATAATAATTGGCGTCCAAAGATGCCGGACCGGAGACGACATTTCCGGAGATGATAACAGCCCGAGCCCCCGAGTACAGTCCCGGGAGGCAGTCTTCCGTCCTTTCTTTTATCCACTCCCCGAATACCCCCTTTTTTTGTATATATGCAGAGAGAACTCGTTCCCGCATAATGTAATGATTTCACCACCTCCTCTCCTATCCATCCCTATATTCGAACATAGCCTAGTCCAAGCCGAGGCAAGGACTACCCCGGCCGGATTGTTGAGACCTCTTCTGGAGTGACGCCCGAGCGGTGGACATATGGGGACCTGCAACGGGCCGATATTATAAAACACAGTGGCTGTTGTTGAGGTAGAACTTCAGCTGGATTCCCTCTCTGCCCTGCCAAAGATTAGAGTTTCGGGACGCTGGGCATATGCCCTGCCGCAAACAGATACGCCCGAGTGCTAATACGCTAGTTTCCTGTTATAGCAGGCGACTACATGTCTTCACATCGCTGTTGAGAGCGCGGACCGAGTGCTATATACTCTGGTATGCACAACAGTGACACCACATTTGAGTGCGCCTGTTAATATGGTTTGTATGGTTCCCACGATGCCGGCGCAAACAGAGTCATTGTGCGAAGGCGACTAGACGGAAAGTATTTTGAAAGTTCACATCCAATACGAATAAATTTACAGTTAGATAGAAGCAATTAAAAAACAAACAAACGAGAAAGGAACTCGCAGTTAAACGGCACACCAGAAGATATACCAGAAGAAAATCCAATAGTCAACGGAAAACAGAAAAAGCAGTAAACCGCCACCCCCGCCGCTACCCACAAGCTCGAGACCAGAAAGATACTCTGGTAGGCCGTTGTCCGGAGGTTTTGGGGTTGCTAGTTAACAGTACGCGGATGCACTACGCACGCATACAATACGAAAAGCCATCGGTTGACGAAAGGTGTTGTTGCGACTCACCGCCCCATGGGTTGACAGTACGTTTTTCGTAGTTGGAGTAGGAGATTTTTTTTCTCTTTTTCTTTCGGTTGACACGACTTGTTGGACTCCATCGATGTCAGGTGCAAGTTGGGAATGAGACCTAGTTCAATACGCCCGGCGGAGGGCGCCAAGGTTCATGAACCGTGCTGAAGGCGGTTGACTGGAGGCGGTGGAATTGAGGTTGCTGGGTGTCAGGAAGCTAAACGGGCACGGAGTCAGTGGGTTGATCTGTCAGTGCGTGTGTGGGAGGACAAGTACGTACCGCGCAATCAGCCTTGGCAGGTGCCACAGTCGGATCCAGCTGGGCGTAGGCGGCAACATGCTGGCGGTAGCGGCGCTGATGGTATTGCCGGATGGCGAGAGAGGAGTGGCTAGGTGCGGCCGCCGGGTTGTTGGGTGCGACGGTTTGACCATGCGCAGCCCTGTTGCGACGGCGCTGCATGATGCTTGACTTGGCGATTATGGTATCGAAGGGATTCACAGTTGGTGTGGGCAGGTCGTGGGTGTCTCCGGACAAGCAGTATAGCTCGGTGTCATCGGTGGCGTTGGGTGTTGGGTGTACATCGTCGGGTTCGGTGCTAAGAGGTAAGCCACACTCGGAGGCGGGACCGGCGACTACGTCAGGGAAGACGAAGCTGGGGTTGAAGGGCGACGTGGCCGGACCCGCACCACCGTAATAGTCGACAGTAGAGAACGAGGAGACGGCTGCCGCGTCAGGAGGGATCGCCGGAGGGCCAAAAAACTCTGGTGCGTAAATCTCCTGATGCTGTGGTGTGAGGGGGGCAAAGGGAAGCATCCACAACGGCTGAAAGACGGACACTGCAGGGGGCTGATAATCGGTGGGAAAGGTGACAGCAGCCTGGGCGCCGGTATCGGTGAGAGTAACCAGGTCCAAGGGCTGTGCGAAAGTGGCCTCGCTGGCGGGAGCGGCGAAAGCTGGCTGGGCAAAGTCTTGGACGATGGTTGGTTCCATGGCGGGAGCTACCTGGGCGGCGAAACCGGCTGGACCACTAATAGGGAACACATTGATGGGATCCAGGAAGGGATTGAGCGGCAAGTTGTACTGATACTCCCCGAAAGCGAGTCCGGCGTCCAGGCCGTAGATTTCGGGGCCAGGGTAGCCGGCCAGCGGGCTGTACGGGGTAGCCGGATGGTGGTAAGTGGTCGGAAAGTCCATGTAGTTGAAGTTCCCGTCCCAGGTCGCGTCGGAGAGAAATGCACCACGGAAGGCCTTCTCCCTAGCTGTCAAACCATCTGCGACGCAATCCTCCATGGGGAGCCTTACCGGAGTATCCATGATCGACTGGGAAGGGTGGTGGCGTTGGTTGCGTGCGCGAGAGGAACCGCAAGGCGAGATGATCGTAGGGTTGGATTGGAAGGGAAGGAGAATAGAAAGAGAACGGGGGCCAGCGAAGGCTGTGGTGAGGATGGAGCAACGGAAAGTAGACGGTGGCCCCACGCTCGCTTTTGTAATTGGACGGCCCTCGCTGTCGACCACCTGTTCCTCCGTACAAGCTGTGAGAAGAGCGCACACAGTTCTGATATTAATTGCACGTGTAACCTTCTCCCTCCTTCTTCGTACTTCTTCCCGCTGTTTTTCTAGCTTACCTCGGATCAGTAAGAGCAGATATCAGAGAATTGTGAAATTTATAGGTTAATTGGAATTTTTGTGAGGACCACAAAGATATACGACAGCCAAACGAAAGAAACAGTCGTCTGCTGCGAGAATTGCACTTAACACGAACAACTAGCTGGGTATGACCGTGTGGATGCCTATCCCCCCACCCCCCCCAAAGCAGTTCTCGTCCTCGGGTGCATAGGGCGCTCGTGGGAGGCTGCCCCGCAAATCCAAACATCGACGCTGCCACTGGACAGTAGAGTAACCCCGCACCAATTGTCGCCTCCGGTATAATTGCCGAAGGTCGCAATTGACTGCTTGAAGACCACTCCAGATTTTCCACTTCCGTGGTCGGTCACCTGCCGATCGCCGGCGCCATCCGCCCCCAGCAAGTCGCTGGCTAACGGAACCGACAACCCACTATCACACCCCCGGAAGTGAACCGGTTGTATTTCTGGTTTGTGGGGGGTGAGGAAGGTGAAGCGGCGTATGATACATATCTAGTTTCTAGTCACCGCCCAGAGTTAGCGCTAGGACATGTTCTCGCAACTACAACGTATTCAACCTAGTGTCGACTAAGGAACGGCAAAACCGCCCAGCACGAGTACAGTGAACCACGGAGACAAAATGCCAACCAAATGAAGGAAACAGCCGTCTGCAGCGAGAATTGCACTCGCCACGAACAACTAGGTGGTATGGCAGTGTGGATGCGGATCCCCCGGGCCCCCAAAGCAACTCTTCTCCATGGCTGCGCAGGACGATCGACGGGGGCAGCCTCGCAAATCCAAACATCGACGCTGGCACTGGACAAACGGCATTCTTGCAAGTTTCAGCGCTGTACTAGTTGTCGCCTCCCACCCACAGGCGCTGAGGAAGGAAGGACTCGTTGATCGGTGTTAATTAGGTCAGGTTGCGGCTCCACAGCCAGAGTAACCCCGCGGCAATTGCCACCTCTGATAGGATTGCCGGAGGTCGAAATAAACTGCTTGAAGACCACTCCAGATATTTGACTTCCGAGGTTGGTCACCTGGCAATCACCGGCGCTGTCCGCCCCCGGGAAGTCGCCGGCTAACAGAACCGAAAATTGTTATCACACGCCTAGAAGTGTGTCTGATTGTGTTTGCCGGTATATTTTTGGTTTATTCATATCTACTCGCATGCCACCTACATCAAGGCGGCGTACATTTTATCCGATTTCCTGTCCGCAGTCCTATGAGAAATCCGGCCGGTGGAGCGAGAGGAGGCCAGATAGGTGAAGGACGGCATTGTGATCCGAGACTGCTTGGTAGAGTCTGGCGATCCCAAGGTGGCTCTCCCCCACGTATTTCGGTGGGCTGGATAGCTGCATTCGCACCAGGTCCCACATCAAGAAAGTTCCCCGAGATAGGAGTCGGGGTGGGAAGAGTTCCGGGAACCGCAGGAAAGGAAATGGGCGGGAGATGCCACGGGGACCGCAGTTGGCAAAAGCCAGTGACTCTTCCCCACACCCTCAGTTATTCATGGCCTCCCTTCCTCCCATCGACAGACGAGGTTGGCTGCTTTTGCCTGTTCTTTTGTGCTTTCTCTGTCGTTTCTTTGGCGCGGTCTGCATCTTTGTGACAAGCCACGGCGGAGGGTGGTAATATTACTAATAGACGCCTTCGGGTTGGACGGTGGATGGAAAACGGACGGTGGAGAATTTGGAAGCCGTAGTGGAGAGAACTCATAGCAATGTGGATGGCACGACGGGGAATTGGGAAGCCACAATCACTATGTGAATCGCCTTGATAGAGAAAGGTGCGTGTGATGCATGAGTAAATAAAACCCTCCCATGAAGGCGGCCTATAAACGGCCGTGATCGTGCCACAGCTCGCGTTAGACAGCAACGAGGGTGACACCGCCCGCAATGGGGAGGACTCCGTTCGTCATCAACCTCATCGCGCAGTCTGTAAGAGCAGGAGTGGAAACCGCTGATTGGCGGTGAGTATTTGCGATGCCTAGAGTGAGGAAAGGAGGGCAGTGATGGAGAAGAGCATGTGAATTGCACTTGTCAAAATTGCAGCCACTGTGGGTTCGCACGTGAATGTTCTGAGCGATGCTATTGTCAGCGGAGGACAAAGTATTTTGCCACGGCTACGTGAAGTCTGTTGCACCCACCACCACTACGAATTCCATTCGGCACCAGCGCGTTGGCGCCTTTGCTAGTGCTGACTCCGAGTCGTCGGGTATCGAAGAATGCGCCTGTCGATAGCAGCGGCGCGTGCCGAGGTACATATCTATGTGGTAAAAATGTAGATAGCCTCTGCACGGATGCAGTGGGCCAACCCCCTAACGACGATTGGTGCGCCCTTGGACCACGAAAAAGAGGAAAAAAGGAAAAAAAAGTGGTAAAAAAGGAGAAGAATTGAGAAAAGAGGAATAGATGGGGAAAACATTGCCTACTTCACCTGCCTTAGCCCATGCACGCCGGAGATTCCGCCGCCCACTACTCCGAATAATTTTTAGCAGCCCTCGCAGGTTCACTGGAATTGGCTTCACGAAGACAGACAACAACAAATCGGGTCGCAATCTTCATGGACCCCCTAGCTGCTGACAAACGGATGGCGTCGATGGAGCCGGGCCACAGCCAAAAGTACGAGCTCCAGGCAGGGGAGCACATTGTTGCGCTGCGGGGATCCCGGCCATGTGTCACGGTCGGGATCTGCAAGTGGCCGCCGGACAAGGGGGTCGCTGGCGGCGAGGAGGGCGGCAAGTGGGCAAAGATCGCTGCGGGGAGCCACGCCCGCGGGGTGGAATTTCCGAGTCATTCGGACCGGAGCGAGGCTTGCGCAGTGCGGCCTCCCAGATGTCGCACACCTCAGGCCAGAGATCTCGGAAAAGAAGTGGGCGTAGGAACGGCAGTGGGCAGGAGGCCGAACCTCACCATCAGTGATAGCAACAAATAATCCCGTTTAGGTAGTCTTGGCACCTAAAAATGGTTGCTAATAACCGACATAGGAAATATTTAAGAGGAATATAAACGGAGTTACCACTTCACAAACGATGACACTTATACACCTGCTCGTTATGCAGCTGCGCACCAGGATGCCCTGATTGATATGCGCCGAGAGTACGGGAGAAACGATTATAGTACCTGTTGAAGACTAAACCCTAAGGGGGGTGAGCAATAAGGAGATGGGTCACGGATGGAACGAAGAAATGGGTGGTGTGGAAAAGAAATAGGTTGTGACCCTGCAGGTGTGTGGCATGTACAGGATAAGGAGCAAAACCCCTCGGAGACGAGCTAAAGAACACCTCAGGATGACTAACTCATCCCTCCCATCCATGGTAACCCCTTATGTCCACCGATCCCTCATTTTCGCCGCTTCGCTGCCATTACGCCCCTCATCAACCATTTTCTCTAAGACGAGGACCCCTCGTCACTCTAAACTGCAAAGAAATACTTCTTCTGCAATCAACGCATGCAAATCAACTCCTCCTCCAAAACCTACACTCTCCCATCCAACAGCTCCTCCACCTTACCCGCCCATTCTAACGCACTCCAGCACACCGTCACCTTCACCCTCCTTACTACCCTGCTCTGCTCGTGGTACGTAGACTTTCAGATCGTCCAGATGAATCCGGTCTTCCAATCCTGAAGGTTTGGTCTTGACGAGTGCCCCAGTGGTGATATCGTAGAGTCGGCCGCTTCTTCAGTGATGAGCCAGATCGTCCAGGTGGAATGGCCCTTCCCAACGAGCTTCTAGTTTCTTGTCATAGCGATTATTGAGGGCAGCGCGCTGCAGTAAGACGAGATCTGGGCCTTCCTTTGGAGCTGGAAACTGTCCTTTCCTACCTCGATGTTCAGCGAACTGTGTCAAGTATCGCTGCCTGGCGTCTTCCATGTACTCATCCCATCCGGCCAGATGAACATCCTGCTGGGGACCCAGAAAGTCTTCATCTTCCCGATTATCCCAGGGATGATGTCGGTCCTGCAATTCCTGCGCCGCTTGATGATCTCGAACCGTAAACTCGTGGTGATGTCGAACTGGATTATACTGGAAGAGTAAATCGGCCCGCGTAAATCCATGAACCCGCACCTCCCTGGTATTCATACAATGCACCACTGGATCGAGGTACTCGCTCCATTGCAGGATCTGACCTTCGCTCACAACTATCTTCCGGATTCCGTAAAGAACCAGCCGGACGTACCTCTCCAGTAGACCAACAGAAGATGGGTGAGTCTTTGGTGCCGTGGACTGTCGAACGCCTCAGATTGTCAGGAAGTCAGCAAAAACCCCTTCCACGAAGTAGGTAGCATTGTGCGTATAAACACTCCGGGGTAATCCAAACGTCCGTGAGATGCCTGTAGTAATCATTCTGGAAACGACAGCTCCATTGATTGCCAGTAATACCTGGGCCCATGCATATCGAGTGAAATAATCTACCACAATGAGGATGTATTTATGTCCGTCGCAGCCCGGCAATACAGGACCAAGGCCATCGATCCCAATCATATCCAATGGCTGCAGCTGGACGACCAGTCATGGCACCTGAGAAGGGTGCTTGCGTCCCGTCAACTGTCAACTCTGGCAACTTCAACAAAACACATGAGTATCCTTCGTCCGGGTCGGCCAATAGTAGTGTCCCGTAAGCCTCTTCAGCATCAGGTTGGTGGAGTAATGCCCGTGGAGTCATGAGCCCAAAACAGGACCTTGTTGACATCAACCTTCCAGACACACCAAGATTACTGTCCATTCCGCTCCTGGTATGTCAACAACAGATAGTGATTGACCCCAACCATCAGCTGATACACGGCTGCCTTCCGAGTCCAACATTGCCACACTGCTGGCTGTCCTCTCCAGTGCTTCTGCTCGCAATTTGCCGTGTAGCTTCAGATACACCACTCTTGTGTACCAGTCATCCTCCAGCCAGTATTCCCACCTCTTGTCATTGCTTGGCTGATTGGCACTCATTATCTCCAAGGCACTCTCTTCCTTCCCTGGTCTGCCAAACTCCATAGCCTCCATCAGTAGCTTTGACATGCCGTCTGCCAGCGCATTTTCTTTTCCTTTGATGTGGATAATTCGGAAATCATATTCGCTCAACCCCAGCTGCCAGCCATCAATACGTCCTTTGTCCGAGTTCTACAAGGCAGTCTTCAAGCACTCATGATCGGTGTAAATCAAAACAGGGTGTTGATTCTCATTGACAAGCCACCTGGTTGACTCAAGGCACCGGATGATCGCCAAAGCCTCCTGCTCAGTGGTGTGGTAATGAGTCTTGGCATCAAGAAACTTCTTGGAGATAAACTGCATTATCCTCATGCCTCCGACGAGTTTGGATGACATGACCGTTTCCACCAGTTTATCTGTGAGCTGGAAGAGAACACCTCCGTACTAGGCCAATCCAGAGGAATCGCAAGTAAGGTGATATCGCTGCACCGGATCGCCTTCGTGACACGCATATTCTAGGACAGCTCTCCTGACGCTCCTGAATGACCGATCCGCTTCTTCCGACCAATGGAATCCGATTTCTTTCATATGCACCTTATTCCTCCTCTTCTTATATCCTCGCTTCTGTTGGTCCAGTTCTGGCACCTTGGCCACCACCTTATGCATTATCCAGAAATGATCCGTCTGCCGTGGAATAAATTTTCTCAGGTAAGTTGTCATATATTCAAACTGATTCAGGTACTTCTCACAGGTTGGAGTAGGGTATTCTGAGAACGTCCTCAGCTTCTCGTTTTCAGGCCGGACTCCTTTTCCACCCCCTTGCAATCCTAGCATCTCGATCTTAGGCATAAAGAAATGACTCTTCACCAGGTTCAAGACCAACTTGGCCCAATGCATCCTAGGAAAGTATTGCTTATGAAGGAAGTCCAGCTGTGCATCGAAAGAAGTCGTGGCGCCCATATCATCATCGAAGAATGCCATGAACGCAAAGCCCTCACTTTCTCCAGATAGCGGCCGTTCTCCCAGTGGCTCAGGAATCGGCCCCATCACAAGATCCTTTAATTGCACATAGGTATCAAGAGCTCCTGTTGGCCCCTGTCCCATTCGAAGGTAGGCAAATTGTCCCAGGATTGAACTGAAGGCAGTCTTGAGTGCATGTGGCTGATAGATCAGGATCGCCCAGTATCCGTTCGCCACGTGTGCCCACCAATATAGCTTAAACTGGGCCATACCCATAGCATTGATGATTGGTTCCATTCTCTACATAGGGTAATTGGTCTTGTTCTTGGCATCATTGATTGGGCAGTAGATATGGACCATCCTCAAATCACTATTCTTCTTCACTGGGAACTTGCAGCTGGTGCTCCAAGGCGAGTTGACCCAGTCTATAATTCCAGCATCCAGAAGTTTGGGTAGGTGCTTTTCTGCCATTCCGCTTCCATCTGTGTATACAGCTTGGGCTTCAATCAGACAGGGTGGTACCTTAATGTTGGAATCCGGTATTCGATCACATCCGTGGCCGGCAACTTCTTCTCCTCATGGCAGAACCGGTCCCTCCAGGTGTACAAGAACCAGAGTGCTCGTGACTTCTCTTCTTTTCTCAATGACTCTCTGACCTGTATCATTGTGACACTGGGGTTGTATCGTAACCGGAGTGTAAATGGAATCAAAGGTAATCTGGCTACTTTCGATAATTCACAGCGGAATAATCTTAGATCTTGTGTGTGGGTTCCGGTGGTAGTGTTCAGTCTGTCCCTTTTTCTTTCGGGAGGGAAGAGCCTGGTTATATGTACTTTTTGGAGGGCCGTGAGATCTGGTGACTTGGGCTAACTATTCCTCTGAGGCTTTTCGACCCCATGGGCAACTCATTGGTCCTGGCAGGGTGTAGATAAGGAGAGATGAGCTTTGTCGGTTTCACACCGCAGGGTCCTCCTGCGGCCGCGTGGGGTAACCGTGTCAGACTTTTTCTCGTACACCTTGCGGGTGACGTGGTAGCTTCATTTCGGGGAACCTACCCAAGTCTGCCGGTTTCCACTCGTTTGTTTTCCCTGCAACCCCCTCAACCCCCGGAGTTAGTCCCTTGTGTGCGGTCTCGGCCGTAAGTTCTAACTCCGTTCCTTATCTCCCTCCTAGACTTCCAGAGCCGATCTTTCCTGAATAGCTAACTACCGCGGTCACCATCCTGGTACGTACCTCTCCAAGGATCCGTCCCGACCCGTGATAATATTCCAGTGTCACACTACCTCCCCCTTTTCTTAGCTTCGTCCCGAAGCTGATGAATTTTTCCAAGTAGCCCATCTCTTTCTGAAGATTTTTTCTGTCGTGATACTTGCCACTGAATGCAGTCCTCTACCCCTGCATCCCTCCCCATGGTTCGCCAGCCGGTTTGGCACTGGGGAGCCTCGGACGATGGGGACCTCAGAGTAGGCCGGTACGTACTCTTACTGATCGGGTCATATTGAATCGTACTCGCCGCCGTGCTGCCTCAAGGCTTGGCCGGCTCGGTTAGGTTCCAGGGTCGCATTGGGCCCAGGGAATCGTGAGAGGCATGGTGTCCTTCGAGCTAGTGACCCGTATGCTCGGCAGTGACTGCGCCCACGTTCTTCCGGGGGGAGACTAGTATGCTGGAGCAGTGACAGCGCTGTAGGGGACTCACTTCACCGTTTATGGGCCTTTTGTGCCAGTTCCGTCGGTCCGAGTCGGTCGCCGAGAGGTCGATACGTTTGTTCTGAACGTTTTTCCTGATTCTCAACCGTTTCGGCCGCATGCACTCCTCGTCAGGCGCCCGGTCGGCAGCTTCTCGTGGTTGCCCGTGAAGCAGGTCCTTTTGTTGGACCGTGATACTGTGGTACTGAAGTCCTCCGCCCCGTCAGCCCACTACCGCCAGGTCCTCGGGGGATCTTGTCTAGCCCTCGGTGAGCCGGTAGTCCCTCGGTGCATCCGGATTCTGTTGATGAAACTCCCGGAGATTCTCCCGACCGCCTACCGAAAAGTTGTCAAATGGTTCCTCCGTCCAGTTCTTGCGTTCCGGATAGTCGAGCCATCGGACCAGATAGAGAACCCGCTTGTTATTGCCCCGGCCATGCTCAACTGAGGACATAACTTCCTCCACATCGTATTCCTCACTTTGCTCGATGTCATCTGCCTCTCAAAGTTCCTTTGAGGGATCCAGCGCTGCTCGAGTAGCGAGACGTGGAAGACGTTGTGAATTTTCCACTTTCGGGGCAATATGAGACGGACCGCAAGCGGGGAAACTATTTTCTCAATTTGGAAGGGACCATGATTTTTGTGGTCCAACTTCTTCGTGGGTCGGCGCGTCTTGATGTTGCGTCCGTTGAGCATGACCAGATCTCCTACCTGATGTGCCGGAGGGATTATTCGTGGCGGGTCGGCGTATCGGCGCATCCATTCCTGCGCGGCTTCTAGTCCTTGTCGTGACTCCTCCTGTATCGCCTGCATCCAGTGCGCGTAAATCGTGCTTGCTGAATTTAGAGGTTCTCCGGTCCGCGGGTCGATGGTCGCTGGGTGTAAGCCGTAATTCGCAAATAAGGGTGTCATCCAGTTCCCCACCGTGACCGAGTTGTTGTAGGCAAACTCAGCCATGGGCAGGAGTGACACCCAGTCATCCTGTTCTCGGCTGACAAACGCTCGTAGGTATGCCTCAATGATCTCGTTAAGCCGTTCCGTTTGTCCGTCCGTTTGCGGGTGGAAAGCGGTGGACATCCTGGGTCGGATTCCAGATAGTTGTAGGAATTCCTGCCATACTTCTGACGTAAACCGTGAGTCTCTGTCAGGCACGATGTCAGTGGGTAGCCCATGGTGTTTCCATATTTCCCTGGCGAAGATGATTGCTAGGTCTGCTGCGGTCTTTTCGCGGAGTGGTATGAAGTGCGCCATCTTCGTGAATTGGTCGATCACCACACACAGCTGATCGCATCCTTCTGAGAGTGGCAGTTCCATGATGAAGTCCATCGCAATTGATTGCCCTGGCGCATACGGGAGTTCCAGTGGTGAGGATAGTCCGTAGGGTTGATGTCAGGACGCCTTGTTTTTCTGGCACTCCGAGCAGCTTCGGACGACGTCAATAATTCTCTCGTTCATTTTTGGCCACCAGAAGTTTCGTCGTATTAGTTCGATCGTTTTATCCTGTCCCATGTGTCCGGCCACCCTCGTGTCGTGTTCTGATTCTAATATTTGCTGTACCATGCCCTTGGGTATCCAGAGCAGGTTCCTTCGGTACAGCAAGTCGTCCTTGTTTTCTATCTCCTTGTCCTTTCGGACCTTCGACGATAACTCTCCTATCGCCGCTTCCTGTTTCCTTGCCTGTTTGTAGGCTTCATCCTTCTTCCCTTCTTCCTTGACTTTTGCCAGGAACTTGTCCGACCACTTTCTACCAGGGTGCGAGGTGAGCCGAGCTGAGGAGCAGATGAACGCCCTGCCTTGTCGATTTGGTTCCGTAAATTGCTTTTCTTGCAAAACCGTTGTGAATGGCTGGTTTTCTATCCCCCCCTTTTCAGGGTGGTACTCCGAACGCCTGGATAACCCATCTGGTTTTCCATTCTGTGTTCCGGGTCGATAGTGTATCTGAAAATCGATTCTAGCCAGCTCTTGTGCCCACCTTGCTTGTCTTCGGTTGAGTACTTTGGTCGTTGTGAAGTACTCTAGGTTTTGGTGGTCGGAGAACATCTACACCTTGTGGGTTGCTCCCTCGCAGTAACGTCTCCAATGTTTGAAGGCATCCACAATGGCCAGTAGTTCCTTGTCGTGGATTTTGTAGTTGATTTCCGCGGGTGTGAACTTCCGGAAGTGAAACGCCACTGGGTGTAGGCGGTTTTCCTCGTCGCGTTGTTATAGAACCGCTCCAATAGCAAAGTCCGAGGTGTCGGTCTCCATGATCACTGGTCTCTTGGCATCGAAGTGGGCTAGTATTGGTGCCGAGGTGAACCTGTGTTTAAGTTCTCTAAAAGCTGTTTCTGCCTCATTATTCCACGTCCATTTTTCCGTTTTCTTTGCTAACTCTCTGAGGGGTCATGCTATTCTGGAGTAATCCCGAATGAAACGTCGGTAAAAATTAGCAAATCCCAAGAACGATTGTACTTCGGTGAGGGATTTGGGGGTTTTCCAATGCAGGACTGCTTCCACTTTGTTTTTGGCCATCTCGATTCCATTTCTTCCTATCACATAGCCCAGGAACTCCACTTCCTGGGCTCTCCAGATGCATTTTTCGGCGGCCACCGCTAGCCCGTTTTCCTGCAAGCGCTGTAGCACTTCTTTCACAAGTTGGTCGTGCTCTTCTCGGGTTTTCGCGTAGACCAGGATGTCGTCTATAAAGGCCAGTACTCCTACGTCCAGCAGGTCCGATAGCACATGATTCATCATATCCTGAAAGGTGGACGGCGCGTTGGTAAGTCTGAACAGAATTACCTGGAATTCATATAATCCGTAGCGGGTCCTGAACGCCGTTTTCCATTCATCTCCTTTCATTCGGATGAGGTTGAACCCGTTTTTGAGATACATTTTTGTGAACCATTAAGCCCCCTGGACTCGGTCCTGGAGTTCCTGCATGAGTGGAAGCGGATTTCGGTTTTGGATCGTTATGCTGTTGAGGCCTCGATAGTCCACGCACAATCGGAGTCCTTGGCTGCTGGGTTTGGGAACGAACAAAATGGGAGATCCTGCCAATGATGTTGACCTCTTAATTTTTCCCGTTCTTTCCATTTCTTTCAGCCATTCCCTGAGGGTTTGGAGCTCTATCTCGGAGAGTGGGTAAATGGGTCCCCAAGGTGCCGGGCTTCCTTCTTTAATGTCGATTTTGCAGTCGTACGGCCGGTGTTTCGGAAGTGCGTGGGCGGCTTCTTTGCTCATGATGCGTAGGTACTGGTGGAATTCCAAGGGTACTTGCTTTAGGGGGTCCGGGTTCTCGTCAATGGCTGTGACGTAGCCTATGAGCTGAGCGGAAGGTTCCGTGTTCACCGATTCATCCCAGGTTAGCGAGAATTCTTTGGTTTCATACTTTGTGCATTGTTCAAGACACCTGGTGCTGTTAAAGCGTACTTCCTCCGAGGTCCAGGCTCCCAGAGGCGGGTGTTCCGTTACCCACAAGAAGGGGAGGAAGATGTCGATGTCTATGTCCATGGGAGATATTTCGAAGCTTTCCATCATGTAGTGCTTCCTGTGTTGCAGGCGCAAGGGCTTTGTATAATATTGGCCCGCACCGGGTACTGCTTCTCCGGTATAATTTTCGATCCTGACCGGTTCGGGGTGAGGCATTTGTTCGAGGCCTAGTCGTTCCAGCGTTCGTTGGCTTATCAGGGCAATCGAACAGCCGGTGTCCAGCAGGGCCCTAATCCTGTGTTGGTGGTTCCCTTGGTGTAGCAACATTTCTATTATTGGTCGGGTGCTGTGAGTGGAGATCCGAGGTTTCTTAGGTGAGGTTCCAGCACTTGGTTCCCTCCTTCGCTTCCTGGAGATTCCACATACTATTGTAAAGGCCTTTGGTTGCGGCGTGACCAGGCCCTTCAAAAATCCTCGTCTTCGCTTTCCCACATAGGTAGTGTGTCGATTTCCATTGTTTCTACGGCCGCTACCTTTCATTGTTTGGCCGCGGGAGACACGTCTTCCTTGTCGTCCCATTTTCTCTTTGCGTCCGAGACTGCCCCCACCTTCCACGGGGCGGGCGGAAGCACCGTTCCTTTCCGAGTTTTGACGGACAGGCATTCGTAGGTTTTGTGGCCCGTTCGTCCACATCGCCAGCAGTCTTCTCGGCTCTGGCGGTATTCTTCTTTTTCGTTGTTGGGCAAGCCCTTCATGGCTTCGTCCATGGTTGGCCAGGTGTCCTTTTTTCCGAACCAGATGGGCTTGGTTGCTACGTTGCTGGGGCTCTCGCGGGGGTGGTTTTCTTTTTGCTTGGAGCTCGTCCAGTTCTTGTACTTTTTGTCCTCCTTTTCCTCTGTCCGACCACTTCCTGTGCTTCCCGTCTGCCCCCTCATTTGCTCCTTGGCCTGCTTCAGGGCCTTCTTTCTCTCGACTTGGAGTGCTGCCTGATAGGTGGCATGCAGGAACCCCTCATCGTCCACGAACTCCCCGAGGTAGTGAGCGAACCGCATGTCGATTACTGCCTCGGGCATTGCCAGGTCAATTTTCTCCTGCAGACTTTCTCCTGTAGCTCGAGCGAGGTTGTTGAGCGCTCGGAACTCGGTCATATAGGCCCAAATGTCCCCGGTGTACCTAAGCTGGCTCAGCTTGAGTTGGGCGCCAGCTGCCTCACGGTAGTCAAAGTATTCGGTTCGGATGGCTGCGGAGTAATTGGCCCAGGTATCGCTTTTGCCAATCGTATCGTATCAGTGTAGGTCCCACGCTTTGGCAGTACCGGTGAGGAGCGTTCCTACCAAGACGATTTTTTGTTGGTCGGAGGTTTCGGGATAGAAACTCAGGTATTTTGTTACCGTTTTCCGCCAGTTGTTGAAGGGGGTCATTGGTTTGCCATTGAACGTCTCGGGGTTTTCCATTTTTAGACGGGAGGTTCGGATTCAGTTTGGCTCGGCCGTGGCGCCCCGTGTGGCTCTTGCTACTCCTTCTGCCACTAGTTGTACTAGGTCGTGCGTGGTAATTGTAGGCGCAGGGTTCCTAGGTGGCGACGGAGAGCGGAGGCGCCGGAGAGGCGGTCGGGGTGGTTCGGATGGTGGGCCCGAAGGAGGTCCTGCTGTCGATCCGGGTGGTGTGGAGGGGGGATTTCCTCCTTGTCCTGCCGCTGGCTCAAAGGCTATTGGCCTTGGAGACACGTGGCGCCTGAGCTGCTCCAGCTGCTGCCTCTTTTCAGGCGTCGTGGGTACCGCCGGGGGTCTCTGTCGTCGGAGCGTTGGTCTCGGGTTTAGGCCTAGCGGGCTTCCCAGTGTTGGTTCTGAGTGGGCTGATGGGGCACTGGTGCTGGTCTACCTCACAGGGCTTCTCCACGCAGGGGGTGCTGCCGGCACTGGTGGTGTTGTGGGTAGCGGGATCCGGGTCGCAATGCATTGGATTTCTGCTCTTGCTTCCCGGAGTTGGTTTTCCAGGGTGGATACCCGGTTCTGGTGTGCTGCTGCCCATAATTCCACGTTGCCTTGGAAGTTGGCCAGATGTTGATTCCGGGCTGTGTTTGCTTCTGCCTGGAAGGACAGGGCATCGTTCACTCGAGCCAGCTGAGTCGCCTGACATATTTGTCGTTCGTTGGCCTCGTTGGTGCGCTCAATGATGGCTTGCCAAACGTTTGTGGCTAGGGATTGGTACGCATTTGCTGCGCTCGACAGCTCGCTGCGTATCCATTCTTCTGCTATTTTTTCATTAGCGTTGGCTCGGTTATACACGTACCTAGTTCCTTCTGCTAAGGTCTGGTAGGCCTGCTCGATCTCCCTTGTTTGTCGGTCCGTCCTATCGTAGGCGTCCCCACACAGCTCCGTAAGCTGTTGTAAGTCACTTTCGGCCTGCCATTGCTGGCGCACCAGGGATCTAACCCAGACTGCGGGATTGGCTATTTCCACCGCTTGTTCCGGTCCAGAGGCTCCGTCGGTGATTTGGAGCAGGTCCCGTGGGGCCCTGAGCCTGAGCATATTGAAGTCCGAAGCAGTTGTCATTGCTTAATACTGGTCGAGGAAATCTCCGGTGTAGATGGTTGAGTTGTAGTCAAATGGGTAGTCGAATAAGTCCAAAAGTTCGTCTTCGTCAAAGTCGGCTGATTGGGATAGCAGTGCGCAGTTCCACCACTGTTGGGTATACCAATGGTATGGGGCGCACTCGATTCTTTCGTGGGCTGGCTTAGGTCCGTTGAAGAATTTGTCCCACTGCTCGTATTTTGAGATTTCGTCGTCGATTGACTGAAAGGTGTAGTCGAAAGAATATTGAGTTTTAGGCTCGACGAAGGTAGATAGTTCGAGGTGACAAAGGTGTTCTTCGAAGTAGGTGTCGTCAAAGCCCATCACGAAAGTAAGGTGATTTGAGATCAAGATTATAGTGTGACACTGGGGTTGTATCGTAACCGGGGTGTAAATGGAATCAAATGTAATCTGGCTACTTTTGATAATTCACAGCGGAATAATCTTAGATCTTGTGTGTGGGTTCCGGTGGTAGTGTTCGGTCTGTCACTTTTTCTTTCGGCAGGGAAGAGCCTGGTTATATGTTACTTTTTGGAGGGCCGTGAGATCTGGTAACTCGGGCTAACTATTCCTCTGAGGCTTTTCGACCCCGTGGGCAACTCATTGGTCCTGGCAGGGTGTAGATAAGGAGAGATGAGCTTTGTCGGTTTCGTACTGCAGGGTCCTCATTCGGCCGAGCGGGGTAACTGCGTCAGACTTTTTCTCGTACACCTTTCGGGTGACGTGGCAGCTCCATTTTGGGGAACCTACCCAAGTCTGCCGGTTTCCACTTGTTTGCTTTCCCTGCAACCCCCTCAACCCCGGGAGTTAGTCCCTTGCATCCGGTCTCGGCCGTAAGTTCTAACTCCGTTCCTTATCTCCCTCCTAGACTCTCAGAGCCGATCTTTCCTGAATAGCTAACTACCACGGTCCCCATCCCAGTACGTACCTCTCCAAGGATCCGTGCCGACCCTTGATAATATTCCAGTGTAACAATCATCTTTCCTTCACCTTGGTTGAACCACTTCATGATTTCTTCTTCTGAGCTTGTCCTAATATCCATGGTCCTTAGGCTTTCAGCCGGTTGCCAATGCGTTGACTATCCCAGCATGTTCCCAAAGGATCGTTACAACTCTCCATCCGATTCAGGGTTTCCTTCCTCCATGACGTTTCCTTCCATCCCCTCTCCTTGAATTCCAACGTCTCTAGCAGTCCTTGCAACTCACTCTTCGAACTCCTGTATCCACTTCATCTGCTCCTTCCACGAAATCCATGGTTCTGGCAATCTCTTCCTCCCTCTTTGTCAGGACACTGACTCCTATTTCATCCATCTTGCCCAGTCCTCCCAGTCTCCTCCTCCTCCAAACAAGTCCCTCTCTCCAGTCTCCAACAATAACAAATAACAGTCCCTCACAACACTCATCAACCCCTTCGTCACTCCGGAATTGGGCTCTACTACCCCTATTCCGTCCCACCACGCCCACTCTCCCTTCTCAGTTGTCCTCCTCTTGTGATTTTCTCCTCCTCTGATCTCAGCTTTCCTGTTCCTCGCCGTCTCGGTATTCTCGTCTCTTCTGGTCGCTTCCTCCGTCATCGCAGTCTTCTCAGTCTATCTTGTCTCTTCTTTCATTGTCTTGATATTCTTGTCTCTTCTAGTTGCTTCTTTCGTTGTCTCGCTCTTCTCATTTCTTCTAGTTTCTTCTTTCGTCTTCTCGATATTCTTAGCTCTTCAAGTCGCTTCTTTTGTCTTCTCGCTCTTCCCATTTCTTCCAGTCTCTTCATTCGTCTTCTCGATATTCTTGTCTGTACTAGTCACTTCTTTCGTCGTCTCGCTCTTCTCATTTCTTCCAGTCTCTGGTTTCGTCTTCTCGGTCTTCTAGGACTTCTCGTTCTTCTCATTTTTCTCGCTTCTTCTTGTCACTTCTTTCATCGTTGCCGCTACGGCATCCGCAGTACCCCAATATTCCTCCGATCCTCGCAAATGCTCAAACAATTGAATCGCTTCTTCTAAACATCTATCTGTAATGCTCAAAGAATCAAACAAATCATCAGTAACATGCACCTCCAACTCACAGTCCGCAATAACATCCTTCTCAATGCTCAAAGCACTACTAAAATTACAAGAAAGTATTTTGCTGTAAGAAATATCCATGACCTCCTTAAACCTCACCACCTTCGACCTGACCGGTCCTTCACGCCAATTCCCAACCTCTGCCAACTCTGAGCAATCAAAGACTGCTCCTAATTCTTTTGAAACCAAGCTGCCCCCATCCTCGCCATTACTTGAATGCCCGGCACCTCGTGGTGGAGTTCATTTCCCGAGTCCTCATCCTCCAAGTACTCTGCATCATCATTTTCGCTTGACTCTGAGTCTGCATCCAAAGCATCCATCTCATCAGAATCCTGATCAATGTCCATCTCGGTCTCAGACTCTTGAGCTTTTATCTTCTGGTAGAGTATCTCACACAGGTCATTCCGAGACATCTTCAATTCATCGACCGATTCCTCATCCAAGCCAGATTGCTCCGCTTCTTAGTGCACAATCCCAGTGCACAGTTGAGGGATGTCTCCCTTCTCTTGGAAAGACACCAACGAAGCTTCTATGGTGTATTGGTGTCCGGCCATATCATGGATGTGGTAAATGTCCTTGCTGTGGGTCGCGTAGTGCTTGTACCTGCATCAACCATCATCGACCCAGAAGTAGCATGTATGAGGATCGACCACCTTGGTCTAGCAGGTAATAGCAACAGATTGACACAGTCACTTGAGACACTGTGACATTAAGATTCACGTAGTATTTGATTTTATGGAATGTAGAAGCGGCAGTTTTCATGACTACATCGGTCTGCAGGCATAAAATCAGGTCCATCCGGCAGGCCAGTGACCAAGGCACCATATTGAGGACTGATCCGCCATCCACAAGGACGCGCTTCAGGAGTCCTGCAGGGTGGTTCCCTCCTGCCTCACAAACCCAGATGGTCGTGTCAAAGTTGACGATCCTTCCCACAGACTCAGACAAGGCTTTTCCCCTGGTTCCGGATCAATCGGCCGGGAACACCAGTTCGGTCAGTGACACAAGTTTTTCCTTGGCTTTCCCCTTCCTAGGCGGCTGCTCCTAAACCAGTCTGTAAGACACTTCTTGATGGGTACTAGAAGCCAACATGAAGAGCTGGCCATAGGTCAAACCTTGCACCTTGTTATCCCTCAGGGTGGCCATGGTGTTGAATTTCAGTTGCCCTTTCATCATCCGAATAGGCTCGCACACTTTCAGAGGACGACGTTTCCTTCTTGGCTTTTCGTGCAGATCGGCTGGGTTGACCACAGGAGGTAGATCTCCCAAATCTTCTTCTGGAATGGCAGGTCCTCGGCCAATTGGTTTCAAGGTTGGTCGTTTTGTTTGAGGCCATTGCTCCACAGCTTCTCTGTCCGAGTGTAACGGCACAGGGTCAGGCGGGCTTCCGGTAGCAGGCAGGACAAGGGCGGCGGCGAGCAGACGGCGCGCAGCAGGGAGAGGACAAGGGCGGCGGCGAGCAGACGGCGCGCAGCGGGGACAGGAGAAGGGCGGATGGCGAGCAGTCGGCGCGCAGCGGTGACAGGACAAGGGCGGCGCGCAGCGAGCGGACGGCGCGCGGCGAGAGAGAGGTGTGGGAAAGAAAGTGTGGTTCTTCTATTAGGAAACTTAGGAAACAAGTTGTTGCGTGAGGAAGGAAAAGGAAG
>Ga0307516_10000606_pt1 | contig 48634 bp, 40 predicted proteins | sample 19_EM_MG_FD_203310 | JGI IMG/M metagenome (GOLD analysis project Ga0307516, IMG submission 203310) | Populus trichocarpa ectomycorrhiza microbial communities from riparian zone in the Pacific Northwest, United States - 19_EM | ecosystem: Host-associated > Plants > Roots > Unclassified | place... | reverse complement strand
GCACCGAGAGATAGCCACCACTCAATTCACCACCCTCATATCTCTCTCGTAAATATTGACCACCCCCCCCCCCCCCCCACTTTTGGTCCCCCCCCATTTTGGACGGACACGGAATACCTACCCCACACTGAGTAATTAACTCCCAGCTTGGGCAGCAGCGACACCCAACTCAAATGCCCAACGCCAGTCTTCCTGCCCTGGGCCTTGCCCGTCTGATTCAGAGTCATAGGTCCCATCCACCGGTCGCGCCATCCTTGTGCATGGAGTCTTTCGAGGATGGTCCCGTCTGGGAATGAGGGAGTCAGCATCCACACGAGTCTCACGAGGCTGAAAGCTGACGTTCCGTCCCTGACAATCGGCTCCCTGAGGTGGTACCTGAGCGTTCCCACCGGTTCTGGGTCTGGCGGACCTCAGTTCCGTGATTCCGGATGACGCGGGTCCAGATGACGAAGGCCCGGAACTCTCTCCTGACGAAGCCGTGACAGGGGCGACCCTGGAGGCCAGCCGGGGGGTAGGAAATGCGGTGGTAGGTGGGGGTATTCGTCATGGGGATGGGTTGCGAGTTCGTACTCACCGCTACGGTAAGACGAGCCATCTGCTCCCGAGGCCCATTCGACCGGTTCTTAACCAGCGAGGATGACGTCTTCGCCACGCCTGGAAACTGGTCATGAGGGGAGGACTCGCCCTCTCCCTCTCGGCGGCCGCGAGCAGCCCTCAGCAGGTGGGTATGGAGCAGGCCTGGAATTTTGCCAAGAGTTGGAGGAAGGGGGCGAGGGAAGCTAGGGGGTGGAGGAAATGGATGTGGCGGAGGATGGAGCCTCTGATAGGCCGGCCACCCCCACCCCGGCTCCGGTCACGCCGACCAAGGGCAGCAAGCGGTACGCCTTACCCGGTAAGCAGGAAACCCCCCGAGCAGGACGGTTGGCACCCCAGCCCAAAGATTCAAGACCAGCGCGGTGCTGGCGGAAATGTTGGCGGCAATTGCCAACTTGGAAACGAAAGTGGGCCAGACGCTATCAGCCCTGGCTGAGAAGGTAGAGGCAGCTAAGAAACAGCACGCCCTGACACGCAGCCGTGGAGGTCATGATGGAAGTGATGGCGAAGAAAGGGCACTGGGAGGTAGAGCAGTGGGAAGTTTTGGTGGCGGTGATGGGCAACCGGCAGCGGGAGATGGGGGAGGTCATGCAAGCGGTCAGCACGGTGGGAAACGGGTTTAGGTGGAGGTAGCCGCAGCGGCAGCCAGGCGCGGCCCCACCCACCAGGGTTCCCAATAATCCGTTCAGTCCAATCCGAGGCAAGGACTGAGACGGATTAAACGAAATAATCCCAGAAAATACCGTATTATCTCACTTAAGAGGTTCACCTATAAACGCCACTGTTATAGGTACTGAGCAAGCCATGCTGGGCAAGGAATGCCGGCAACGAGCCACACCGGGAAAAAGCCGCCGGGATCGAGCCGCCGGGAACAAGCCGCCGGGAACAAGCCAGGCTGCGCGAGCAATACTGTGAACGGGACTTGATGGACGCGAAATACCGTGAGCAAGCCATGCTGGGCGAGGAATGCCGGCAACGAGCCACAACGGGAAAAAGCCGCCGGGAACGAGCTGGCAGGAACGAGCCGCCGGGAACAAGCCGCCGGGAACAAGCCTCCGGGAACATGCCGCCGGGAACAAGCCGCCCGGAACGAGCCGGCAGGAACGAGCTGCCGGGAACAAGCTGCCGGGAACAAGCCGCCGGGAAGAAGCCAGGCTGCTCGAGCAATACTGTGAACGGCGGGACTTGCTGGGCGAGCAATGCCTCGAACGAGCCCTGCTGGGTGATCAATGCCGGGAACGAGCGACGCCGCGAAGAAGCCACGCCTATCGAGTAATGCCGGGAACGAGACGCCGGGAACGAGCCACGCTGTGCGAGCAATACTGTGAACGGGACTTGATGGGCGCGAAATGCCATGAGCAAGCCATGCTGGGCAAGCAATGCCGGCAACGAGCCACGCCCGGAAAAAGCCGTCGGCAACGAGCCGCCGGCAACGAGCCACGCTGCGCGAGCAATACTGTGAATGGGACTTGCTGGGCGCACAATGCCGTGAGCATGCCACGCCGGGCGAGCAATGCCTCGAACCACCCTTGCAAGGGTGATCAATGCCGGGAACGAGCCACGCCGGGAAGAAGCCGCACCGATCGAGTAATGCCGGGAACGAGGTGCTGGGAACGAGGCGCCGGGAACAAGCCACGCTGCTTGAGCAATACTGTAAACGGGACTTGCTGGGCGCGTAATGCCGTGAGCATACCACACCGGGCGAGCAATGCCTCGAACGAGCCTTGCTGGGTGATCAATGCCGGGAACGAGCCACGCTGCGCGAGTAATACTGTGAACAGGACTTGCTGGGCGCGCAATGCCGTGAGCATGCCACGCCGGGCGAGCAATTCCTCGAACGAGCCTTGCTGGGTGATCAATGCCGGGAACGAGCTACGCCGCGCAAGCAAAAGTGTCAACGGGACTTGCTGGGCGCGCCATGCCGTGAGCAAGCCACGCTGGGCGAGGAATGCCACGAATGAGCGGAGGCCCGTAATAAGAAAGGAAAAAGAAAAAGCGACAACACAATGGTGCGGGAACCATCCTTATGCACAGCGAACTCAAACGCTCACTCGCACTCACACTCACTCACCTACAGCACAGTACACGGCTATGTGGGAACGATGGTATCGCACTGCGCTGAGTGGTACTACACAGTGGCAGCCATATTCCGTAAAGATCGGTACAGTGTGCGGCAAGGAGGCAACACTGGTACTGCATGGTATGTGGCCAGGCGGCGACACCAGTATCGTACAGTGACGAGCGGTACTGTGCAGTATGCATCCGTACTATTCCAGTATGATTTGGCTTCGGTTCACCGCCTGCGGCAAGATTCCGTACTGGCCGGTACGGTGTGCGGCAAGGCGGCGACACCGGTACTGCACAGTACGTGGCCAGGCGGCGACACCCGTATCGTACTGTGACGAGCCGTACTGTGTAGTACGCATCCGTACTATCCCAGTATGATTTGGCACAGGGTGCGGCATGGCCGGAACATAGGTACAGCACTGCGCCGGGGCATACTGACCAATACCAGTCATTACCATTATCAGGCGGTCGCACTGGTGCAGCACGCAGCGTTAGCTGCCAGGTCTGTTCGTTTTTGTACTCGTCATTACAACGAAGTACCCAGCAGTACCGATACTGTGGCGTAATCGAGTGCGGTACCGGTCATTACTGCGGACACGGTACCGACCGGTACGTCGCCGGAACTCGAATTTACGTCGGTACTGACGCTTACGTGGCGGTACACATTTTTACGTTGCGGTACGGCGCTAGCCGGGCGTACCCTTGCTGGCGTAGACCTGGTGTGGTCAAGGGAGCATGTCTCTACCCTAGACCGAATCAGGTCGTCTATCTGCAGCCCTTAGGTGGACCAGCTGGTCGTGTTCTTCCAAAGTTTTGGCATAGATTAGAATGTCGTCCATGTACGCCAGTAGGGTCTGCAGTAATGAATGGTACCACACTGAATTGCCCCACACTACGGGTACTGCTGGGTACTTTGTTGTAATGATGAGTACACAAACCAACTGAACTCGCAGCTAACGCTGCGTCCTGCACCAGCAGGACCACCTGATAACAGTACTGACCAGTATTGGTCTGTACGCTACGGCGTAGTGCTGTACCGATCTCGCCGCCGCGCCGGAGCGAGTACCGACCTGTACGGAAAATGGCCGTGCGCGGCGAACCGAATCCAAATAAGACGGGTAGAGTACCTACGCGTAGCACGCAGTATGGCTCGTCACAGTACGATACCGGTGTCCCCGCCTAACCGCGTACCGTGCAGTACCGGTGTCGCCTCCTTGCCGTGCACCGTACCGACCTGTACGGAATCTGGCCGCGCGCGGCAAACCGTAGCCAAATCAGACGGGTAGAGTACTGACATGTACAGGGCAGTACCGCTCATCAAAGTACGATACCAGCATCTCCGCCTCGCCGCGCACCGTACCGACCTGTACGGAATATGGCCGCACGCGGTGAACCGAATCCAAATAAGACGGGTAGAGTACCGACGCGTACCGCGCAATACCGCTCATCACAGTACGATACCGGTGTCCTCGCCTAACCGCGTACCGTGCAGTACCGGTGTCGCCGCCTCACCGCGCACCGTACCGACCTGTACGGAATATGGCCATGCACGGCGAACCGAATCCAAATAAGACGGGAAGAGTACCGACGCATAGCGTGCAATACCACTCGTGACAGTAAGATACCGGTGTCCCCGCCTAACTGCGTACCGTGCAGTACCGGTGTCGCAGCCTCGCCGCACACCATACCGACCTGTACGGAATATGGCCGCACATGGCGAACCGAAGCCAAATCAGATGGGCAGAGTACGGACACGCACCGTGCACTACCGCTCGTCACACTACGATACTGGTGTCCCTGCCTAACCGCGTACTGTGCAGTACCGGTGTCGCCGCCTCGGTGTGCACCGTACCGACCTGTACGGAATCTGGCCGCGCGTGGCGAACTGTAGCGAAATCTGACTGGGACTATACGGATGCATACTGCGCAGTACTGCTTGTCACAGTACGATACCGGTATTCCCGCCTAACCGCGTACTGTGTAGTACCGGTGTCGCCGCCTCGCCGCGCACCATACCGACCTGTACGGAAACTGGCCGCGCACAGCGACCCGAAGCCATATCAGGCTGGGTTTGTACGTACGCGTACTGCGCAATACCGCTCGACGCAGTGCAATACCGATACGGCCACCCGGCCGTACACAGTACCAGCCCGTATGCACATCGGCATTGGGTCGAGTTTCGATGACGTGGCCCCTTCCTGTATAGAATTACTACTTACTTGCTGTGCGGTCCGCTTTCCCCGTCAGGCCGCGAACCATACCGGCGTGAACTCACCCCATCCGCCCGCAGACACTTTCCTAGGGCTGCAACCACTATATTGGTATTACAGTGTGCGACTGGGCATCACTGCCATCGGGCGGATAGCGGACGGGAACTGGTCAAAATCTACGTCACCATACTCTATAGGCTGAATGCGAGTATGAATGGACAAAAAATGACTCCGTCGGCATCATGTGTTATCACTTGGTTCCAACATCTCCTATCACTCGATGTCGCATTCTGCCATGATTCCTTGGTACTGTGTAGCTCGATACGGTTCAGTACCGTCGATTTTGGTCCAGAACGGACCAGTGGTTCACATAACACCACCACATCTCCTTAACCCACCCTGCAGGCGGCCAGTAGGCAGAGATTCCTCGTGATTTCCTATGAGGCTGCAGATATGTACTGTTTCGCAACAAATGTTACTGTGCAGTACCGCATGATTGATTCACCTACCCGTCTCATATACTGGCTTGTACAATCCATTACCGATGTATACGGAAGTCCATCAGTTTTGTGCGAACGCGTATTGCGATACCGATGGTATAGTAAGTCTTTGGGGTCGAAGATAGTGGGCTAAACGGGTGACTCATGGTGACTCGGAAGATAGGTTAGAGCTGGGTATTGTAATTTGTAAGTGGACAACTAGGGTTGAGCTAATTTGTAAGTGTGGCGGGACTTCCTTCCCCAATCTTAAATAGTTGCTGCTTGTTTGTAGAAAGATGGTCAATCCTCCGACCAATACACCCGATTATCCCCGTCCCCGACACGTTTTGGTTGGGAATTGTTCCCTTCCTTTCCCAACAAGACCACTTACGCAGTGCCCATTTTCTTGGCTCCTCCACACCGTACCGAAGCAAACGGATTATGGTTGCGCCTGGCGTTCCCAAGCCAGGAATTGTACGGATGCGTACGGCGCAGCGTGATACCGGTGTTCCGGTCTGGCCACGTACCGTGCAGTATCAGTGTTGCCGCCTTGCCGTGCACCGTAGCGAACCGTACGGAGTATGGCAGCGCGTGGCAAATCGAAGCCAAATCAGACTGGAATTGTACGGACACGTACTGCACGGTACTGCTCGTCACAGTACGATACTGGTGTCCCCGCCTAACTGCGTACCGTGTAGCACCGAATGGCCATGTAGAGTACCGACCTGTTCGGAATCTGGCTCTACGCAGCGAATCGAAGCCCAATCAGACTGGAATTGTACGGACGCGTACTGCACGGTACTGCTCGTCACAGTACGATACTGGTGTCCCTGTCTAACTGCGTACCGTGTAGCACCGAATGGCCACGTACACTACCGACCTGTTTGGAATCTGGCCGTACGCAGCGATTCGAAGCCCAATCAGACTGGAATTGTATGGACGCATACTGCACGGTACCGCTTGGTGCAGTGCAATACTGGCACCACCACCCGGCCGCACACAGTGCCAGGCCGTACGAACCGGGTGGGCCGAGTCTTGCTAGTGTGGCACCTTACTACGTTGAACTATTCCTTGCGATTTCCCCGCCAAGCCGCGCTCCACACTGGCGTCTACTGACCGCCCTTGCAGTCACTGGCTTTGCTGAATGTTCATATCAAATACCTCACCGGCATCTTATGATATCACATGCATGAATCATCGCAAGTCACTCATTGCCGTCACTCCCAGTGAGTTTTACTTTGTTTTCGTCGTGGCCGGTAGTGTGTGGTAGTGAGCCTTACTGGCTGTTTCCCTACACCAAATCACCATGCTTCTTTGACTGGAAAAACTTTCCTGCCTCCGTACCGTTGAGGACGGTTCAGTGTGCTACTGTATGTGAGGGTACCTTAAGAAGATGCCGCCCTGTATGCATAGCTGCAGCTGATCCCGGTAGCCGGTGTTGGATTACGCCGCCTGGTATCGCTTGCTACCGCTGCATACATTCCGGTGTAATACGCATCGATCGCAACTAATTGAGCCGCCAACTTCTCGCTAATCGCTGTAGCAGCCGTCGTGACAACTTACACATGTTCACCATCCATCGACGGCGCGATGTCTCTCGCTACGAAGAAAGCAGAATCACATCATTGCGATCTAGATCGCGTGCTCAATCAATTGTTAAATTCCAGTGGTTGACATCCAATCAAGCTGTTTTCGCTGGCTGACTTCAGAAATAGGGCCTCAACCCGCCGATCACGTACACGTGGACCCAGTCGCTACCGAGCACGAGCAACCAGCGCGGACGCAGACAAGAATTACTAATACGCAGTGGAAGGTGATTGTATGTGCCACATACGTCTCCTTAGCTGAAAGTACTGACATTTACACAGTGGGAATACTTTCACGGTGGAATGATATGGGCCACGCCAGATACAGAGGACGATATCCGAGACGTCATGAATTCCACTGGGTTGACGCGCAAAACTCTCCTACAAGCGATGAGCAACGAACGAAAATGATACAGATACGAGGGGTACAGCGATGATGATCTCAAGGGGTTGCGAGCGAGCAATAATCTTGTATTGAAGCTTGATGATGCCTGTGAGGCACTCAACGTGTGTATTCAGGTGGGGTCACCGCCCACAGGTGCTCACGAAAGGTTGAAACTGGTGGCAAATCTTGCGGTATGAATCATTTCCTTCCTGATGCGAAATTCCTCTGAATTGAACTACAGGCTCAGGCGTTCGAGTTGGAATCCAGCACGTTAAAGTACATTCCAGTACAGGCCGGAATGTATTTTGGCCCTCTCCACTATCAGAATGGACTATTTCTTTGTTTGTTAGGGACTGGGAATCGTCAGTACGGCTTAGTACTCAATAGAATGTTCCGCGACCCTCAGGTATTTAAACATGAGCCCGTTCTGAACACTCACAACCAACCATACAAATTCGATCTCACAACAAACCAGCTATACTTGACTTTTTTTTTCATACGAACTCGATCTCGGTAAACCATGAGCCAGCAGGAACTTCCCTCGCAACATTACATTGATGCCGCGGTACGTAAATCATTTGCCAGACGAAGCGCTAGGGCACAGTACTGATGGGTATCGAAGCAAAAGTCATCCGGCGATGACAACACGGTACTACTTATCGAACACCCAGCCCCCACAAGATCCGTCAGTCCTGAAAGAAAACGTGTGAAACAGGATGGTGAATGCATCGATGGGGACATGGACGACGTGAAAGCCAGACAGTTAGATTCCTCAGAGAACTCTGACTCAGCGGTATGTTAGCCATTGATGCAAAGTAGCAGTACTGCTCCGTACTGACAACTATCGAAGAAATTGTCATTCTTTAAGCACTCTCGGTGTAAGAAGGGCCAGGGGTCACATTCTGACGGTGAGTACATCGACCCACCGGTACGTCACCCGTTGATGAAATGTAGCGATACGGTTCAGTACTGACAAGTATCGAAGAAACCGTCATCGGTTAGGAATGCTAGGTGCAGAGGTCCGCCACAATAGGGCGTGGATTCAGCGGTATATTACCCGTTGGTGTAATTTAGCCATACAGCTCAGTACTGACATGTATCGAAGCGACCGCCATCAGTTAGGAATACCCGACGTAGGAAGTAGCAGGGGTCGGATTCTGACGGCGAGTATGTCGATTCACCAGTATGTTACCCATTGTTGAAAGAAGCGATACTGTTCAGTACTGACAAGTATCGAAGAAACCGTCATCGGTTAGGATAGCTGGGCACGGAGGTCCGCTCCAACAGGACGTGGATTCAGCGGTATATTACTGTTGGTGCAATTTACCATACAGCTCAGTACTGACATGTATCGAAGGGACCACCATCAGTTAGGAATGCTCAACGTAGGGAGTACCAGGGGTCAGATTCTGACGGCGAGTACATTGATTTACCGGTATGTTACACCTTTGATACAACATAGGAATACATCTCAGTACTGACAGGTATCGAGAACAAGAGGCAGGGAGCTTCCTCGCAAGAGGATGAAGCCAACGATCAGACACTATACGTTCTTCCACCTGCCAAAAGCGTTAGTCAAGAGCGCCTTCGTACTCGGATCCAGAAACAATATATCCGTCACATGTGGGAGAAGAACCGCGTACCCACACCCATGGAGATCGACTCCTATGTGTTTCGCGAGGAGAAGGCTGCTGAGACCTACGCTTTGCTGACGGAAGGCAAAGATGTACAGCTGATTCGACATTATGTTTGGGAAAAGGGATTGACGGGCAAGGAGTCTGGTTTGTTCAGAAAACTGTATTCCGAGCTTGGGCTCTCCGATACGGCGCTTGCTCAGCAAGAAAAAGTTAAAGTAAGGACCATTTACTGGCGTCCAGTATAGTTCAGTACTGACGGGTATTGCATGCATAGAACAGAATTTGGAATACACACAATACCTTATTATGTCTGAGCGATATGGCGTCGCATGACAAGCCGGACCTAGTCGAGGGCCGATTCAGAGCGATTTTACGGAGCTTAGAGAAGAGGGTTTAGTGAAATATTCGTCATTACCGGCAGGTACCATTCGTCTGTATGTAAACTTATTGAAGGGATTTATATAATGCTTAGTGCTTCACAGTACTTCCCCGTATGGTGCAATACCGCAAAAAACTCGCAAGGGGGCGAGGCTCATACGCGGTGAACACCACTACAAATCTCCCAGTTTATACGGTGATGTACCTCTCAGTACCGACAGTTACGCAGACGTGAGTGCTATAAACTTAAATACATAATTCTAGTATTCGGAACCGAACCATTTGCTCAAAAATTCAAAATCATATCAGTTCAGCTTCCAATAGGCGCCCAATGTATCCGCCAACTTCGCACGGTCGCCCTTCTGCAGCACCGTACCGGCATGCCCGCCATCCTCTGGACTTTCCTTTCACTTGCGCGCTGCCAGACTCTCGGCGCTGAGTGATTGCATCGCATCGCGTTGCTTCTTCCAGACATCCAACTGGGCGGCGAGGCTGAGGGACAAATCGGGCTTGAAAGGGGTGAGCTACTTGTCTCCTTTCTTTCGTATGAAATTCTTCGCCGTGCCTTTGTAGAGCCGACGCATCTGGTTACGGTACCGATCAGAACCACGCAGTATTGACAGATAAGAAAATTTACAAGGTTAGCCTGACCCGCAACACCAAGGGCTTGGATCGCGATGACGAGCTCCAAAATGGTGTCAGCTACTGGTGCGCCACCCCCAGTCGTCTGAACACCCTCGTTGGAGTGTTGTTGCGTGACTATTGGTGCACTGCCACTACTGTCACGGCGCGTGCCAGCTAGGCCTCGACCCTGGGCGCCGACTGGAATGCGGGCGCCGACTAGATTGCGGGAGGATGGAATGTGGAGTGACGCCGTGCGGGCGAGGAAAAGTGGAGTGATGCCGAGCGGGCGACGGATATCCTTAAAAGGAGCCGTCGCCCACTTCTTTCTTTCTTTCTTTCTTCCTTTTCCTTCCTCACGCAACAACTTGTTTCCTTGTTTCCCTGAATAAAGAACCACAGCTTTTTCTCCACAACCCTCCTGTCTTGCCTTACCCGCTGCACGCTGTCCGCCCGCTGCCATCCTTGTCCTGTCCTTGTTGCGCGCCGACCCTTCGCTGCACACCGCCCTTGTCCTTGTCCTGTTCTCGTTGTGCGCCGACCCTTCACTGCGCGCCGTCCTTGTCCTTGTCCTGTCCTTGTTGCGCGCCGACCCTTCACTGCATGCCGTCCTTGTCCTTGTCCCGTCCTCGTTGCGTGCCGACCCTTCTCTGCGCGCTGCCCTCCTCCAGTCCACTGTCGGGAGCCTAGCCTGACCCGGCCCCGTTACACTTTGTTGCGTCAGCCAAACTCTCCCGGTCGCAGAACCCCCCGAATTCCCCAAGAACCTCGAAACTATGCCCGGCGAGTCACCCGAAGCTACAGCCCAATCCGCCTATATCGAGGTCTCACCCGCCTTGCTGGCTAAACTCCACACCATAGCGAATACCGAAGCTTTTGCTGCAAATGCTACCCTGCAATCAGCTTTCACCCACGTCAAGGCATTGGTTATGGAAATCCTCAATGCTCCCACCGCCTACCCAGCTTGGCGTATTGATAACTTGGAAGAGCAGCTGGCCTCCGCGCGTCGGATCGCCGATCGGCTGGCTACCAATACCCCCGGGCCGAGTCGATGAGACAAAATCTCGGACCCCCCCATATACGACGGGAATCGCAATACCCTCAAAGGGTTTGTTGCTCAACTGCAACTCAAACTCTTCAGCGACCCCACACGATTCCCTACTGCTGCTATCCGAATGGCCTACACTTTCAATAGACTCCAGGGGCGTGCTCAAGCCCAGGTTCTTCCCTTCGTTAAGGGTGAGAATATAGAACTGAAGGACACTGAGGAGATCATTCAGATTCTCCACAACATGTTTGGTGACCCGGACCCCGCGGCCACCACCAGAGCCAAACTCTCAACTCTCAAGCAAGGGAAGAAGGAGTTCAACACCTACTTCGCGGAATTCCAGATGCTCGTTTCCAAGCTCAACTGGAATGAGGATGCCAAGCTGGACGCATTGCGAGAAGGACTGTCACATGACCTTCGCCGTATGCTGTTGGGAAGAACGAAGAACCTAACCTTCAACGAACACGTAACACTGTGCCAGGAAACAGACACGGAATCACACGCCATCCACTTCAGTGAAGGACGCTCAAACCCGCATTCCCGTAACCACCAAGGCAACATGCACCCACGTACAACCACTACGACTGCCCCTCCGACTTCCAGTCCAACCGCAGCCAATAACGGTCCCTTCCATACCCAGCATCCCGATGCAATGGACCTTAGCGCCATGAATGCTCGCGGAAAGATTTCGGAAGAAGCACAGACGGTCCGACTTCGTGAAGGACGCTGCCTCTACTGCGGCGGAGTGGGACATCTGGCTTGCAACTGTCCAAATAAGACGAGGAACCCATTCCGCGCTGCCACAGCTCAGGTTGACCCGAACCTGAACCCGAACCCCAACACGATCGAAAACCATCCGAATGCAAACCCGAACCCGAATACCTCTACGAACCCTTTCAGTGGTGGCGGCGAAGGTGGAAATTGGGGTAGTGGTGGAAACGGTGGCCAGGGTCAGTCGGGAAATGCTTAGACCAACAGCTGCATGATGGCACTGTTGTTTGTCACATTCAAAAGAAGTCGTTGTCTGTGTTTCGTTTGTCTAGTTTGTCAGTCGGTGAGGGAGTAATGGAAGGAAAACATCTTGTTGTGCTATGCAATATCTCCTTCGGCAACAGGATTGTTGCCACCCATGCCCTTATCGACTGCGGAGCTACAGGAATCGCTTTCGTAGACGAAGATTTCGCACGCCATCACCAACTCCCACTTACACCCCTTCAGTATCCAAGAAGCCTCAAGGTCATCGACGGCCGCCCAATATCCTCCGGCGACATTACGCACGTTGCCAACACTCACCTTGCAATACTCGAACATCAACAGACCTTGCTGATGTTCATCACAAAGCTCAGCCACTATCCGGTTGTACTCAGCATTCTGTTGTTGGAGCTCCACGATGTCGCCATTCGTTTTAGCTCCCGGACCTTGACCTTCGGATCGCAATATTGCACCTCGCACTGCAATCGGGCGCCAACTGTGGTTCACGCCCATTCTCTCGCGTCAAAAATAGCTCATGAGGAGCCAGTGGTAAGCGCGGGGGCCGGCGAATTCGAGGCCCGGTCATTTACGTCTCCCAAATCATTTTTTCAGAACCAAGTTGACCATGGCAAGGACTACAATTTGGGAATGGGTGCCCGATCGTCGAACTGGCGCGCCAGACGGCTGCCAATAAGCCCCGGATTTCCGGATTTGAACGCCGAACCGCTGGGAACAAGCACCGGATTGCCGAATTTGAGTGCCGGACCGCTGGGAACAAGCACCGGATTGCCGAACTCCAGTGCCGGACTGCCACAAATGGGTGCCAGCCTGCCGGACGCTTCGACGCCGGACGGACCAAAGACAAGGCACCCAATCCAAATTTCAGCTATCGGTGGACAACCGTTCTGACAACTGGCATATAAGCAAAAATTGACGATTTTTTCGACTTCCCTGTATGAGATCAACCAAGCGCTCGGAGTGAAAGAGAAACCAAAGAAGGAGCTGGATCTAAAGACTTATATACCTGCCGAGTACCATGAGTTTCTGCCACTATTTTCGGAAGCTTTGGCAAAGAATCTACCACCCCACCGGCCTTATGACCACAAGATTCCCTTGCAAGATGGATTCACGCCTCCCTTCGGCCCGCTATACTCGATGTCCAGAACCAAGTTGCAAACGTTGAAGGAATGGTTAGAGGAGAATTTGAGCAAGGGATTCATTAGGGCTTCGTCCTCCCCTGCGGCCTCACCAATCCTCTTTGTCAAAAAGACCTACGGCAGCCTGCGGTTGTGTGTCAATTACCGTGGGCTGAATGCAGGAACTATCAAGAATCGTTACCCATTGCCGTTGCTGCAAGAAACATTGATGCGGTTGTCGAAAGCCAAATACTTCACGACTCTGGACATTCGCGGTGCATACAACTTGGTACGAATGGCAGAAGGAGAGGAATGGAAGATGGCATTCCGGACGCGTTACGGGTTATTCGAATCTTTGGTTATGCCATTCGGGTTGACGAATGCACCGTCCAATTTCCAGGCGCGTATAAACGACGTGCTCCGTACCTACCTTGACGACTTCTGTACCGCATTCCTTGACGACATCTTCATATACAGCAATACCTTGAAGGAGTACAAGGAACAGGTGTATAAGGTGTTGAAAGCTTTGTCACAGGCGGGACTGCACCTGAAGACGGAGAAATGTCATTTTCACAAGCAGGAAGTGAAATATCTGGGATTCATCATCACCACCAAGGGAATCCGGATGGATCCGGAGAAGGTGTCCTGCATCTTGGGTTGGGAAACCCCAAAAAATGTTACAGATGTCCAGTGCTTCCTTGGGTTCGCCAACTTCTACAGACGATTCATAAAAGATTACTCCAAAGTGGTGACACCGTTGACCAAATTGACGAAAAAAGAGGAAGGCAAATAGGTTCCATTTGTATGGGGACTGGAGCAGCAAGCAGCCTTCGATCTTCTCAAAAAAGCGTTCACGTGTGACACTGGGGTTGTCTTGTAACCGGAATACGGGTTGAATCAAAAGGTACTCAGGCTACTTTCGATAATTCACAACGGAATAATCTTAGATCTTGTATGTGGGTTTCGGTGGTAGTGTTAGGTCTGTCTCTTCTTCTTTTCGGGAGAGAAGAGCCCTGTTATATATCCCTCGCGGGCGTCGTGAGATCTGATGACTCGGGCTAACTATTCCTCCGAGGTGCTTCGACCCCGTGGGCAACTCATTGGTCCTGGCCGGGTCGTAGATAAGAGAGATGAGTTTTTCATGCATCGAGGTGGAGTCGCTGCGCCTAGTCTCTCTTTCCGTCACCTTTCGAGTGACATGGCTCTACTATCTGGTTCCCCCAGATAGCGCGGCCCAAGTCTAGCCAGTCTCCGTTTCGTTTGCAATCAAATCCCTCATCCCAGAGTTTTGGTACTCTTACAACCGGTCACGGCCGTAAGCCCTAACTCCGTTCTCTTATCTCCCGCCTAGACTCTCTGAAGTGCTTCTTCCAAGAATAGCTAGCTACCGGTGCCATCTCCCCTCGGTACGTACCGCTCTAAGGATACGTACAGACCCGTGATATTCCAAGTGTAACACTACCTCCCTCTCCTCTTAGCTTCGTCCCGAAGCTGATGATTTTTTCTAAGTAGCCCGCTTGTTCCGGTGCGTGCCGCCGTTGAAGATAGGCGCCGCTGAATGCAGTCCTCCACCCCTGCATCCCTCCCAGTCAACCGGTCAGCGGTCACTCTCCCTTGAGTGTCCGGGACCTGCGAAATTGACCGGGCCCTCCGAGTAAGCAGGAGCATACTCGTACTGTCGTGTAGGTTCGTACTGGGGACCGCCGCTACAAGCCAGGCCGATTCCAGTCTTTGGGTTCGCACGTTCCACCGTCTGGAAAAAGAGAGGAGACTCCTCGGTCGAGAGGGACGTGGCGCATCTCGTGAGGCCACCGGGCAGGGGCCCAAACATTAGTCGCAAGCATGCCCGATGCCAGGCTTTCATCGAGAGGTCTTCTGGGTACCATCGTTGGGAGTCCTTTTTCCAAGCGGTGGTCTCGTGGCACTGTGTCTGCGGCTGGTCCGGCTGTCATTCTTAGCCGGGCTGTTCGGACAAGCGCTCGAAGATCAATCGGGTGACGAGACTGTTTATGTGTCCTTTTCGGAGTTCCCACCACCTTGCAGATCAGTCGTCATCTGGGACCGGGGGGTCACAGCGTCGTCGTCTTTCTGGAGGTCTTCTCGGCTGGCCCGCATCGGCGGGGCTTTCGGAAGTCGTTGCGTCATAACTGCGGCTACCCGAGAAGGTCGGGCCGAACGGTGGTCTGACTGGGTTGTGTGTGAATATCGTGTGTGAGTATCGTGTGTGAGTTTCGTGTGTGAGTATCGTGTGTGAGTATCGTGTGTGAGTATCATGTGTGAGTATCGTGTGTGAGTGAAGTCCTCCAACCCCTTCACCCTACTACCGCTCCTGCTTCGTTGGGTCCTTTTATGGACATCCCGCCTAGGCGTCTGTGAGCCGGTAGTCCCTCGGCGCGTTTGGATTTCGCTGATGAAACTCCCGGAGATTCTCCAAACCGCCTACTGAAAAGTTGTCGTATGGCTCTTCCGTCCAGTCTTTGCGTTCTGGATAGTCTAGCCATCTGACCAAGTAGCGAATTCGTTTGTTATTTCCCCGGCCGCGCTCGACAGAGGACATAACTTCCTCCACATCGTATTCCTCGCTTTGCTCGATGTCGTCCGCCTCCCGGAGTACCTTCGAGGGGTCTGGCGGCGCTCGTTGCTCGCTAGATCGATAGGGTTCGGGCAGCGAAACGTGGAAGACGTTGTGAATCTTCCACTTCCGTGGCAGGGTAAGGCGGAAGGTGAGTGTAGAGACGATTTTCTCGATTTGGAAGGGACCATGATTTTTGTGGTCCAGCTTCCTCGTGGGTCGACGCGTTTTGATGTTGCGTCCGTTGAGCATTACCAGATCTCCTATCTGATATGCCGGAGGGTCCTTCCTGGCTGGGTCCACATATCGTCGCATTCGTTCCTGCGCCGCTTCCAGTCCTTTCTGAGAGTCATCGTAGATCGTCTGCATCCAATGACCATATGCTGTGCTGGCCGGGTTGAGGGGTCCCGTTGCTGGTGGGTTGACCGCCGCCGGATGGAACCCGTAATTCACGAAGAACGGTGTCATCCCGTTGCCCACCGTGACTGAGTTGTTGTAGGCAAATTCGGCCATTGGTAGCAGCGAAACCCAGTCGTCTTGTTCGTGCTGGACGAACGCTCGTAAGTAGGCCTCAATGGTCTGATTGAGCCGTTCCGTTTGTCCGTCCGTTTGCGGGTGGAAGGCGGTAGACATTCGAGGGCGAATTCCGGACAGTTGCAAGAATTCCCTCCATACTTCCGACATAAACCGGGAGTCTCTGTCTGACACAATATCAGTGGGGAGTCCATGGTGCCTCCATATTTCCCTCGCAAAGGTGACAGCTAGGTCTGCCACCGTCTTTCCTTCTTTCCTCAATGGTAGGAAGTGCGCCATTTTTGTGAATTAGTCGATGACCACCCACAACTGGTCGCATTCCTCCGAGAGGGGTAGTTCCGTAATGAAATCCATCGCGATTGACTGCCAGGGAGCGTAGGGAAGCTCCAGTGGCGAGGATATTCCGTAGGGTCGGTGTCGAGTGGCCTTATTCTGCTGGCATTCCGGTCAGCTCTGGACGAAGTCGATTATTCGTTCGTTCATTTTGGGCCACCAGAAATTCCTTCGAATGAGTTCGATTGTCTTATCCTGACCCATGTGTCCGGCCACCTTTGTGTCGTGCTCGGATTCCACTATTTGCGGTACCATGCTGCTTGGTACCCAGAGCAGGTTTCCCAGGTACAGCAAGTCGTCCTCGTTCCTTATTTCCGTGGCCTTTCGGTCCTTCGGCGGTAGTTCCTCTGCCGCCGCTTCCTGTTTCCTTGCCTGTTCGTAGGCGTCGTCCTTCCTTCCTTCCTTTCGGACCTTCCCCAAGAATGCTTCTGCCCACTTCCTCGTAGGAAGCGACGTAAGCCGGGCCGAGGAACAGATAAACGAGCGTCCCTGTCGTTCTGCAAAGTGATTTACTTGCAAAACCGTCGTGATCGGCTGGTTTTCTATCCCCCCCTTCTCGGGGCGGTACTCCGAACACCTTAATAGCGCATCCGGTTTGCCGTTCTGTGTTCCTGGTCGGTAGTAGAATCGAAAGTCGATCCCTGCCAACTCCTGTGCCCATCTGGCCTGCCTTCTGTTGAGTACTTTTGTCGTTGTGAAGTACTCCAAGTTCTGGTGGTCGGAGAATACCTGCACCCGGTGGGTTGCTCCCTCGCAGTAGCGTCTCCAATGCTTGAAGGCGTCTACTATTGCCAGAAGTTCTTTGTCGTGGATTTCGTAGTTGATCTCTGCGGGCTGGAACTTTCTGGAGTGGATCGCCACTGGGTGTAGTCGATTTTCCCCGTCTCGCTGCGACAGGACGGCCCCGATGGCAAAGTCCCAGGTGTTGGTTTCTATGATTACCGGTTTCTGTGTGTCGAAGTGGGCCAGTACCGGTGCCGAGGTAAACCTGTGCTTGAGTTCCTTGAAGGCGGCTTCTGCCTCGTGGTTCCATTCCCATTTTTCCGATTTTTTCGTTAGCTCTGTCAGTGGTCTCACGATCCTGGAATAATCCTGAATAAACCGCCGGTAGAAATTAGCAAATCCCAGGAATGATTGTACTTCCGTTAGGGATTTGGGGGTTTTCCAATCCAGGACGGCTTCCACCTTATTTTTTGCCATTTCGATCCCGTTTCTGCCTAAGACGTAGCCCAGAAATTCCACTTCCTGAGCTCGCCAGACACATTTTTCCAGTGCCACCGCGAAACCGTTCTTTTGCAAGCGTTGGAGCACTTCTTTCACTAAGCGATCGTGCTCTTCCCGAGTTTTCGCGTAGACCAGGATGTCGTCCATATAGGCCAGTACTCCCACGTCCAGAAGGTCTGATAATACGTGGTTCATCATGTCCTGGAAGGTTGACGGTGCGTTGGTGAGTCCGAACGGCATTACCTGAAATTAGTATAGCCCGTAGCGGGTTCGAAACGCCGTTTTCCATTCGTCTCCTTCCTTTATTCAAATTAGGTTGAACCCATTCTTTAGGTCCATTTTTGTAAACCACTGGGCGCCTTGGACACGGTCCTGAAGTTCCTGCATGAGCGGTAGCAGGTATCGGTTTGAGATGGTGACGCTATTTAGTCCTCGGTAGTCGACGCACAGCCGGAGGCCTCAGCCACTGGGTTTTGGGACGAACAAAATGGGAGATCCTGCCGATGATGTGGATCTCTTGATTTTGCCTGTTTTCTCCATTTCTTTTAGCCATTCTCGGAGCGTCTGGAGTTCTACTTCAGATAGTGGGTAAATGGGTCCCCAGGGTGCCGTGCTTCCTTCTTTAAGGTCGATTTTGCAGTCGTAGGATCGATGTTCTGGAAGCGCGTCTGCCGCCTCTTTCTCCATGATGCGGAGGTATTGGTGAAATTCCAATGGCACTCGTTCCAGGGGGTTTTCGCTTTCTTCGACCGCCGCCACATACCCAATGAGTCGAGCCGAGGGATCCGTGGCGATTGATTCGTCCCAAGTTAGGGAGAATTCGCTCATCTCAAATTTTGTGCAGTTCTTTAAACAGTTCGGGCTGTTGAACCTGACTTCCTCCATTGTCCAGCTGCCTTGGGGTGGGTGTTCCGTTATCCACCAAAAGGGGAGAAATATGTCGATTTCCGGGTCCATGGGCGAAATCTCAAACCGCTCCTGCATGTAGTTGTTCCGGTGCTGGAGGCGCATAGTTTCCGTATAATATTGGCCTGCGCCGTCCACTTTTTTTCCTGTGTAATTCTCAATTTCGACCGGGTGGTTGTGCTGTATGCGTGGGATTCCTAAGCGCTCGATCGTTTGCTGATTTATTAAGGCCACCGAGCAACCTGTATCCAATAGGGCTTTGATCGGGTGGTTTTGGTTTCCGTAGTGCAACAGCATTTGTATCACTGGTCGGGTGCCGCGAGTAACCTTCCGGGATTTCGATGGGGTTCCAGCGCTTGGTTCCTCATTCTTTCTTTTCCTGGAAAGTCCACATATGTCACACCCCAGCGACAGGGCAGCAAGAATGGAATACGATTTACGTTGCAGAACGATCCGTGACGAGCGACGATGCCGAAAGCAACCCGTGACGGCTAGGCAAAGCCCGAGCCGACCAGACAAAACGCCGGCAATACCGGAGAAGGCCCGGAACACTACCGAGGCATGGAACTCCTTGAAACCCACTCGAAAGAATGAGGAAAACACAAGGAGCGCGAGAGTCTAGGCGGGAGGCAAGAGTGGAGTTAGAACGTCGGCGGCCAAAGTGGTCTGCCGGGGACTGCTCCGCGGTAGCAAAGGGGAACCCGTGTGACCCATAGAAGCTATGGGAACGACGAGGTTTGCAGCAGCACCGTATCTTACCGTTAGTACCGGTCAGGACGAGCACGCTCCGGGCCAAGGCCCACGTCCACCTTGGCTGGTGCGTACGTGAGTGAATTCCTCAGGACAACGAGCCCGGGTCGGTGCCTATACGTCCGCCCAGGAAAACACGGAAAACACAAGGAGCGCGAGGGTCCAGACGGGAGACGGGAGTGTAGTTTGGTACCTCAGGAATCAAAGTGGTTCAGAGGACTAGCTCCGCGGTGGCAAAGCGGAATCCGTGTGACCCATAGAAGCTATGGGAACGACGTGGTTCACAGCAGCCACTGTATCTTGTCGTTGGTACCGGTCAGGACGAGTACAATCTGGGCTTCGGCCCACGTCCACCTTGGCATGGCCTGGTGCGTACGTGAGTGAATTCTTCAGGACAGAGAACTTTGTTATGCGCTTGCGCGCCGAGGACAAAGGATTGATTGGTAGGTGCTTGCGCGCCGAGGACAAAGAAGATGGATTGGTTTGCGCGCCGAAAAGCAAACAAGATGGATTGATGTGTGTTTGCGCGTCAAGAAACAAAGAAGAAGGATTGGTATGCGTGCCGGGAAAGCAAACAAAATGGATTGATGTGTGGTTGCGCAGGAGATGGATTGGTATGCGCTCGCGCGCTGAGGAAAAGAGTATGGAGACTTCGCTCTACAAAACGGCCGGCGCGCCGTGCGGAAAAAGGGGAGGACAGAGAGAGAGAGAGAACCTGTACCGACGACACCCCTTAGACTATTCTGTTGTGAATCATCGAAAACCTGACGAGAGATTTCCGATTCTACTGTAACTCCGGTGAAGCGATACACCCCAGTCTCACACTATAGTCTAAGCCGAAAAAGTCACCTTTTCGACAAAAAACAGCACTTCCTCAAAGCAAACATGTCCCGCCACTGGAGCCGCATCCTCAACTGTCGACATGCTCCGCCTTGAGCACCCACGAACCATCAAAGATGTCTACAACGACACCTATCCGAACAACGACATCGTCGAGATACGAGAACCCACAAGCTGGCTGCGCCAACTCGCACACCAGCATCTACTCGCACAAACCGACCTCCAGCTCCACCGTCAAGTTTGCGGAGGAGAGTTTGATCGAACCAACCGCCGCATTCGATCGATCGAACGAAGCGACAAAACTCTGTTCCAAGGCCTACGATACATATACGAGCAAGCAAAAGCAGATGGAGGGGCTTCACACGAGTGGATGCAGACCGAGCTGATGGCTGCTGCAAACGCCTCGCAGCAGTTCACGATGGATGTTTGGCAAGCAATCCTCACCCGCAACGAAGAATCGGGGCAACAAGCGATGTTTCAAGCAATGCAGATTACTCGACTCAATGACGCACTCTCGTTCCTACAAACCGCGGACCTCCAACGGAACCAAGAACAGGCTATTTTCCATCGGAATCTACGCGAGTGGGCCAATCGTCAGCAAACCACAACCAACCAAATGCTGCTGAAACAGCAACGACTGCGAACCGAGGTCGACGCTACCCAAGCAGCTATTCGACAGGTCGTGGGAGCTGGGCAAACCGAGAAGAGGAACATGCCCAGCTACTTACAAGCAGCACCCACGACTGGTCCTACCTGAAGGACTAGACCTCCGGCCATTCCTGCGGAGGACCCAAGCCAGCTGAGCGAAAGCCTGGACGAAGCGGTACCGAACGAAGTAGGAACGGAGGAACGGCTTGCTCGGATTGTCACCCAAACCTTAGCCTCTACGATGGGGGCACCGGCAACCCAGACTGCCAATGCCGCAATGGAACTCCAAGCCCCGCGCGTGGCACGATTGAAGCTGGATAATCTGACAAAGTTCGATGGAAAGCCGAAGACCCCCTTTCGCACCTGGTGGGACTCTGTCCGCAACTATATCAGGTTCTATCCGGAGACGAGTGGGATCCAGAAGATTGCCTGGGTAGGAACCCTACTAACGGACGAGGCTAAAGAATGGCACTAAGCAAGGCGGCGCCTGGTAGGTGACGCGGATACATGGAACGCCTATTCGGAGGCCATTCAGGATGAGTATCTTGACCCCCATGAGGCTGCCACTGCGTTTAACCAAATGTCAGCCCTACGCTATAAAGGGGACATCAAGGCATACTTGACAGCTTTCCGAGCCCTGAACATCCATGCGCGGGTAACTGGAGAAGCACTGCAAAACAAGGTTAATCTCGCACTCCCGTTAGAGATTATTGACATGCGCTTCGCCCAGAACCCCCGCCTTTTCACTGAGGACGAACCTTTCTTGGTGGCCACCGACGAAGCGGGAAGGCACTGGGAAAATCGAAACCTTCTGGCCAAAGAAAAGGCGGCGATCGAGCGGGGAACAGGCAGCCAGAATGTCAGTACGAAGCCCCCCAACAAAGGATCTAAGGAACAGGGAAAAGGAATGGAGGAAGACCAGCAGCCAGGACGAGTCAGCAACGATAATCCGAAGACGGGAAGAGCGAAACGTTGGAGGGGTTGGAGAGATGCGCTCCAAAGAATACCCCAGAACGAAATCGACGAACACAAAAAAGCCCCAAGAGCTGCTGGAGATGTGGGCAGAGCAACCATAACACTTACCAGTGCTACGCCCGTACTACCGCAAAAGGAACCACAATCCCGGAGGCCCAGATGCAGTCTGTAGCAGCCACTACTACAGCCAAACGAAAGGGCGAGGAAAACGTGGAAGCCCTGCAACCGAAGAGATCGTCCGTGGCTGCAGCATCCGATAATGACAACCGCAGTGAGGCACCACGGGCCTGGGCTTAGGACTCAGACAGCGAGGAGGATTTTTAGAAGGCCAGGGCTCGCCACAACCCACGGCCTCTGTATCTATATGTGGCATGTCCGAAAAAAGAACGCTCACGACGAACGAAAAAGACCAGAGAAAAAAGGCTCGACCAACAGTACCCTTCTGTGGCGCACGACCGATTGTGGAAATGATATTACACTGGGGCAACGAGGACAGTTGTCGAGTCCGCGTACTACTCGACACGGGATGCTCAATGCCACTCATTAGCAACCAACTTGTCGAAAAACTCTCCCTACCCTGTGTCGAGCATAAACAAGAAATAGCCATCCGGAACTTCACCGGGGAACTCGTTCCAGAAGCAGGGCAAAGATACACCAGCCCAGTAATGCTCCAGCACCGGCAGCACTACACCCGAGAGGTCTTCGAAGTAGCTACGCTGGAAGCCGAAGTTGACATTTTCTTGCCCTTTTGGTGGATCGCGCGTCACCCCCCACAGGGAGCATGGGACACGGCAGAACTCCGTTTTAACACTCCGAGTTGTGTGGAGCATTGTACGAAACTCACAACCACGAAGTTCTCCCTAAGCCTCGACCCTTCGATACTATCCCGTCCCGATGCGTGCGTTATCGGTTACGTCTCGGCGGCAACGGGAAACCCCCTCTACCAAGTGCCCCGGGAATTCCGGCAGTTCCTTGACATCATGGGAACCGAAGCAGCGGTAATGGGAAACCCCCTCGAACAAGTGCCCCGGGAATTCCGGCAGTTCCTTGACATCATGGGAACCGAAGCAGCGGATGCCCTTCCGGAACACAGTCCTTACAACCACGAAATCCGGTTAAAGGAAGGGGAAAAGCCGCCATGGGGACCAATCTACCCACTATCGGAAGCTGAGTTAGAAGCCCTCCGAGAGTATATCAAAGAAATGATGAGAACAGGGAAAATCCGCCGATCAACATCAAGCGCAGGAGCCCCTATCCTCTTCGTACCGAAACCTCACCGCCGGGGCCTCCGATTATGCGTCGACTATCGAGGCATCAATCGAGTCACCATCCCCAATCGATACCCGCTCCCTCTGATGCAAGAGCTGCAGGACCGAATACAGGGAGCGCAATTCTTCACCAAAATCGACTTGAAAAATGGATACCACTTGGTCGGAATGAAGGAAGGCGAGGAATGGAAGACAGCATTCTGCACCCGCTATGGACTTTACGAATTCCTCGTAATGCCATTCGGGTTAACCAATGCCCCAGCCACGTTCCAAGACATGATCAACCACATCTTTAGGGATATGCTTGACCTTGGCCTCCTCGCATACATCGATGACCTCCTCATCTACGCAGAAAAGGTGGAAGAACACAACAAAATCGTCAAGGAAGTTTTACCGAGGCTCCGGGCAAACAGACTGACTATATCAGCGGAAAAGTGCTCATGGAGACAACCAGAGGTGGAGTTTCTGGGATACGTGATCGGAAGGAACGGAATCAAAATGTCTGAGGAAAAAGTGAAGGGAGTCCTCGAATGGAAGTCCCCCGTGTCACTGGTAGAAACGCAAGCGTTTCTAGGCTTTGCTAACTTCTATCGATGATTCATCAAAGACTATTCCCGAGTAGCACGCCCGATCACAGAGCTCACGAAGAAGACCATGAAGGACTGGGAATGGAACCCTGAAGCTGAACGAGCTTTTACCGAACTCAAAAACCGATTTACCTCCACACCGGTCCTAGCCCATTTCGACCCCAAACGACCAGTGATTGTCGAAACCGATGCCTCGGATTTTGCTCTCGGATCGGTCCTCTCTCAGCGAGACGATGAGAACCGCCTACACCCGGTTGCCTTCCACTTGAGGAAGTTCACGAGCGCTGAGATCAATTACGAAATCCACGACAAGGAACTTCTCACGATCGTGGACTCGTTCAAACACTGGCGGCGGTATCTCGAGGGTGCAACCCACCAGGTGCAGGTGTTCTCGGACCACCAGAACCTCGAATACTTCACCACCACCAAGGTTCTCAACCGGCGGCAAGCCCACTGTGCCCAGGAGCTGGCCGGCATCAACTTCAAGATCTACTAACGACCTGGCGCCAAAAATGGCAAACCAGATGCACTGTCCAGGCGTTCAGAGTACCGGCCTGAAAAGGGGGGGAGTGAAAGCCAGCCGATAACGATGGTCTTGCATAAAACTCACTTCGCAGGAGCAGCCAACACAGTACGAGAAGGCACGGCATTCATTATTTCAGCTGCACGACTCTATTCCCTCCCGGCCCGGAGCTGGAAGAAGGAATTCCTGGCGCTCGTACAAGCGCAGGGGAAAAGGACCCGGAATACCGCAAAGCACTCGAGGAATTAGAAAACGAGGAAAATAAGGAAAACGAGGAAAACGAGGAAAACGAGGAAAACGGGGAAGCGGCACAGGCAGGGCCTGTGCCGGATGGCCGAAAGGCCGAGGAAAACGAGGAAGCGGCACGGGCGGGGCCTGTGCCGAATGGCCGGATGTCCAAGGATGGGAAGGGAAAAGGGATGATAGAAATGATGGACGGGTGTGTGTACCGGAAAGGGATGCTGTGGATTCCAAACGACAGGAACCTTATTCGACAGATCCTGGAATCGGAGCACGATACAAAAGTGGCAGGCCACATGGGGCCGGACAAAACGATCAAGCTAATTCGGCGCAACTTTTGGTTGCCACGAATGAACGAGCAAATCACCGACTTCGTCCTGAGCTGTCTTCAGTGCCAGAAGAACAAGGCAGCTGGACACCAGCCCTACGGACTCCTGACCCCTATGGAACTACCCTACGCCCTGTGGCAGTCAATCGCAATGGTTTTCATAACTGACCTGCCACTGTCCGAGCAGTACGACCAGCTTTGGGTGATCATCGACCGATTCACGAAAATGGCAAACTTTATACCACTGCAGAAGGATAGCAAATCGGCGAGCGACTTGGCCAGAACCTTCGCCCGGGAAGTGTGGCGCCACCATGGATTGCCCTCGCATATCGTATCAGACCGGGACTCCCGCTTCACCTCAGCAGTATGGCAGGAGTTTCTAAAGTTCTCCGGAATCCGACCGCGAATGTCGACGGCTTTTCATCCGCAAACCGACGGTCAAACGGAACGGCTTAACCAAACCATCGAGGCCTACCTCCGATCATTCATCAGTTACGAACAGGATGACTGGGTGAGTTTGTTACCAATGGCAGAATTCGCCTACAACAATTCGACCACCAATGCAACGGGTATCTCGCCATTCTACGCAAACTACGGCTTCCATCCCACTGCAACCAACCGAGTGGCAGTGCTACCTCTGAACCCCGCTAGTTATGCCTATGGCCATTGGATGCATGCAGTTCATGGAGAAGCCCGGAAAGCACTTGACAAAGCCCAGGAACGAATGCGGCGCTACGCAGACCCTCACCGCAAAGAGCCACCTGTGTATCAGGTGGGTGACTTGGTAATTCTTAATGGTAAGAATATTCAAACCCGCCGTCCATCCCGAAAACTCGACCACAAAAACCACGGGCCCTTCCAGGTGGAAAAGATTGTCTCCCCACTCGCCGTCAAGCTTACCCTACCACGGAAATGGCGAATTCACAATGTGTTCCACGTCTCCCTCGTCGAGCCATACCGAGTCGGCGATTTGCAGATGACCCCAGACCCGGCCAAGGTACTTCGGGAAGCGGACGACATCGAGAACAGCGAGGAATACGATGTGAATGAAATTATGGGAAGCACCAAAAAGGGTCGGCGTGTTCTCTACCTTGTCAAGTGGCTGGACTACCCAGACCGAAGGGATTGGACCAACGAACCGTTCGACAACTTCTCGGAAGGAGGACTGGAGAAGCTGAAGGAATTCCACCACCGAAACCCAGAAGCGCCAAGGGACTACCGTCTCGCCCAGGCTTGAGCAAAAGTGCAGAGGAAGGAGGATGGTTACAGACTGAAGGATTTGGAGAAGGACTTGTTGAGGGATTGGTTAAAGGGCTTATGAGAGGGCTTCGGGGCGAAGCCTAGGAAAGGGGGGAGTAGTGTCACACCCCAGCGACAGGGCAGCAAGAATGGAATACGATTTACGTTGCAGAACGATCCGTGACGAGCGAGGATGCCAAAAGCGACCCGTGACGGCTCGGCAAAGCCCGAGCCGACCAGACATAACGCCGGCAATACCGGAGAAGGCCTGGAACACTACCGAGGCATGGAACTCCTTGAAACCCACTCGGAAGAATGAGGAAAACACAAGGAGCGCGAGAGTCTACGCGGGAGGCAAGAGTGGAGTTAGGACCTCGGCGGCCAAAGTGGTCTGCTGGGGACTGCTCCGCGGTAGCAAAGCGGAACCCGTGTGACCCATAGAAGCTATGGGAACGACGAGGTTTGCAGCAGCACCGTATCTTGCCGTTAGTACCGGTCAGGACGAGCACGCTGCGGGCCACGGCCCACGTCCACCTTGGCTGGTGCGTACGTGAGTGAATTCCTCAGGACAACGAGCCCGGGTCGGCGCCTATGCGTCCGCACAGGAAAACGCGGAAAACACAAGGAGCGCGAGGGTCCAGACGGGAGACGGGAGTGGAGTTTGGTACCTCAGGAATCAAAGTGGTTCAGAGGACTAGCTCCACGGTGGCAAAGCGGAACCCGTGTGACCCATAGAAGCTATGGGAACGACGTGGTTCGTAGCGGCCACCGTATCTTGTCGTTGGTACTGGTCAGGACGAGTACGCTCTGGGCTTCGGCCCACGTCCACCTTGGCATGGCCTGGTGCGTACGTGAGTGAATTCTTCAGGACAGAGAACTTTGTTATGTGCTTGCGCGCCGAGGACAAAGGATTGATTGGTATGCGCTTGCGCGCCGAGGACAAAGAAGATGGATTGGTTGGCACGCCGAAAAGCAAACAAGATGGATTGATGTGTGTTTGCGCGTCAAGAAACAAAGAAGAAGGATTGGTATGCGCGCCGGGAAAGCAAACAAAATGGATTGATGTGTGGTTGCGCAGGAGATGGATTGGTATGCGCTCGCGCGCTGAGGAAAAGAATATGGAGACTTCGCTCTATAAAACGGCCGGCGCACCGTGCGGATAAAGGGGAGGACAGAGAGAGAGAGAGAACCTGTACCGACGACACCCCTTAGACTATTCTGTTGTGAATCATCGAAAACCTGACCAGAGATTTCCGATCCTACCATGACTCCGGTGAAGCGATACACCCCAGTCTCACAACATATTATCGGGAAGGCTTCCAGTTGCGGTTTCACCGGGCGCTCTGAAAATCCGATTCGTCGATTTCCCAGAGCGGCATTTGTTCCACGTCCATGGTCTCCACTGCCGCCACTTTTTGTTGTTTGGCCGCAGGGGAGACGTTTTCTTCCTCCTCTCTTTTCCGTTTTCCTCCTTCCGTAACCGCCACGACTTTCCATGGTGCGGGGGGCAACGTCGTTCATTTACGGGTGTTGAAGGCTAGAAATTCGTAGGTTTGGTGTCCTCTGCGCCCGCATCGCCAACACTTTTCGCGGCTCTGACGGTACTCCTCTTATTCCCCGTTCGGTACTCCTTTCATGGCTTCATCATTGGTGGGCCAGGTGTTGCTTTTCCCAAACCAGCTCGCAGTTCTCGCGGCCTGGTTGTTGGGGCGGTCCTGGCGGTTATTTCCTCGCTCCTCCTCCTTCCTTGGGGGGTTCTTTTCCTCCCTTCTTCGGTCATCCCTTTTTTTTTCTTCGGTTCGTCCTCCTCCTCGGGCGGCTTCCGGACTTTTTCCAAAGCTTTCATTCTTTCCACTTGCAACCCGGCCTGGAAAGTGGCTTGCAGAAATCCTTCATCGTCTGCGAATTCTTCTTGGTTGTGCGAGAACCGCATGCGTAGAATTTCTGAGGTCATTGCCAGGTCAACCTTCTCCTGCAGACCTTCCCCGGTGGCGCGCGCGTAGTTATTCAGCGACCGGAATTCGGTGAAGTACGCCTGGATGTCTCCTGCATACTTTAGTTGCCCCAGTTTCAGCTGAGCGTTTGTGGCTTCCCGGGGGTTAAGGTACTCCGCTCGGATAGCTGCTGAGTAATTGGCCCACGTGTCCGCTTCTCCCAGGGTGTCATATCGGTGTAAGTCCCAGGCTTTCGCGGTGCCCGTGAGAAGCGAGCCTACCCAGGCGATTTTCTGTTGATCCCCGGTCTCCGGGTAGAAGCCCAAGTATTTTGTGACGGATTTCCACCAGGTGGCGAACGAGGTCGTGGTTTTTCCGTCGAAGCTTTCCGGGTTCGTCATCTTGAGCCGGGCCGTGTTGATTCGCGGTTCCATCCTTATCTGCGGTTGCTGCTGCTGTTGCTGTTGGAGCGCCGCAATCCCCTCGCCCACTATTCGCGCGATGGCCACGGGTGTCAGTGCCGCCGGTGGTGCCAGTGGGGGCGTCCTTGGTTGCGGGGTTGCTCGTCGCGAGGGGAGTCCGGTACCCCCGTGGGAGCTTGGTGGCGGTGTTGGAGTTGGGGATCTTTGTGGCATAGGGGGTCCCGCCGGTGGTCTGGGGGGGGCTTGTTTTCCTCCGCCAGCCGTGTTTTGGCCGTGGGGGGTTGGTGGAATCGCCGGGGGACATGTTCGACGTGTCGTTGGTGGGTACCCCAGCCGGATGGGGCTTTGCAGTAGGGGATAGGTGGCCCGAGTGAGTGCGGCGGCCGCCTGTAGTACCTGCGGTGGGTGTCGGGAGGACATTGATGACCTCCGGCTGGTGGGTGCTGGTACACTGGTGCTTGGTTGCCTAGCCGGGCTCCGCCAGGCTTGGGCTATTCCCGCCCGGGGTGGTGTTGTTGGAGGTAGGGGTGGCGGAGTAGGGCTTCGAGTTGCAGGTGGTAGTGGGATTCGTACCACTAGTTGCTGTATGTCCCTTCTCGCTTGTCGAAGTTCCTGCTCCACAGTGGCCATTTTTTGCATGTGGTCAGCTGCCCAGAGTTCTACGTTACCCTGAAAGGTGGCCAAGTGTTGATTCCGCACTGTGTTGGCTTCACCCAGGAAGGCCAGAGCATTGTTGACCCGTGCCCAGCTGTAGCGCCTGACTTATTTGTTGCTGGTTGGCTTCCTGGGTTCGTTTGATAATCTCCTGCCAGACGTTCTGGGCGAAGGTCTGGTAGGTGTTGGCTGCGGCGGCTAACTCGCTGCGTACCCAGGCTTCTTCTATCTCCAGATTAGCGTTTGCTCGGTCATATATATACCGGGTTCCTTCTGCCAAAGTCTGGTAGGCCTCTTTGATTTGTTGGATCCTTTGGTCGGTTCGGTCGATGGTGTTGCCGCAGAGGTCCGTGAGTTGCTTTAGATCTCGTTCGGCCTGTTTCTGGTGGCGTACCATGGTCCGAATCCAAGTGGCTGGGTTGGTTATTTCTACCGCTCCTTCCGTTGGGTGGGTTCCATCGGTAATTTGGAGCATGTCTCGGGGCGCCTCGAGTTGGAGCATGTTGAAGTCGGAGGACGTCATTTTTCCCCTTTTAATAGAGGTCTAGGAAGTGCCCGGTGTGGATGGACTCGTCGTCTTTGACGGTGTAGTCACAAGTTTCTCGGAATTCGTGTCCATCGAGGTTTCTGCTAGGTCGAGTAGGAAGAAGTGGTCTTGCTCGAACGAGGGCCTTTGCTGAAAGTAGGGTGATTTTTTGGATCGAAGATTATAGTGTGACACTGGGGTTGTCTTGTAAGCGGAATGCGGGTTGAATCAAAAGGTACTCAGGCTACTTTCGATAATTCACAACGGAATAATCTTAGATCTTGTATGTGGGTTTCGGTGGTAGTGTTCGGTCTGTCTCTTCTTCTTTTCGCAAGAGAAGAGCCCTGTTATATATCCCTCACGGGCATCGTGAGATCTGATGACTCGGGCTAACTATTCCTCCGAGGTGCTTCGACCCCGTGGGCAACTCATTGGTCCTGGCCGGGTCGTAGATAAGAGAGATGAGTTTTTCATGCATCGAGGTGGAGTCGCTGCGCCTAGACTCTCTTTCCGTCACCTTTCGAGTGACGTGGCTCTACTATCTGGTTCCCCCAGATAGCGCAGCCCAAGTCTAGCCAGTCTCCATTTCGTTTGCAATCAAATCCCTGATCCCGGAGTTTTCGTACTCTTACAACCGGTCGCGGCCGTAAGCCCTAACTCCGTTCTCTTATCTCCCGCCTAGACTCTCTGAAGTGCTTCTTCCAACAATAGCTAGCTACCGGTGCCATTTCCCCTCGGTACGTACCGCTCTAAGGATACGTACCGACCCATGATATTCCAAGTATAACATCACGTCAGCCCGCATTCTTCGCCACTTTGACTACGACCGAGAAATAATACTCGAAACCGACGCTTCAGATTATGTCTCGGCTCGCATTCTCTCCCAGCACGACGACGAGGGTGTTCTACACCCGGTGGCCTTTTACTCCAAGAAACACAGCCCTGCAGAATGCAATTATGAAATCTACGATAAGGAACTCATGGCAATTGTATGGGCTTTTGAGGAATGGAGGCCTCACTTGGAGGGTTCGCGCCATGCAATCCAGGTTTTGAGCGACCATAAGAACCTGGAATACTTCATGAGCATGAAACTGTTGAACCGTCGACAGGCCCGATGGTCTGAATTACTTTCCCGTTTTGACTTCAGGATCACGTATCGGCCAGGAAATGCATGAGGAAAGCCGGACGCCTTGACTCGGAGATCAGGAGATCTCCCTAAGGAGGGGGATGAAAGACTGCTTGCCAACCAGCATGCCGTTTTAAAACCTCAGAACCTGTCGGACTTACACCGGGACGGACGGATGGACACCGTGAACAGCATGCAGTTGCTGGCCAATGATGTTCCGGATGCCGGACAGCCGGATGCTGGACCGCCGGACGCCGGACAGCCGGACGCCGGACAGCCGGACGCTGGACAGCCGGACACCGGACAGCCGGACGCCAGACAGCCTGATACGGGACAGCCGGACGCCGGACGGATGGATGTTCCGGGTGCCGAATGGATCCATGTCCCGGACACCGGACAGATATCCACCTTACTCGCGGAAGCCTACCAAGCCGACCCATTTGCAGAGCGGATACTCAGATAACTCCGGAACGGTACCAGGCAATGCAAGGAAATATCGTTAGCCGACTGCAAGGAAAGAGACGGCAGGTTGATCTACTGGGATTGCATCTACGTACCAGACCATGTACCGCTTCGGCTTCGACTACTGCAGGACCATCATGACCCTCCTGCCGTGGGTCATCCAGGATGTGCCAAAACGCTGGAATTGCGCGGAAGAAGGTACTACTGGCCATCAATCAGGAAGGATGTCGATCGTTTCGTACGGAACTGCCATGTCAGCCGCCAAACGAAGTCTACACGCCATGCGCCGTATGGAGTCCTATGACCGTTGTCGGTACCGGAAAGGCCATGGCAACACATCTCTTTGGACTTTGTGACGGGCCTACCGTGATCAAAAGGATTCGATGCCATTTGCGTGGTGGTCGATCGCCTGACCAAACTCAGGCATCTTATCTCCTGTACGACTACGATTACTGCGTAAGGATTGGTGGACCTCTTTTGCGATAGGATCTTCCGCTACCACGGACTACCAGAGACGATCGTATCCGATAGAGGGCCCCAATTCGTGTCCCGCTTCTGGAGGCACCTCTGTTCTTGTCTTAAGATCCACGCCTCTCTACCACTTTTCATCCTCAGAGAGATGGACAAACCGAATGGGTGAACGCAGTGGTGGAACAACACCTGAGGGCTTATGTCACCTATCTGCAGGACGATTGGGTGGACTACCTGTTTCTGGCAGAATTTGCAGGCAACAACCAGGTATCCGACACCACCTCGCTGTCGCCGTTCTTTGCCAACCTTGGGTACCATCCGCGTTATGACTTCGAGTTTGATATACAAGTGGATGCTCTCACGAATCTTGCGTGGCAGGCTCGTAAGTGCCGCTGCCAGGGCCGCCGTCACTCTTGCCGCCCTGTGGCTTGCCCTCATCACCGCTCCTGCAGCCACGGTCATCCTCCGTACTTAGGCGCCTCGACCGATCTCCGCCATATCGCGCCGGTAGCGATATCGCTCGTACCTACAGACCGCCGGCCGGTCTAGGTCCCTTCTCCTTGTCGCTGTTATATTGCTTGCGCGTCCTTCTCCTTCTTACGTATGTGTTTCTCTTTGGTTGAGCTTGCGCATCCTTCTTCTTTTTCCTCACTGTTCTTGCTTGCGTGTCCTTTGTCCTGTTGCCGCGAGTAGAGTGTTGGCCGCGCGGCGGCCGACTGCAATCATGTGTTTTCCTTGGGCGCGACGATTGAGTCATGATGTGGTATGGAGGAACTGTGTCAGTCTTGCGGGCAAGCTGTGATTCCACAGAGGGAAGGAAAAGTATAAAAGGAAGAGCGCGGTAGCTAGTCTGGAGATTCTTCTCCAAGCAATCTATTATCTCTCTCCACCATCCTACTTCTCTACACCCCATGAACCGGCGCTGTGACCATCCTGCTCTCTCAGAAGATCCCACCGATCTCCGCCTGAGAGAAACCCAACGACGCCGTGCTACGATAAGACCACTGGGTGGCAGTAGAAGAAGACCGCATAAGACCTCGAAGGCAGCAAGGAAAAGACTGTGAGCACGACGCCTGACCAGCACGAAAGGCTATGCCGAGGGATATCCTTAGACTTCACCTGAGACAGAGGGAAGTACTTGCCTGCGCCAGAGAGCTGAACGAACACAGCCCAAGAGCCGAACAAATGGAAGTCCTACAGAGTAGGCAGAACGCGGGGCGCCAGAGAGCTGAACGAACACAGCCCGAGAGCCGACCAAACAGAAGTCCTACAGAGTAGGCAGAACGGGGGGCACCAGAGAACCGAACTAACGGAAGCCCGACCGCGGAGACACGCCGAGGAGCTACGTTGCCTGTCGAGCCCAAGACAGAGAACGGAAGTCAGGATCTTGACACTCAATTGCATCTCCAATCAACACATGACGTAGCAGGGAATCCTCAGCCATCGTGGATTCAACAGACCCCGAAAGAGTACGAGAGGTAGACGACCTCGAAAACGACACATTCGACTTAGAAGCAATACGAAGGGTTGCCGACGACCAACGAGCCGTCAGCCCAGTAACACCAGAACCCCAATCTCGACCTCAGACTCCCGAAACCCCAGAACAAGCACAAAGAATGACCACCGAGGCCTCCGGCAGTGGGGGACCAGATGTCATGCAAGCCCTGCTGCAAGAACTCATTGCGAAGCGAGGCAGGAATGACAGGTCCAGCCAGCCCAAGATAGAAGACCCAGAACTATACTATGGAGACCGGGTGAAACTCTGAGCATTCCTGGTGCAATATGAGCTAAAGTTCAACTGCGAGGCACACCGGTTCCAGAACGACAGCGGAAAAGTCCACTACGCAAACAGTCGATGCCGAGGAGCCGCATGGAAATGGATTCAACCCTCCATCACGGATGGAAGAAGCAGTTTTGCAACGTGAGAAGAATTCAAGACGGTCATCCATCGCGCATTCGGCGAAATTGACGCAAAAGAAATTGCCAAAGTAAAATTCAACAAAATAGAGCAAGGAGCACGCGCAACAGCACTATACTGGGCTGAATTCCAAAACATCATCGCCAACCTCGACTACTGTTGGAAATGCTTCTCACGGCGTCCTGTGTTGATGTCACACCCCAGCGACAGCGCAGCAAGAATGGAATACGATTAACGTTGCAGAACGATCCGTGACGAGTGACGATGCCGAAAACGATCCGTGACGCTGGACAATGCCGAAAGCGACCCGTGACGGCTCGGCAAAGCCCGAGCCGACCAGACAAAACGCCGGCAATACCGGAGAAGGCCCGGAACACTACCGAGGCATGGAACTCCTTGAAACCCACTCGAAAGAATGAGGAAAACACAAGGAGCGCGAGAGTCTAGGCGGGAGGCAAGAGTGGAGTTAGAACGTCGGCGGCCAAAGTGGTCTGCCGGGGACTGCTCCGCGGTAGCAAAGGGGAACCCGTGTGACCCATAGAAGCTATGGGAACGACGAGGTTTGCAGCAGCACCGTATCTTGCCGTTAGTACCGGTCAGGATGAGCACGCTCCGGGCCAAGGCCCACGTCTACCTTGGCTGGTGCGTATGTGAGTGAATTCCTCAGGACAACGAGCCCGGGTCGGCGCCTATGCGTCTGCCTGGGAAAACACGGAAAACACAAGGAGCGCGAGGGTCCAGACGGAAGACGGAAGTGGAGTTTGGTACCTCAGGAATCAAAGTGGTTGAGAGGACTAGCTCTGCGGTGGCAAAGCGGAACCCATGTGACCCATAGAAGCTATGGGAACGACGTGGTTCGCAGCGGCCACCGTATCTTGTCGTTGGTACCGGTCGGGACGATTAGGCTCTGGGCTTCGGCCCACGTCCACCTTGGCATGGCCTGGTGCGTACATGAGTGAATTCTTCAGGACAGAGAACTTTGTTATGCACTTGCGCGCCGAGGACAAAGGATTGATTGGTATGCGCTTGCGCGCCGAGGACAAAGAAGATGGATTGGTTTGCGCGCCGAAAAGCAAACAAGATGGATTGATGTGTGTTTGCGCGTCAAGAAACAAAGAAGAAGGATTGGTATGCGCGCCGGGAAAGCAAACAAAATGGATTGATGTGTGGTTGCACAGGAGATGGATTGGTATGCGCTCGCGCGCTGAGGAAAAGAGTATGGAGACTTCGCTCTATAAAACGGCCGGCGTGCCGTGCGGAAAAAGGGGAGGACAGAGAGAGAGAGAGAACCAGTACCGACGACACCCCTTAGACTATTCTGTTGTGAATCATCGAAAACCTGACAAGAGATTTCCGATCCTACCGTGAGTCCAGTGAAGCGATACACCCCAGTCTCACACTATAGTCTAAGCCGAAAAAGTCACCTTTTCGACAAAAAACAGCACTTCCTCAAAGCAAACATGTCGGCCACTGGAGCCGCATCCTCAACTGTCGACATGCTCCGCCTTGAGCACCCACGAACCATCGAAGACGTCGACAATGACACCTATCCGGACAACGACATCGTCGAAATACGAGAACCCGCAAGCTGGCTGCCCCAACTCGCACACCAGCATCTACTCGCACAAACCGACCTCTAGCGCCTCCGTCAAGTTTGCGGAGGAGAGTTTGATCGAACCAACCGCCGCATTCGATCGATCGAATGAAGCTACAAAACTCTGTTCCAAGGCCTACGATACATATACGAGCAAGCGAAAGCAGATGGAGGGGCTTCACACGAGTGGATGCAGACCGAGCTGATGGCTGCTGCAAACGCCTCGTAGCAGTTCACGATGGATGTTTGGCAAGCAATCCTCACCAGCAACGAAGAATCGGGGCAACAAGCGATGTTTCAAGCAATGCAGATTACTCGACTGAACGATGCACTCTCGTTCCTACAAACCGCGGACCTCCAACGGAACCAAGAACAGGCTATTTTCTGTCGGAATCTGCGCGAGTGGGCCGATCGTCAGCAAACCTCAACCAACCAACTGCTGCTGGAACAGCAACGACTGTGAACCGAGGTCGACTCTACCCAAGCAGCTATTCGACAGGTCGTGGGAGCTGGGCAAACCAAGAAGAGGAACGTACCCAGCTACTTACAAGTAGCACCCATGACTGGTCCCACCCAAAGGACTAGACCTCCGGCCATTCCTGCGGAGGACTCAAGCCAGGTGACCGAAAGCCTGGATGAAGCGGTACGGAACGAAGAAGGAATGGAGGAACAGCTTGCTCGGATTGTCGCCCAAACCTTAGCCTCTACGATGGGGTCACCGTCAACCCAGACTGCCAATGCCGCAATAGAACTCCAAGCCCCGCGCGTGGCACGATTGAAGCTGGATAATCCGACAAAGTTCGACGGAAAGCCGAAGACCCCCTTTCGCACCTGGTGGGACTCTGTCCGTGACTACATCAGGTTCTATTCGGAGACGAGCGGGATCCAGAAGATTGCCTGGGTAGGAACCCTACTAACGGACGAGGCTAAAGAATGGCACTAAGCAAGGCGGCGCCTGGTAGGTGACGCGGATACATGGAACGCCTATTCGGAGGCCATTCAGGATGAGTATCTTGACCCCCGTGAGGCTGCCACTGCGTTTAACCAAATGTCAGCCCTACGCTATAAAGGGGACATCAAGGCATACTTGACAGCTTTCCAAGCCCTGAACATCCATGCACGGGTAACTGGAGAAGCACTGCAAAACAAGGTTAATCTCGCACTCCCATTAGAGATTATTGACATGCGCTTCGCCCAGAACCCCTGCCTTTTCACCGAGGACGAACCTTTATTGGTGGCCACCTACGAAGCGGGAAGGCACTGGGAAAATTGAAACCTTCTGGCCAAAGAAAAGGCGGCGATCGAGCGGGGAACAGGCAGCCAGAATGTCAGTACGAAGCCCCCCAACAAAGGATCTAAGGAACAGGGAAAAGGAAAGGAGGAACACCAGGAGCCGGGACGAGTCAGCAACGATAATCAGAAGACGGGAAGAGCGAAACTTTGGAGGGGCTTGAGAGACATCAGCAAAAAATTTAATTCTTACCGGAGCTACCGGAGCTAGCGAAGCTTACCGGAGCTACCGGAGCTAGCGAAGCTTACCGGAGCACCGCGAGTGAAATATAACTTTGTCCTTCGATAGGCTAGGGAAGCTACGGACGCTACTACCACCTTACCGATGCGCCCACCACCTTAGGAGAGCTAGGGAGGCTAGAAACGCTAGGAAAGCTAGGGAAGCTACGGACGCAACCACCAACCTTACCGACGCAACCACCAATCTTACCGACGCGCCCGCCACCTTAGGGGAGCTAGGGAGGCTGGAAACGCTAGGAAAGCTAGAGAAGCTACGGACGCAACCACCCCTCTTACGGGAGCTAGGGAAGCCTACAGGAGCAACGAGTGTGCGCTGGGAGCAGTTTCTTACCCGCAATTACCACAGTTACAATGCTACTACACGCAGTTTACTATGCTCTTCAATCACAAAATAATTATTATATTTAAAATCTATATTATACCACGAAGTCCAACGTCTCAAACGCCGTCGGCTACAGTGACGAATAAGGGCAGTCGACGCAACGCAAATGAATGTAAACCATCAATACGTAACAGCGCGGTTGTGATATGCGTACGAACGTATGTCAGCGATGGCTACAGCACACGAGCAGTGCATACGAATGTAGACAGCGGTAATGGCGGCAGACGCGCAGCAGGAAGGAATATAGGACAGCAGTGCGTACCAACGAGGTTCTGCAACGCGTACGAACGCAGGTCAGCCGTGTTGACGACAGACGTGGAGCACGTACAAATGTAGCCAGCAGCAATGGCGGCAGACGCGCAGCGTGTACGAATGAAGGACAGCGGTGTGTACCAACGAGGTTCTGCAACGCGTACGAACCCAGGTCAGCGGTGTTGACTGCATACGAGCAGTGCGTACGAATGTAGGACAGAAGTGTGTACCGACGAGGTTTTGCAACGCGTACGAACGCAGGTCGACGATGTTGACGGCAGACGTGCAGCGCGTACGAATGTAGGACAGCAGTGCGTACCGACGAGCTTTTGCAAGGCGTACGAATGCAGGTCGATCATGTAGACGGCAGACGAGCAGCGCGTACGAATGTAGGACAGCAGTGCGTACCGACTAGGTTTTGCAACGCGTACGAACGCAGGTCGACAATGTTGACGGCAGACGAGCAGCATGTACGAATGTAGCCAATGGCAGTGGCGGCAGACGCGCAGCATGTACGAATGTAGGACAGCGGTGTGTACCAACAAGGTTCTGCAACGCGTACGAATGTAGGACAGCAGTGGTTACCAACGAAGCTCTGCAACACTTGCGAACCGAGGTCGACGATGTTGACGGCATAGGAGCAGTGCGTACGAATGTAGGACAGCAGTGCGTACCAACAAGGTTATCCAACGCGTACGAACGCAGGTCGACGATGTAGATGGCAGAAGAGCAGCGCATACCAATGTAGGACAGCAGTACGTACCGACGAGGTTTTGCAATGCGTACGAACACAGGTCGACGATGTTGACGGCAGATGAGCAGCACGTACGAATGTAGCCAACGGCAATGGCGTCAGACGCGCAGGATATACGAATGTAGGACAGCGGTGTGTACCAACGAGGTTCTGCAACGCGTACGAACACAGGTCAGCGGTGGTGACTGCATACGAGCAGCGCGTACGAATGTAGGAGAGCAGTGCGTACCAACGAACTTCTGCAACGCGTACGAATGCAGGTCGACGATGTCGACGTCAGACGAGCAGCACGTACGAATGTAGGACAGCAGTGGGTGGCAACGAGGTTTTGCATCACGTACGAACGCAGGTCGACGATGTTGACGGCAGACGAGTAGCACGTACGAATGTAGCCAGCGGCAATGGCGGCAGATGCGCAGCATGTACGAATGTAGAACAGCCGTGCGTACCGACGAGGTTTTGCAACGCGTATGAACGCAGGTCGACGATGATGACGGCAGACGAGCAGCACGTACGTATGTAGCCAATGGCAATGGCGGCAGACATGCAGCATGTACGAATGTAGGACAGCCGTGCGTACCGACGAGGTTTTGCAACGCGTACGAACGCAGGTCAGCCGTGTTGACGACATACGTGGAGCACGTACAAATGTAGCCAGTGGTAATGGCGGCAGACACGCAGCGTGTACGAATGAAGGACAGCGGTGTGTACCAACGAGGTTCTGCAACGTGTACGAACACAGGTCAGCGGTGGTGACTGCATACGAGCAGCGCGTACGAATGTAGGATAGCAGTGCATATCAACGAGCTTCTGCAACGCGTACGAATGCAGGTCGACGATTTCGACGGCAGACGAGCAGCACGTACGAATATAGGACAGCAGTGGGTGGCAACGAGGTTTTGCAACACGTACGAACGCAGGTCGACGATGTTGACGGCAGACGAGTAGCACGTACGAATGTAGCCAGCAGCAATGGCGGCAGACGTGCAGCATGTACGAATGTAGGACAGCCGTGCGTACCGACGAGGTTTTGCAACGCGTACGAACGCAGGTCGACGATGTTGACGGCAGACGAGCAGCACGTACGAATGTAGCCAACGGCAATGGCGGCAGACGTGCAGCATGTACGAATGTAGGACAGCGGTGTGTACCAACGAGGTTCTGCAACACGTATGAACACAGGTCAGCGGTGTTGACGGCATACGAGCAGCACGTACGAATGTAGGACAGCAGTGGGTACCAACGAGGTTCTGAAACACACGAACACAGGTCAGCAATGTTGTTGGTATACGAGCAGCACGTACGAATGTAGCCAGCGGCAATGGCGGCAGACGCGCAGCAGGTGCGAATGTAGGACAGCAGTTGGTAGAAACAAGGTTTTGCAACACGTACGAACGCAGGTCGACGATGTAGACGGCAGACGAGCAGCACGTAGGAATGTAGACAGCGGCAATGGCGGCAGAGGCGCAGCATGTACGAATGTAGGACAGCGGTGTATACCAACGAGGGTCTGCAACGCGTACGAACGCAGGTCGACGATGTTAATGGCAGACGAGCAGCGCGTACGAATGTAGCCAACGGTAATGGCGGCAGACGCGCAGCATGTACGAATGTAGGACAGCCGTACGTACCGACGAGGTTCTGCAACGCGTACGAACGCAGGTCAGCTGTGGTGACTGCGTACGAGCAGCGCGTACGAATGTAGGAGAGCAGTGCGTACCAATGAACTTCTGCAATGTGTGCGAATGCAGGTCGACGATGTCGACGGCAGACGAGCAGCACGTACGAATGTAGGACAGCAGTAGGTGGCAACGAGGTTTTGCAATATGTACGAACGCAGGTCGACGATGTTGACGGCAGACGAGTTGCACGTACGAATGTAGCCAGCGGTAATGGCGGCAGACATACAGCATGTACGAATGTAGGACAGCCGTGCGTACCAACGAGGTTGTGCAACGCGTACGAACACAGTTCAGCGGTTTTGACGGCAGACGAGTAGTACATACGAATGTAGCCAGCGGTAATGGTGGCAGACGAGCAGCGTGTACGAATGTAGGACCGCGGTGTGTACCAACGAGGTTCTGCAACACGTACGAACGCAGGTCAGCGGTGTTGACTGCATATGAGCAGCGCGTACGAATGTAGGACAGCGGTGTGTACCAACGAGGTTCTGCAACGCATACAAACGCAGGACGACAATGTTGATGGTAGACGAGCAGCGCGTACGAATGTAGCCAGCGGCAATGGTGGCAGACGTGCAGCATGTACGAATGTAGGACAGCGGTGTGTACCAACGAGGTTCTGCAATGCGTACGAACGCTGGTCGACGATGTTGACGGCAGACGAGGAGCACGTACGAATGTAGCCAGCGGTAATGGCGGCAGACGCGCAGCATGTACGAATGTAGGACAGCCGTGCGTACCGACGAGGTTCTGCGACGCGTACGAATGCAGGTCAGCGGTGTTGACTGCATACGAGCAGCGCGTACGAATGTCGGAGAGCAGTGCGTACCAACTCTTCTGCAACGCGTATGAACGCAGGTCGACGATGTAGACAGCAGACGAGCAGCCCGTACGAATGTAGGACAGCTGTGCATGCCAACGAGCTTCTGCAAAGCATACGATCGCAGGTGGACAATGTAGACGGCAGACGAGCAGCGCGTACGAATGTAGGCCAGCAGTGGGTAGCAACGAGGTTTTGCAACACATACGAACGCAGGTCGACGATGTTGACGGCAGACGAGTAGCACGTACGAATGTAGCCAGCGGTAATGGCTGCAGACGAGCAGCATGTACGAATGTAGAACAGCGGTGTGTACCAATGAGGTTCTGCAATACGTACGAACGCAGGTCGACGATGTTGACGGTAGACGAGCAGCGCGTACGAATTTAGCCAGCAGTAATGGCGGCAGACGCGCAGCATGTACGAATGTAGGACAGTGGTGTGTACCAACGAGGTTCTGCAATGCGTACGAATGCAGGTCAGCGGTGTTGCCTGCATACGAGCAGCGCGTACGAATGTAGGAGAGCAGTGCGTACCAACGAGCTTCTGCAACGTACGAACACAGGTCAACGATGTAGACGGCAGACGAGCAGCCCGTACGAATGTAGTACAGCCATGCGTACCAACGAGCTTCTGCAACGCGTACGATCACAGGTCGACAAGGTAGACGACAGATGAGCAGCACGTACGAATATAGGACAGCAGTGGGTAGCAACGAGGTTTTACAACGCATACGAATGCAGGTCGACGATGTTGACGGTAGACGAGCAGCGCGTACGAATGTAGCCAGCGGCAATGGCGGCAGACACGCAGCAGGTACGAATGTAGGACAGTGCTGTGTACCAACGAGGTTCTGCAACGCGTACGAACACAGGTCAGCGGCGTTGACTGCATACGAGCAGCGCGTACGAATGTAGGAGAGCAGTGCGTACCAACGAGCTTCTGCAATGTACGAACACAGGTCGACGATGTCGACGGCAGACGAGCAGCCCGTACGAATGTAGGACAGCCGTGCGTACCAACGAGCTTCTGCAACGCGTACGATCTCAGGTCGACAATGTAGACAACAGACGAGCAGCACATACGAATATAGGACTGCAGTGGGTAGCAACGAGGTTTTACAACGAGTACGAATGCAGGTCAGCATTGTTGACTGCATACGAACGGCACGTACGAATGTTGGAGAGTAGTGCGTACCAACGAGCTTCTGCAACGCGTATGAACGCAGGTCAACGATGTAGACGGCAGACGAGCAGAGCGTACGAATGTAGGAGAGCAGTGTGTAGTAACGAGGTTTTGCAACACGTATGAATGCAGGTCGATGATGTTGACGGCAGACGAGTAGCACATACGAATGTAGTCAGCAGTAATGGCGGTAGACGCGCAGCGTGTACGAATGTAGGACAGCGGTGTGTACCAACGAGGTTCTGCAACGCGTACCAATGCAGGTCAACGATGTTGACGACAGACGAGCAGTACGTACGAATGTAGCCAGCGGCAACGGCGGTAGACGCGCAGCGTGTACGAATGTAGGACAGCGGTGTATACCAACGAGGTTCTGCAACGCGTACGAACGCAGGTGGACGATGTTGATGGCAGACGAGTAGCACGTACGAATGTAGCCAGCGGTAATGGTGGTGGACGCGCAGCGTGTACGAATGTAGGACAGCGGTGTGTACCAACAAGGTTCTGCAACACGTACGAATGCAGGTCGACGATGTTGACGGAGGACGAGCAGCGCGTACGCATGTAGCCAGTGGCAATGGCGGCAGACGTGCAGCGTGTACGAATGTAGGACGGCGGTGTGTACCAACGAGGTTCTGCCACGCGTACGAACGCAGGTCAGCGGTGATGACTGCATACGAGCAGCGCGTACGAATGTAGGAGATCAGTGCGTACCAACCAGCTCCTGCAACGCGTACGAACGCAGGTCGACGATGTTGACGGCAAACGAGCAGCGCGTACGAATGTAGCCAGCGGCAATGGCGGTAGACGCGCAGCATGTACGAATGTAGGACAGCGGTGTGTACCAACGAGGTTCTGCAATGCGTACAAACGCAGGTCCACGATGTTGATGGCGGACATGCAGCGTGTACGAATATAGCCAGCGGCAATGGCGGCAGACGCGCAGCGTGTACGAATGTAGGACGGCGGTGTGTACCAAAGAGGTTCTGCAACGCGTACGAATGCAGGTCAGCGGTGTTGACTGCATACGAGCAGCGCGTACGAATGTAGGAGAGCAGTGCGTACCAACCAGCTTCTGCAACGCGTACGAACGCAGGTCGACGATGTTGACGGCAGACGAGCAGCGCGTACCAATGTAGCCAGTGGCAATGGCCGCAAACGCGCAGCGTGTACGAATGTAGGACAGCGGTGTGTACCAACGAGGTTCTGCAACGCGTACGAACGCAGGTCAGCGGTGTTGACTGCATACGAGCAGCGCGTACGCATGTAGGAGATCAGTGCGTTCCAACAAGCTTCTGCAATGAGTACGAACGCAGGTCGATGAAGTAGATGGCAGACGAGCAGCACGTACGAATGTAGGACAGCAGTGGGTAGCAACGAGGTTTTGCAACGCGTACGAACGCAGGTCGACGATGTTGACGGCAGACGAGCAGCGCATACGAATGTAGGCAGCGTCAATGGCGGCAGACGCGCAGCATGTATGAATGTAGGACAGTGGTGTGTACCAACGAGGTGCTGCAATGCGTACGAATGCAGGTCAGCGGTGTTGACTGCATACGAGCAGCGTGTATGAATGTAGGAGAGCAGTGCGTACCAACGAGGTACTGCAATGCGTACGAACGCAGGCCGACGATGTTGATGGCAGACGAGGAGCACGTACGAATGTAGCCAGCCGTAATGGGCAGACGCGCAGCATGTACGAATGTAGGAAAGCCGTGCATACCGATGAGGTTCTGTAACGCGTACGAACGCAGGTCAGCGGTGTTGACTGCATACGAGCAGCTCGTACGAATGTAGGAGAGCAGTGCGTACCAACGAGCTTCTGCAACGCGTAGGAATGCAGGTCGACGATGTAGACGGCAGACGAGCAGCACGTACGAATGTAGGACAGCAGTGGGTAGCAACGAGGTTTTGCAATGCGTACGAAAGCAGGTCGACGATGTTGACGGCAGACGAGTAGCACGTACGAATGTAGCCAGCGGTAATGGCGGCAGATGCGCCGCATGTACGAATGTTGGACAGTGGTGTGTACCAACGAGGTTCTGCAACGCGTACGAACGGAGGTTAGAGGTGTTGACTGCATACGAGCAGCGCGTACGAATGTTGGACAGCAGTGCATACCAACGAGCTTCTGCGACGCGTACGAACGCAGGTCGACGATGTAGACGGTAGACGAGCAACGCGTACGAATGTAGGACAGCAGTGCGTATTAACGAAGCTCTGCAACGCGTACGAACGCAGGTCAGCGATGTTGACGGTAGTTGAGTAGCGCGTATGAATGTAGGTCAGTAGTGCGTACCAATGAGGTTCTGCAACGCGTACGAACGCAGGTCAACGATGTTGACGGCAGACGAACATCGCGTACGAATGCAGTCAGCGGTAATGGCGGCAGTTGCGTAGCATGTGGAGTGTAGGTCGCAGGTGTGTACAGCGCGGTTTTGCAAAGCGTATGATCGTTGGTTGTTTGTTTTGGCGGCAGACTAGCCGCGCGTACGAATGTAGTACAGCGGGGTATGCCAATGAGGTTCTGCAACGCGTACGAACGTAGGTCAGCAGTGCGTTCTACCAGTAGGCCAGCGATGAGGATTAGGGCAAACTGGGCAGCGTCTATGAATGTAGGTCAGGTGCCGTCGTAATTGAGAAGATCGCTATTGGGATGTATGGTCGTGATTGTGAGAAATACAGAGTTTATTCGCTATATAACTCCAACACAACCGCCGACCACCTCTCGGGCTGAGGATCGCGCTCTTCATCCTAAGATACCAGCTTTCACCAACGACCCGAGTCCCCCTCGGACTCCAACTCCAACTCCGACCCCAACTCCGACTCCAAAGGCACCCATTCCTTCTGGTCGTACCGCTCGCTACTTGGTAAATCACCATCACGTGACTCTCTGGTAACGTCTTGATACCGCTGATTGATGGCGGCTTCACTGTCCGGAATGGGTGCGTCCGAATCCTGCATTCTTGCCATTCGACTGCGTTTTTGTCGAACTGGAGTCGCTGAAACCTCGTGTCTCTGCCGGCGGTGAACAACTATAGGGGAAGACCCACTCTCTGGGTTGTTCTGCCCAAGCTGAGAGCTGCTGGGCCGTCTGCGGGCTCGGGCTGGCAGCGGCGGTGGAAGGTTCTTGCCGGCAGTGAACTGGCTGGCATCTATCCTTTCGTTGGGGTCCCAACTGTCAGGGTTGGCAGCCTGGCCATCAGGGCTGACTGCGCCTCTGTTTCTGCGCTTGTCGGTCCTTCCAGGTCGACTACTTTCCTCATCATCGGAAGACAGCTTATCGATCGCGGCACCGTACCGTGCGAGATCCTCCGGCCCAAAGACAACGCTGGATACTGGAAGTTTCCCCTTGACCGTGGAAATCTTCGCCGCAATAGCCTTCCGAATTTTCAAGAGGATGGTGTCTGTTCCATTCAGTGCCTCCCACACTGCACAGACAATTTTTGATAATCCGCTGCCAGTAATTAGCTCAGTTCTAGAGATGGTATACGCAATTCTGAGGGTGGCAGGTAAGGCTTGTCAATTCTAACATACCTCTGATAGCGTCCCAGGTGAAGTTCACCTTAACCCCTTGGTCATGCTCTAGCAACCATGATTGCAATGCAAACAACATCGCAGTAACCGCAAGCAGCACGCCGGCTTTCCCAAGATTCCCAAGCAGGAGGTCCATGTCGTTTACCTTGGATGGCCTCCTGCGCAGGCGTAGAAACAGCGATTGGAATAGAACGTCGACGATCGCAGCATTTAGCGACCGTTGGGGTTGTAGCCACAGTACGTACAATGCAATCTTGATGCATGAACCAAAAACCATGAAGCAGCCATGTAATGACTGATTTGATCTCCTGGGCATCCATCCTCGCAGGATCCAAGCCGTACGATTTCAGCATGATGCTCTTAGCCTTGGCGAGTACATGGCTATGCTTGTTGCTAATGGTGTTCTTCATCTGCGCTAATGGTCAGCGCAACTCTGAGGGCTGGATATACACCTACATACCACAAATGTTGACACCGAGCCTGGGATCGGTGGCGCCACCAGTCTCGCTGCAATAGGGTCTTGTAAAGCAGCCGTCCAGAGCTTCTTCGCTAACATCTTCCAGCTTTTAGGGTCTAGAGGTGGCCATGCGCCGTACCTCAACATATAGAATTCGACCTGCTACGATCAGCATGATCACTACAGGAGCAGGGACTCCGAAAAAAATCAATAAAAAAAATTAAAAACCTGATTCTGGGCAAGTTGACAAATCACCCTCTCATCATCAGTCGGAATATGCTTCACGGAAAATCCCGAGTCCGCGGGAAGAAGGGATGGGGTTATCGACAACTGCTCCGACAACGACGGCAATTGCGAGGACAACTGTGACAGCTGTGAAGACAGCTTAGGTGGCTGCGGCTCGAGGGGTGGCGGTGACGGCTTCAACAACAGTGATTGTAAACGCGGCAGCTGAGTTGGCCGTTGCGAAGTCCGCGTGTTCATCTGGACAGTCTCTGAAGTTCTCACGGGAACCTGCCGGGAATGCATAGGTCGCGCCTGTGGAAGCTGCTTCGACTGCGATTGGAATTCTGGTGTCAACGCACTGAACCCCTCGGTAGTGTCTTTCCCCACGGCAGTGGTGTCCAGAGCTCCTTGAAGGCTGCAATTGGGACTCTGACAGTTGGACATCTCGCCGAGTGCTTAGCGGTGGATTTTCGCGGGATTTCTTCGTCACCTTCACAATGGGCATCCGACTTTTGGTAAAGCGGAAGGGTGTATCAGATCACGTTCTTTTGGTAAACTGGGCAACTTACAGCGACTCAGTGATGCTCGACTGGCTAGATTGGGACATGTTGATGTCTAGAGTTGAGTCGGATGGTTCTTTGAAAGTGGGAGTTGGATCGATCATAGGAGTTGAAGGCGTAGTTGTGAGGGTTGCGACTACGGCTTGCAGAAATGAAAGAGTACGACTCAAATACATATCGTTTTCCATTCGAAAAGAAAGGGGACGGCCATTAGCATCGTGGGTCCTACAGCTTTGGCCCCACCCATCAGCGCTATGATCTCGTCCAGCAAGGCACGAGTGGGCCTTGCTCAACAAAGCCATGGCTTTGTCTCGTAGGATTGCAACCACAACTCTAGGAGCTGGAGAGAACGTCGCCAGTGCACACAACGAGATACCCGGAACTGAAAATAGGGAAAGATACCATTCAAAAAACTCCGAAACCCAGAAAGATCGCCCAACTGTAAATCACCCAAAACCCCAAAAGAAAGAAGCCAAAAAGAAATCCTGAGAACCGAAAAACCCAACCCAAAACCAAAAAAAAGACAGTACCAATATAAGTGTACGGGCAACCCTCAGAGATGGTGGGGCAGCTCACGCACAGAGCTCTCGGGCGAAAGATCCGCCGGATACGAGAAAGCCAACCACCCTAACACAAGACGGTATCCACTAGCCATCCTGGGGGGGGGGGGGGGGCCCCAGGCTCATGTGGAGTGCTATTCGTCGGAAGCCACTTCCCATGGGAACGGTGGGTTCGCAAATATTGCTGCATTCGCAGGATCCGCGACGAACGCTCTGTACACAGCGTCGTTACGCCCCATGGTGATATATCGAGTTTTCTCCTGGATGTGCTGGCTCACATTCATCCGTGGCCGCCAGCAAGCTTCTGTTGGGAAGCATATGTGGTCCGCCATTGATATCCCTCCCCGATAGTTGACCCCATTCGCCCATGCCAGGAACTTCCGGAGCATCCACCGACTGTGGTATATCCGGCGGCCAAACCGGTTCAGGCCGCGGATGTACCCCTCGATTGTGCGCGGCTTACCAACCCGTTTACGGCTCTTGGAGACGACCTCATAGGCTTCGGAATCGTAGGGGTATTCCTCTACTTCGGGATGTGCATTGTAAACCAGTGCTTGCTGGTTCAAATGAGGCATAAGTCCCTGCGTAGGAGAATCGGGGATCTTACTGGCCGGCCACTGCCGGAGGTAAACGCCAATGCCCAGAGGGCGGTCAAGGTGCGCAGTCATGGCCATCCAAGCCTTGAGTTGGTCATCGTCGGAAAGATTTTGCATACCCCCCTCAGTGAGCCCCGGATCCAAAAATATGGTAGGGAATTTATCTGTGCTCGAAAGGTTGCACGTTGCTCCGTACATGACCCTAACTTCTCGACGGGGGGGAACCTTCCGGAGAACCTTCTCCACCAGAACCCACAGAGACGTTATCTCCTTATTTCGCACGCTTTCCAGCCACTGGGTGTTGTTGGCATTCCGCCATGCGTACATATCTGTCGGTTTGTTGGTGCTCCCGTCGTCGTTGGAGTCAGAATTGTAGTCCATAGGGTTGCGCGCCATCTCCGGGTCAACGATAAAGAATTGGAATACCGTGGTCCCTTTCGGGTCTAGCCGGCCTGTGCGGGGGGCGGCAGCTACCGGAGCTGCTGGTTGCGATGGGCGTGCAACTGTGCGGGCAGGAGTTGCAACTCCCAGTGGCGTAGGAGGCCAAGTCATGCCGGCCTTCTTCCAAATTTGAACGAGCTTGTCTCGGGTATCAGCGACAAAGGTCGTGAACATCGTCCATCCTTCCCTGGGCTTGCGGGCAGTCGGTTTCGTGGGCAAAGTAAGGTCTAGGGGAGGGGAGAGGTTGTTCAGCTTGTCGAAATACCTGGTGAGATATTCGTCCTGGTTGATGGCGGCGTCCGCCAACGCCATCATTGCTGGGTTTCCCCAGGTGGTATAGAAGGTGCCGTGAACTTGGATATGAAAGCCGATTCGGCGTCGCACGAATGGTTCTACATTCGCGGCTGTGATGTTGAAATACGCTTGGTATTGTCCCGCACTGACTCTGGTGCGGTTGCCAGCAGCC
>Ga0307516_10000605_pt1 | contig 48647 bp, 43 predicted proteins | sample 19_EM_MG_FD_203310 | JGI IMG/M metagenome (GOLD analysis project Ga0307516, IMG submission 203310) | Populus trichocarpa ectomycorrhiza microbial communities from riparian zone in the Pacific Northwest, United States - 19_EM | ecosystem: Host-associated > Plants > Roots > Unclassified | place... | reverse complement strand
CAATAAACATAACACAGAGTAGAGCGAGGCAGACACACAACAAGGTAAACAATAAACATAACACAGAGTAGAGCGAGGCAGACACACAGATAGTAGGGAAACCGGCGGGGAAATCCTGGACGGCCCGTGACCAGGTTCTGAGGAATATCGCTACCGGCGCGATATTGGCAGGGGTTGGGATGCTGCGCCTAGGCGCGTAGGATGACGGTGGCCGTGGCGGCGGAGACAAGGATTAGCCACAGTGTGGCAAGGGTGAGCGCGGCGCCCGTGGTGGCGCCGAGGAGCCTGTCGCGCCAGGTTCGTGACATGCACATATCCCAGCATCATGCACATTCTTGAGTGACTCTTGAACTTTTTCTCAGTTTGTTGTGCAGGAGGGATATGCTTGTATGCTTTGTAGACAAAAAGCCGCAGATGCTGAATTTGTGTAATGGTTCCAAACAGTGCCTGGTCGGGTGAGCGGTTTCTGGACAGACTCGTGGTGGGAGATCTCCTGTGAAGGTAGCAAGTTGTTCGGATTGCCTCAGGCCAGAACCGGATGCGCACATTTCCGTCCTTCATCATGCTTCTTGCTTTTATATTAAGTGTTTGGATCATTCTCTCGGCAACACCATTCCTGTGCTGTCTGTATGGTGGTGACAGTTCGTAGGTGATTCCATTTTCCCTTAGGATCCCTAGGAACAGAGAGTTGTTGTATTTGCCAGTTCTGTTGTCGCATTGAAACAGCTTGGTCCGAAACCCTCTTGCTTTGATCCATGCCTGGTACACTTGAAACTTGGCCGATATTTCATCAGCCGATTATGTGAGGAGGAAATACACCTCAGTGTAGCGCGTGCAATCATCAACTAGATGGTGTAAAACTGAGCACCTCCGATACTGCGTTTCATGGGTCCACAGTGATCAGAGTGTACGAGTTCAAAAGGAGTTGAGGAGTGGGTCGACTTCGTTCGAATCTCGTGTTGTTGTTGTTTCGTTCTGACACAGGTTTCACATAGTCCCAGCATTCCCATAGGGTCCGGGTTTTGGTCTTCTTATCCGAATATAGAATGAGCTTGAGGTCTGCGTAATTGAGATGTACGAGTCGCCGATAACATACCTCGATCGAGTCAGAATTCCTGATGTTATAGGGGATGGTATTTCAGCGGATCCGAGTCATGAGAGGATTGTCACTGAGGATGAGTGAGGAGGATGAGTGAGCGGATCCGAGTCGTGGGAGGATTGTGTCTGAGGATGGGTGAGCAGAACCATATCGTGGGAGGATGTAAAGACCACGATCGAGTGTGGCACTAAGAGGGTTGTTGCCGAAGTAGTCGATCACTGCGCATGTTCTGTTCTTGAATATTGCTGTGAGACCGTGGGAGTCGAGCTGGCTGACGGAAAGAAGAGATATTAGAAATTCTGGTACAAAGAATGCCTCAATACATACCCCATTCAATTGTACCGTCCCCTTCTTCTTGGCGTGTACTTCTTTCTTTCCCCCCAGCTTGATGATCATATTGGCTTTAGTGATCGGGGTCTTCTTGAATTCAGTAAAGTCATTGCAATAGTTATGGGAGGCTCCGGAGTCAATGGCCCAGATCCCAAGCCTCGGGTCCATTGATAACCTTGACGTGACCATCACCTCCAAATCGAGGGAGGTTGACCCCGTGAGTCATTGCGGATTGTTGGGGCCATTTCTAAGCAACTTCTGTCTGTAGTATCCATTTCCTCCTCGGCCGAATCTATATCCTCCCGATCCAGAGTTTCCCCATTGGCTTTGGTTTTAGAATCGGCTTCCATTTCCGGGACCAGTTCCATGGCTTTAGACATAGAATCCACTCCCGTTTCCATTTTCGGAACCAGCTCCATGGTTGTAGAATCTGCTCCTGTTCCCATATGCAGGGCCAGCTCCATGGCTGTAGAATCCACTCCCATTCCAGTTCCTGTTTCCACCGCCGTTTTCGTTTCCATTTCCATTTTCACAACTTCGCTTTGGGCAATCTCTTCTAAGATGCCCAGCTTCTCCGAGAACGGAGACATACCATTGCCTGTGGTGGTCGAGTTGTTGTAGGCGAACTCGGCCATGGGTAGAAGATGTGCCCAGTTGTCCTGCTCTTTGCTGACGAATGCTCGGATGTAGGCTGCGATCGTCTGGTTGAGCCGCTCCGTTTGGCCGTCGGTCTGCGGATGGAACGCAGTTGACATGCGGGACCTGATTCCCGAGAGCCGTAGGAACTCCTTCCAGGTTTCCGAGGTGAACCTGGAGTCGCGGTCTGACACGATATCAGTGGGGAGGCCGTGGTATTTCCATACTTCCCGAGCGAAGATAACGGCCAGGTCCGCCGCCGTCTGTCCCTCGCTTCTCAAGGTGAGGAAGTGCGCCATCTTGGTGAATCGGGCAATGATTACCCATAGCTGGTCGCATCCATCGGAGATGGGGAGTTCCGCGATGAAGTCCATTGCTATGGACTGCCAGGGTGCGTATGGCAGTTCTAACGGGGAGGACAGCCCGTAGGGTTGGTGTCGAGACGACTTGTTTTGTTGACATTCGGGGCAGCTTCTGACAAAATCAATGATTCGCTCGTTCATCTTTGGCCACCAGAAGTTTTGCTGGATCAGTTCGATAGTCTTATCCTACCCCAAGTGCCTGGCCACCTTTGTGTTGTGCTCCGAGACCATGATCCTCAGTACCAGCACCTTTGGCACCCAAAGCAGGTTCCGTCGGTACAGCAGACCATTCTCCCAGTTCCATTCCCTGGCCTTTCAGTCCTTCGGGGACGGGTTTCCCATCACCGCTTCCTGTTTCCTTGCCTGCTCATAGGCCTCGTCCTTCTTTCCTTCTTTCCTGACTCCTATCAGGAACTTGTCCGTCCACCTTCTCTCCGGGAGTGACGCCAGTCGTGCTGACAAGCATATGAACGACTACGTTAGTCGCTCTGCAAAATGACCTTTTCCCAAAACCGTAGTGACCGGCTGGTTTTCTATCCCACCCTTTTCAGGGCGGTACTCCGAACACGTGGACAGTGCGTCTGGTTTTCCGTTCTGCGTTCGTGGGCAGTAGTAGATTTTGAAGTTGATGCTGGCCAGTTCTTGCGCCTATCTCGCCTGCCGTCGGTTTAGTACCTTAGTCGTGGTAAAGTACTCTAAATTGTGATGGTCCGAGAAGACTTGCACTTGATGGGTCGCCCCTTCGCAGTATCGTCGCCAGTGTTTGAAGGCGTCCACTATAGCCAGAAGTTCCTTGTCATGGATTTCGTAATTAATCTCCGTGGGCTGGAACTTCCTCGAGTGGAAGGCTACCGGGTGTAGACGTCCCTCATCATTTCGTTGCGATAGCAGTGCTCCTAGTGCGAAGTCCGACGCACCAGTTTCAACGATAACGGGCTTCTTTGGGTCGAAGTGGGCTGCGATTGGCGCCGTGGTAAATCAGTGTTTGAGTTCCCGGAAGGCGGCTTCCGCTTCCTGGTTCCAGGCGCATTCCTTGCCCGACTCCTTTTTCGTTAGTTCCGTAAGGGGTCTTGCCACCCGGGAATAATTCAGGATGAATCGTCGGTAAAAGTTGGCAAAACCAATGAAGGACTGGACTTCTGTCAGCGATCCCGGGGTCTTCTAGTCGAGTACTGCTTGTACTTTGTCGTCCCACATCCTGATTCCGTTCCTTCCAATGACGTATCCTAAGAACTTGACTTCCGTAGCCTTCCATACACATTTTTCCGGAGAGATTGCTAGTCCATTGTTTTGCAGTCGCTTGAGTACCTCTTTGCCCGTCCGGTCGTGGCCCTCCTCTGTGTCGGCATAGACTAGTATGTCGTCCATATAGGCTAGTACTCCGACGTCTAGCATGTCCGAAAGCACGTGGTTCATCATATCTTGAAGGTGGAGGGGGCGTTAGTGAGGCCAAAGGGCATTACCCGGAATTCGAACAGGCCGTATCGTGTTCTGAACGCCGTCTTCCATACGTCTCCTTCTTTTATGCGGATTAGGTGGAATCCGTTTTTCAGGTCCATTTTGGTGAACCACTGCGCACCCCGAACCCGGTCCTGAAGTCCCTGCATCAGCGGTAGGGGGTACCTGTTGGGAATGGTGATCCGGTTCAAGGCCCCGTAGTCGACGCACAGATGGAGAACTCTTCCGTGGGGCTTTGGCACGAAGAGAATGGGGGATCCTGCCGCCGATGTGGAGCACCTAATTTTCCCGGTTCGCTCCATCTCTTTCAACCATTCTCGGAGTACCAGCAGTTCTTCCTCTGAGAGTGGATAGATTGGTCCCCAGGGTGGCGTGCTTCCTTCCTAGAGGTTGATCTGGCAGTCATACGGCCAGTGGTCCAGTAGCGCCTCCGCTGCCTCTTTCCCCATTATCCCACGATATTGTCGGAATTCCATAGGTACTTTTCCCAAAGGTTCCCCTTCTTCAACGGCTGACACGTAACCGATAGTTCGAGCGCTGGGGTCGGTCGCGTCCGCATCGTCCCAGGTTAGCGAAACGTCAGCTTGTTCGTATTGGGTGCACCTCTTCAGGCATTCGGCACTGTTAAACCGGATTTCCTGGTCCTGCCATACTCCCTGCAGGGGGTGTTTGGCGATCCACCAGAAAGGGAGGAAGATGTCGATTCCTTCTTCCATCGGGGAAACCTCAAATCTTTCCATTGTGACATGTCGTCGGTGCTGCAAGAGCAGGGGCTTGGTGTAATATTGCCCTGCTCCTTCCACGGTTTGACCCGTGAAGTTTTCGATGGGTATTGTTTGGTCGTGTTCTTGTAGTTTGACCCCTAGTTTTTCCGCTGTTTTTCGGTTGAGTAATGGGATCGAGCAGCGGGTGTCTAGGAGGATCCGGACTCGATGGTTCTGGGTCCCTATCGAAAGTAGCATCGATATGACTGGTCGAGGTCCCCCTCTGGGTTTTTTCACTATTTCTTTCCCTTCCTCCTCATTCTTTCTTTTTTGGCCTGCTCCGCTTATAATGCACTGGGGCCCCCTGGTTGGCCTGGCCAGTGGGCTCCTTAAAAATCCTCGTCCTCTGCCCATAAGGGTTCGGAGTCCATGACGTCCAGCGCCGCTGTTTTTTGTGCCTTGGCCGCTGGGTCTGGTGGGGCTTCTTCTTCCACCATCGATGAAGCGTCAAAGCGGTGTTTGCGATGCTTAGGTTTTGGACACATTGCGAAACAATGTCCAACTCCGAGTTCCAGCGTACGGCCTGCGCAGTTCCGTCAGAGACAGCAGAACGGAAGCCACTCTCAGCGTGATGGAAGCCGCTCCCAGGCTGACGGAAGCTACTCTCGGCATGACGAAGGCCGCCAGCACCACGAAGGACACCAGCGGTGGCGTCGCGAACTGCGGTCGCAGCGTCCGCCCGCAGCGAGACAGCCAATGCAATGCTCGCCAACATCACGTCGCCAGGACCTCTCACCAACGCGGAAGGGGCTGGGGAAGGCGGGCAAGCTTTACATGGTCGGCGAGGAACTGCGTGTCTATGCGGTTGACAACCTCAAAGCGGGATCGGGTGCTTACTTTGAAGGAAGTTGGAATGACGAGGACGAGTGGGAGTTGGCCAAGGGCCCGAGGGTGGTATACCTGGGAGAGGTGTCCAATGGGGAGAAGGGTGAAGGTTTGGGAAGTGAGGAAGCGGGAAAAGTCAGACAGTAGAAGTGATGGAGCATCCTTCTACTAAGGAAAGGGAAGCGGCAAATTTATACCTAACAGATCTTAATGGAATGAAGAAAAATGGTGATGAGAATTCAGATCTGTTACGTTTTTACGCAAAAGTTAAAACTTCCCGTTCCAAAACCCGCTCAGCATACGCCCTTATGGACCCAGGTGCATCGCATTGCTATATTGATTCAACATACGCGAAGCAGCTGGGACTGCCCCTATGCCATGCTGGCCGCATGTCAGTAATAACGGCCAGCACGAAACACCCAACCTCCGAGAGATACCAGGTCAGGCTGGAAGGAAATATTGGTGGTATTGCAGGAAACTACGCCACCATCACAGGATGGTACACACTTTTTGATCTCAACGGCGCTTACGACCTTATTGTGGGAAAGAACTGGCACTCGACGACACGCCATATGGTGGATTCAGATAACGTGCTCCACCTGCTGGACGAGGAGCATTCGGCCAATGGACGCGTGGTATTCGTACCCAAGTTGGCATTAAAGGGACTCCGGCCACACCAAGGACGATACCGGGAAGTTCATAACCATTGGAAGTCGGTGGCTTGGGCGGTGTCCATCAACTGATATCCGCAGAAGAAATCAGCCTATCGAGGTCGAAGGCAAGTAAGTACAAAATATTCGTTTTCGACGTACGAGAACGGAAGCGGGGAGAGGAATTCGCGGAAGATGAATCGGTGTTGGCAGACTTGGGAAAGTGGAGAATCCAGATCCGACAGGAGTTCGACGACCTGTTCCAGCCACCAAAGGGAGTGCCACCACCGTGAGAACATGATTTCTGTATCCATACGGATCCCACAGCAAAGATTCCGCACCGCCAGCCGTACCATATGACACAGTCAGAGAGGGCAGAGTTTGAGGTCCAGATAAGGAAGCTGCTAACCAACGGATGGGTGACGAATTCTCATTCACGCTACGCAGCACCGATCATCTTTGTGAAAAAGCCGGATGCCACTCGCCGAATGGGTGTGGATTACCGTGGCTTGAATAAGATAACCACCAAGGACCGATACCCATTACCATATATTGAGGATCTGCTGGATAAACTCCATGGGGCACGGGTCTTTACCAAGCTGGATCTGGCCAGCGGATACCACCAAGTACGGGTACACCCGGATGACTGCCACAAGACGGCGTTTATAGCGCCAGACGGCTTATATGAGTACAAGGTCATCCCTTTCGGTCTGGCAAACGCCCCGGCCGCATTCATGCGTATGATGCAAAAAATACTACATCCCCACCGACGAAACGCAATTGTGTATCTGGACGACGTTTTGATCTTTTCGAAGACGTTGGCCGAGCACAAGGCACATGTGGAGTGTGTTCTACGGGCTTTACGGAACGCGAGGCTGCGTCTCAGCGAGCCCAAGTGTGTGTTCGGCACTCTGGAAACGTCGTTTGTAGGTTTCAGAGTGAATAGGTACGGCATTCACACAGAGGAAAAGAAGGTCAAAGCAGTACGCGACTGGGCAATACCAAGAACGCCGACTGAACTCCGGGGGTTTCTGGGGCTGGCAGGCTATTACCAGAAGTTTGTACCCAAGTTTGCGCAGCGCGCCCATCTGCTACACGACCTTGCAGCGAAATCAAAGAATGAATATGCGTGGACCGATCGGCACAGAGACCAGTTTGAGGACCTCAAGAAAGCTTTGACATCCGCTCCGGTTCTGGCAACGTTGGACCCGGAGGCCGACTTTATTTTACGAACGGATGCATCGGACACGGCTATTGGAGGGGTATTGGCACAAAAGCAGTTGTTCGAAAGAAAGATGGTGGAACGGCCACTGGGATACTTCTCGCGGAAACTCCACGCGGTCGAAACGAGGTACCCGGCCTACGACCGGGAACTCCTAGCGATCAGCGCAAACCTGGACCATTGGGCCTGCTACGTCCACAGGCCTAAACGCACCACCATTTACACGGACCACGCGGCATTAGAGCACATACTTGGACAGAATAAGCTGACAAGTCGTCAGTGGCGCCACCTCGACAAGTTGGAGCATCACGACTACGATGTAAAATACTATCCTGGAGTGGCAAATGTCGTTGCGGACGCGCTTAGCCGCATTGCCTATACCCGGACACCTGATACCCCGGGACCAGGACCGGTCGCAGGAGAAACTCTCGTGAATGTGGTAGAGTTGCGGATTTCGGCATCCCAGGAGTGGCTTCAGGACATCCAGAAGGAGTATACGCAGGATATCATGTTTGCACCGATTCTGGAACACCTTCAGAGCAGTGGCATTGGAAGGAATATTACAGCAACCAACGACAAGAAAAGCCGCCGGATACGGGAACGCGAAAAGGGATATATACTGCGGGATGGACTCCTTTTCCACAGGGCCTCAGGAGAAAAGCTCTATATCCCTCGGGTTTTGCAGGCCGGTGTCATTCGAGAAGCACACGATGCTATTCTTGGAGGAGGACCTGTCGGCGTCGAAAAGACAGCAGCAGCAGTAGCCTCATGGTACTATTGGCCCCGACAGACGGACACGGTGGCTGAATGGGTTGCTGGGTGTGACGTATGCCACCAGGAAAAGCACAAGAACGCCAGGCCGTACGGGCTTCTCCAGGCACTCCCGATTCCCACGGAACGGGCCGAAAGGGTTAATATCGACTTTATCACCAAACTTCCGGCCGGAGAAGGAGGATACGATGCTGTGGCAACCATCATCGATCTGCTGACGAAGAGAGCCCGATTGATCCCCGTCAAAGAGGCCGAGTTGACAGCGGAAACGTTTGCGGAAGCATTCATTGCGGCATACGTCAGGAACCGAGGACTTCCGTTGTCAATTGTCTCAGACCGAGACCCCAGATTTACCTCGAAATTCTGGCAAGCGCTATGCGCCCTGCTAGGGATTAAACTCCGAATATCGACAGCCTATCTGTTACACTTGAGAATAGCCCACCGTACGAAGAGTATCTAGATTACTCAGCAGCAGAGAAGATAGGGGGACTATCGGGTGACGGATGAAGGATCAAGAGTCTAGGCAGGAGATAAGGAGCCGGAGACGAACTCTCGGCCGAGATCACCTCACAGTGATCGGCATCGAGACCTCCGAGGTAAGTGCAAACGAGCTGAGGGAATATGGCTGAACTAGTCCCCTTGCGGGGGGAGGACACGTACGCAGAAAGACTGAGTGCTCGCGGGGACTGGCTTGGATCCTTGTGGGGGGAGCCACGTATGAAGTCTAGACTCCAGTTCCCCGCTCGGGCGCATAAGACAGCTCATCTCCCTTATCGCCACCCCGGCCAGAACCAATGAATCCCCCCACGAGGTCTATGCACCTCGAGGGAATCCCAACATGAGTCACCACTTCTCACGCAAAGTCATGAGCTCTCACGACGGCCCTTTCTCTATAAAAGAAAGAGAAGTTCCCCTCCTCTGGAAAAGAAATCCAGCACGAACCTGACCAACACTACCGAACCCAAATCCCACCGAACCCACACACAAGATCTAAGATTATTCCGTTGTGAATTATCGAAAGTAGCCTGATTACCTTTGATTCATCCCACACTCCGGTTACGATACAACCCCAGTGTCACACTATAATCTTGATCTCAAAATCACCCTACTTTCATGCCCTCGTTCGAGCAAGATCACTTCTTTCTGCTCGACTTGGCTACAATTCTCGAACCCCAGTCAAGCTACCAATTTGACTATACCTTCGGCTCAATCGATGAGGAAATAGCAACCAGTGCAAGAGAAGAAAACGAGTGGAACGAGTACGAAAACGGACCGGCCCCCATCGAACTCGACGACATCACGCCTTGGCACTGGTATACCCAATACTGGTCCACTTGCGCCCTGCTTCGACAAAGCGCCAATCTTAACGGACTCGAGTTACGAGAGATCTGCGACTACGAGTTCCAAGACAACGAAACCATCTACACGGGACACTTCCTGGACCTATACTAGACCCACGAGATGGCATCTACTGACTTCAACATGCTCCGGCTCGAGGCCCCCCGGGACCTGCTCCAGATCACCAGCGGGGAACCAAACCCGGAACAGGCGGTGGAGCTCGCCAACCCCGCGGTCTGGGTCAGAACTTTAGTAAACCAACAGCGACAGGCCGAGAGCGACCTCCAACGACTTACGAAGCTATGCGGTGATGCATACGATAGAACCGACCAGCGGACACGGGAAATTGAGCGCGCCTACCAAACGTTGGCGGCAGGCACTAGGTATGTATATGACCGGGTCAACGCTAACGAAAAAATAGCCGAAGAATGGATACGCAGCGAACTGTCAAATGCCGTAAAGGCGTATCAATCCCTCGCCAGCAATGTCTGGCAGGCCATCCTCGAGCACACCAGCGAGACCAACAAGCGGCAAATATGCCAGGCCACCCCGCTGGCCCAGGTAAACGACGCCCTATCCTTTTTAGCAGAAGCTAAAGCGGCCCGTAACCAACACCTGGCCAACTTTCAGGGAAACGTGGAGCTATGGGCCGCAGACCACCAAAATCGGGTGGCCTCCTTGGAAAACCAACTCCGGGAGGCAAGGGCGGAAATCCAACGCGTTGCAGCAAGAATCCCACTACCCGCAACGCCACCGGCACCCCCAACGTGGAGGAGTCCGGCCCGACAAACCAGCACCAGCGCCCCTTCAGCGCATTCCCCACCGGCCCTGGGGAGCCCACTACGCTTAAACCCAGGACCCCCTACCCGTCAGCAGAGACCCCCGGCATTACCCCCGACGCCGGAAATGAGGCAACGACTGGCGGAACTTCGAGGCCACATCCCTCCAAGACCACCAACACTTGAGCCCACGGGCGGGCAAGGAGGAAACCCCCCCTTAACACCCCCCGGATCATCCGTGGGGCCACCTTCGGGCCCGCTGTCCGAGCCACCCCGTCCGCCTCTCCGGCCCCACCGCTCCCCCTCGCCACCTAGGAATCCGACACCTACAATCACCACACAAGAATTGGTGCGGCTAGTGGCGGAAGGAGTACACAGGGCCAGACAGCTGGAACAACCCACGGGCGAAGCACGAGTGCACACGTCCCGACTAAAAATGGAAAACCCCGAAAAATTCGATGGGAAAAGCCCAACCGCGTTCAACCAGTGGTGGGAATCGGTCACAATGTATTTGGGATTCTACCCGGACACCACCGACCGACAGAAAATCGGTTGGGTCGGAACCCTCCTGACGGACACAGCCCTGGTATGGCACCTACACCGGTACCGAGAGCTGCGAGAAAACGATACCTCGGCAAACTACTCAGCGGCCATCCGTGCGGAATACCACAACGAGCGTGAGGCAGCCGACGCCCAGCTGCAACTAGGCCAGCTCAAATACCAGGGGTCCATCCGCGCCTACCTCATGGAATTCTGGGCGCTAAACAACTTCGCCCACGCTACGGGGGAAGCACTACGGGAGAAAGTCGACCTGGCCATGCCAGACGCGGTACTGGACATGCGCTTCGCCCACTACCTCGAAGACTTTGCGGACGACGAAGGATTCCTGCAAGCTACGCATCAAGCAGGCCTTCAGGTAGAAAAGAAAAAGGCGTTGAGACAAGCCCGGGAGCAAATGAAAGGGGGCAACGGGAGAAGCGACGAAAAAAAGAAAGAAGGAGGAAAAAAGGAGGAGGTGCGGACGCCCGTGCCGCAGCAAACACGGGAACCAAGGAGGAACGATGCCAGAACCTCCAGACAAGAAGGATGGGGGACAACGGGAGCAGTGCTGCAAGGGGTTCCACAAAGTGAAATCGAAGCGCACAAAAAAATCCGAGACGGCTGCTGGAGATGCGGCAGAACAGGGCACAGAACCCACGACTGCTATTCCTTCCAAACCATCCAGGGAACGGAGCTGGCCCCGGCCAAATGGAAGGTTGCCGCGGCAAACCCGCCAGCGCCGGAACCAGCCTCGGGGAAACGGAAGAGAGAAGGTGACGAAGGAAATGCTACGACGAAACAGCAGAAAGTAGCAGCAGTGGAAGAAATGGACGTCGAGCCGCCAGCATGGGCGGACGCAGACGATTCGGATTTTTGAGAAGTTCCTTCCCGGCGCCGAAAGGAACGATCGAACTGATATGCGGCGCCACTAAGCGAAAAACACCACCGGAAAAAGAAAAAGCTTCGGATGGCAGGAAACAATGGAGAATTGATCGGCCAGTCATCCTGATGCTACTACACTGGCAAGGGAAAAGCCACCCAGTCCGAGTCCTTCTGGACACCGGGTGCTCAATCAACCTGATAAACCAACAAACAGTTGAACGGTTGCAACACCCGAAGCGACCCCAGAAAAACCCAAGAAGCATCGAAAATTTCACGGGAGAGACCGTCGAAAACGCAGGAAAATACCAAACAGAACCCCTGCAACTGCAACACCGGAAGCACTTCACGATGGAAAAATTTGAAGTATCCCCGATGGAAAAAGGGGTGGACATATTTTTACCGTTCAGGTGGATAGAACGACACCCACCCCAAGGAGCATGGACCCAGGACGAGATAAGGTTCAACAGCGCCCCGTGCTTGGAAGCATGCACCAAATACGAAAACAACGACTTTTCCCTGAGCTGGGACGACTCGGTGCTAACAGACAAGGAAGCCCGGGTCATAGGACATGTGTCCGCGGTAACAGATGATCCCCTAAGCAACGTCCCAATAGAATTTCGTCAGTATCTGGGGATAATGGGAAAAGAGGCAGCAGACGCGCTACCACAACACCGCCCATACGACTGCAAAATCGAACTTAAGGAAGGAGCGGTAGCCCCGTGGGGACCCATCTATCCACTATCGAAGGAAGAACTGCGAACACTCCGGGAATGGCTAAAAGAGATGGAGAAAACCGGGAAAATAAAGAGATCAACATCCCCGGCGGGATCCCCGATCCTCTTCGTCCCAAAACCCAATGGGCGCGGGCTAATGCTGTGTGTCGACTATCGAGGGCTGAACGCGGTAACCATCCCAAATCGCTACCCACTTCCGCTTATGCAGGAACTACAGGACCGGGTACGAGGCGCCCAGTGGTTCACAAAAATGGACCTTAAAAACGGATTCAACCTTATTCGAATCCGGGCGGGGGACGAATGGAAAACAGCATTCAGGACGCGTTACGGGCTGTTCGAATTCCAGGTTATGCCATTTGGCCTAACCAACGCGCCGTCCACATTCCAGGACACGATGAACCACATCCTATCGGACTTGCTGGATGTGGGCGTACTAGCCTACATGGACGACATACTCGTATACGGCGTCTCGGAAGAAGAACACGACGAACGCATCAAAGAAGTACTCAAAAGGCTCACAACGAACGGGCTGGCAGTCTCACCGGAAAAATGCGTCTGGAAAGCCCCGGAAGTAGAGTTCCTGGGCTACATAATAGGAAAAGAGGGAGTCAAAATGTCAAAAGACAAGGTGGACGCAGTCCTGAAGTGGAAAAACCCCCAATCCTTGACGGAAGTACAGTCTTTTCTGGGGTTTGCTAATTTCTACCGACGATTCATCAAAGACTGCTCTCGAGTCGCTAGGCCACTAACGGAATTGACGAAAAAAACTGCGGGAAAATGGTCGTGGAATCAGGAGGCAGAGGCGGCCTTCAAGGAATTAAAAAAACGATTCACCACCGCCCCCATATTAGCTCATTTCGACGCCCAACGAGCAGTCATCATCGAAACCGACGCATCAGACTTCGCGATAGGGGCAGTGCTGTCTCAACGGGACGAAGGAGGGCGCCTGCACCCGGTAGCGTTTCACTCGAGAAAGTTCACACCGGCAGAAATCAACTACGAGATCCACGACAAAGAGCTCCTCGCGGTGGTGGATGCCTTCAAACACTGGAGACGCTACTGCGAAGGAGCGACCCAGCAAGTCCAGGTGTTTTCGGACCACCAGAACCTGGAATACTTTACAAACACGAAGGTACTAAACCGACGGCAAGCAAGGTGGGCACAGGAGCTAGCGGGAGTCGACTTCAGGATCTACTACCGGCCAGGCACCCAGAACGGCAAACCAGATGCTTTATCCAGGCGTTCGGAGTACCGCCCAGAAAAAGGGGGGATAGAAAACCAACCAATAACGATGGTTTTGGGAGAAAAACACTTCGGAAACTTCGAAAAAGAAACCGAGGAAAGAAGGGCAAGTTCGTTCATCTGTTCGTCGGCCAGACTCTCCTCAATTCCAGCAAAAAAATGGAGTCCAATATTCCTCGAAGGAATTCGGGAAGCAGCAAAAAACGACCCAGGATATCAAGCAGCACTAAAAGACCAGGGGACCAAGGAATGGGAAACAAAAGAAGGATTACTCTACAGAAAGAATAAGCTGTGGATCCCAGACGGAGGAATCCAGTTGGTTATGGAATCAGAATACGATACAAAAGTGGCTGGGCACATGGGCCAGGATAAGACCATCGAGCTAATCCGACGAAATGTTTGGTGGCCAAAAATGAACGAACGAATCATCGACTTCGTCAGGAGCTGTCTGGAGTGCCAGAAAAATAAGACAGCACGACATCGACTCTACGGTCTATCATCGCCACTGGAGCTTACATACGCACCATGGCAATCAATCGCCATGGATTTCATCACGGAACTACCGATCTCAGAGAAATGTGACCAACTGTGGGTAGTGATCGATCGCTTCACCAAAATGGCCCATTTTATACCACTACCACAGGACGGCAAGACGACGGCTGACCTGGCAAGAAGCTTCGCGAAGGAAGTATGGCGCCTCCACGGTCTCCCCACTGATATCGTGTCAGACTGAGACTCCCGCTTCACCTCGGAAGTAAGGCAAGAGTTTCTAAGCCTACTAGGAATCTGGCCCCGGATGTCAACGGCATTCCACCCGCAAACGGACGGTCAGACGGAACGAGTCAAGCAGACGATTGAATCTTACCTACGAGCCTTTGTGGGACAAGAACAAGACGACTGGGTACGTTTGTTGCCAATGGCGGAATTTGCCTACAACAACTCCATTACAACAGGAAACGGAATTTCTCCCTTCTACGCCAATTACGGGTTCCACCCCCGAACGCTGAATCCCCCGGAGGAATCGGAGGAACCGGTCAACCCCGCCAGCACCGTGTATGCGCACTGGATGAAAGCCATTCAGGACGAGGCTCGAAAGGGGTTGGAGGCGGCTCAGGAACGAATGCGCTGATACACCGACACGGCCCGAAAGGAACCCCCGGCCTACCAGGTAAGGGACCTGGTGATGCTCAACGGACGCAACATAAAGACACGCCGACCCTCCAGGAAGTTGGACCACAAATATCATGGCCCCTTTCAAATCGAGAAAATCATCTCCCCTTTCGCAGTACGCCTGACGCTACCCAGGAAATGGAAAATCCATAATGTCTTTCACGTGTCCTTATTGGAGCCCTACAGAACCAGCGAACACCGGTTACCACCGGACCCCACGAAAGTGCAGCGAGAAGCCGACGACATCGAACAATCGGAAGAGTACGACGTCGAGGAAGTAATGTCGGCCCGGAAGCAAGGATGACGGGTCCTCTACCTCGCCAAATGGCTCGACTTTCCAGAACGGAAGGACTGGACAAAAGAACCACTCGACAACTTTTCGGTAGGCGGTCTGGAGAAACTCCGGGAGTTTCACCGACGAAACCCAGACACACCGAGGGACTACCGGCTCACCGAGGGCTAATCCAGATCCACCGAGGACCTGGCGGTAGTGGGCTCAAGGGGAGGAGGACGTCAGCACCAAAGCATCTTGACCAACAAAATGACCCGCCTCTCGGGCAACCACGAGAAGCCGCCGACCGGGCGCCCGGCGAGGAGTGCACGCGATCGGAAAAACGTTGAGGGCCAGGAAAACCGTTCAGAACAGACGTATCGACCCCTTGGCGACCGACTCGGACCGGCGGAACCAGCGCAGACGACGCAAAATCGGTAACGCGAGTCCCCGACAGCGCCGTCACTGCTCCAGCATACTAGTCTCCCCCCGGAAGGACATGGGCGCGGTCACTGCCGAGCATATGGGTTTCCAGCACGAAGGACACCATGCCTCTTCCGATTCCCTGTGCCGTCTACGACCCCGGAACCTCACCGAGCCGTCCAAAGCCTTGGCGCAGCGCGGCGGCGAGTACGACCCAATATGACACGGCAGTAGGAGCACACAGCGGCTTGCTCCGAGGGCCCAGCCATACGCGGGGATTACAGGCATGTTCTGAGGGAAGAACCCTGATCCCGTGGCTGGGAGGGCTGCAGGGGAGGAGGACTGCAGTCCATGACGCAAGAACCGAAACTCGGCGTTGAAAGAATCACACGATCAGAAAGAGACGGGCTACTTGGAAAAGGGGTAGCGCTCGAGGACGAGGCTAAGGGGGAGGGGAGGTAGTGTTACACTTGAGAATAGCCCACCGTACGAAGAGTATCTAGATTACTCAGCAGCAGAGAAGATAGGGGGACTATCGGCTGACGGATGAAGGATCAAGAGTCTAGGCCGGAGATAAGGAGCCGGAGACGAACTCTCGGCCGAGATCACCTCACAGGGATCGGCCCAGTGACCTCCGAGGTAAGTGCAAACGAGCTGAGGGAATATGGCCGAACTAGTCCCCTTGCGGGGGGAGGACACGTACGCAGAAAGACTGAGTCCTCGCGGGGACTGGCTTGGATCCTTGCGGGGGGAGCCACGTACGAAGTCTAGACTCCAGTTCCCCGCTCGGGCGCATAAGACAGCTCATCTCCCTTATCGCCACCCCGGCCAGAACCAATGAATCCCCCCACGAGGTCTATGCACCTCGGGGGAATCCCAACCCGAGTCACCACTTCTCACGCGAAGTCATGAGCTCTCACGACGGCCCTTTCTCTATAAAAGAAAGAGAAGTTCCCCTTGTCTGGAAAACAAATCCAGCACGAACCTGACCAACACTACCGAACCCAAATCCCACCTAACCCACACACAAGATCTAAGATTATTCCGTTGTGAATTATCGAAAGTAGCCTGATTACCTTTGATTCATCCCACACTCCAGTTACGATACAACCCCAGTGTCACACTATCACCTGTAATAGGATGGACAAGCGGAAAAGGCGAATGCCACTCAGGAAACGTTTTTAAAGGCGTACATAGCGCAGCTACCACGTCCAGAGCAGTGGGTGCAACTGTTGCCATTGGCCGAGTTCACGTACAATGCTGCGAAACATAAAGCGATCGGCATGGCACCTTTTGAGGCCGACATCGGTTACATTCCACGGCTACCGCTGGACCTTTTGGCACTGGACCCGCGGCGTGTAGACTCTGAGGAAGGTGTGGCCTACACAGAAAAGTTATCCAAGACCCTCAGAATGCTCCGTGAAAGGATGGAAGAAACCCAGGTGACGATGACCGCGGAGTCCAACGAGAAACGGCAACCCCACCCGTTCCGGGTCCGGGATGAGGTGTTTTTGGACACCCGTTTACTGCCTGTCGGATATGCCAACGTCACGGGAACCGCAAATGACAGCAACAACTCTCGGAAGTTCCAGCATCCGTAGGCGGGACCATTCAAGTTGCTGAAAAAGGTGGGAGAGAATGTGTTCCTGTTGGATATTCCAGCCCACTGGCGCCTACACCCTGTTTTCAACGTTAGCCGCCTCAAGCCATCAAAGGTTGACTGGAGCCGGGAACACCCACCACCGCCACCACTGCGTTCTACGGCAGCAGTCGAATACGAAGTGGAAGGCATTCAGGAGCATCGAGGCAGTACCGTCCGAGACCTGGAATATTTGGTCAAGTGGGTGGGGTACACCAACGCTACGTGGGAACCGTTGGCAAACCTAAGAGGCAGCAGCAACACCCTGCTTCGTGAATACCACGCGGCAAATGGTTTACGCATCTACCGATGGATGGAGCAAGTGTGAGAGAAGAGTCGGCAGAGGAAGGGATGTGGGCTGGTATTCGATGACGTTGAAGGAGAAAAGGCGCATTTCTCGGGTTTTTGCTCTGGTTTAGATTGGTTTGTTTTTGTGTTTACTTTTGATTGTTTGTCACTTCATTTGCGGCGGAGCTTGACAGGGATGGGGCTACGTTTTGTTAGGAGGGGAGTGGTTGTAGGAGGAGGATTCTGGCCGCTGCGGGCACTGCGGACGCTGCGCCCAGCGGGGTGTCTAGAGTCCGGGTGACACAGACAGTGCTACGGGAGTGTGACATAGGGCTACATAGGACAGTCACAGTAGACAGTCACAGGCGGCGCATGGACACTCCGTATAAGTTTCCGGCGCTCGCCTCTCTAGAATGGACATGCTTCTTGCTACCCCTCATTGCTGTCCTGCGGGAGAAATCAACCAAGTATCGGAGACAGGCCAATAAGTTGGTGGAGAGATATGGAAAGCTGGCCGATGACTATCAGACCTTGCGGACGACCGCAAACGCTGCTCCAGGAGTGCAGAACACCATCATCCAAAAGATAAAGCTATTCGAGCCGAAGCAGTATGAAGGTTCACAGGACCTGGAAGTCGTCACAAGATACCTTGACGAAGTTGAACATTACGTTTGCCAGGGCGCCTCGAAGTGCCCAAAGGCATCTTCGGACAACCAGAATATCGACACCTTCTGGCGTTTCCTCGCGGTGAAGATCTTTCCGTGGTTCGAGATGGAGATGAAGGAGAGAGAACTGGACACGATCCCACTGACCAACAGTGACTACAAGATCAAGTGGGCAGTTTTCAAGGTCTTCAAGGAGCAGTTTGTACCGGAGGTGGCAGTGTCTGTTGTGAGGAATGAGTGGCATGCACTCAAGTTCAACAAAAACAAGGTGCTGAAATTCAACCAGAGGGCTTTGGAGCTGATACAGATCCTGGGAGGTTCGCTGTCAAGCACGAGGGGAGATCTGCTATGGGAGGAGTACCTGCGGAAGCTCCCAGAGGCAGCAGCCCAAAATGTCACGCAACAGGCTCACTTGATGCACCATGTCCACAAGATCGAGCTCACGCTCTACAATGTGATGGACATCATGGCAGAACGGACGCTACCATATTTGCCATCCACCACGCTTTCCAACACACCACAAGTAGCGTCCACTCCTACGGTCACCACTTCCACTGCTGATTATGGCGATCCCATTGACTTGAGCAATATGTAGGACCCAGAACTCTATACCGTCGATGAGGCATCAAAGCGGTGTTTCCGGTGCTTGGGTTTTGGACACATTGTGAAACAGTGTCCAACTCCGAGTTCCAGCGTACGGCCTCTGCAGTTTCATCAGAGACAGCAGAATGGAAGCCACTCTCAGCGTGACAGAAGCCGCTCCCAGACTGATGGAAGCAACTCTTAGCCTGATGAAGGCCGTCCGCACCGTGAAGGACACTGGCAGTGGCGTCACGAACTGCCGTCGCAGTGTCTGCCCGCACCGGGACAGCCAACACAACGCTCGCCAACGTCACATCGCCAGGACCTCTCCCCGATGCAGAAGGGGCTTGGGCAGGCGGGCAAGCTTTACATGGTCGGCGAGGACCAACGTGTCTATGTGGTTGACAACCTCAAAGCGGGATCGGGCACTTACTTTGAAGGAAGTTGGGAGGACAAGGACAAGTGGGAGTCTGTAACACTGGGGTCATCTCGTGACCGGAGTGGGGAGAGAATCAAAGTTAATCAGGCTACTCTTGATTATTCACAACGGAATAATCTTAGATCTTCTGTGTGGGTTTCGGTGGTAGTGTTTGATGAGGATGTTTCGTGCTGAGGAGCCTTTCTCTCGAGTGGAGTTCCCATCTCCTTTTTTATCCTCGAGAACCCTGAGTGAGAACCGGTGAGTCGGCCTAAGGTTCCCCTGGGGTTTTTGGGCCACAGGGAGGACTCATTGGTCCTGGCCGGGGTGTCGATAAGGGAGGCGGGGGTCTCCTGCAGCTCGGCGGGGTAACCGGAGTAAAGTTTCCCGCTTCCTGCAATCTCCCCGCACCTCCGGGTTTAAGGTCCTACGTCCGTACTCTTACGGCCGTAACTCTTAACCCCGCTTCTTATCTCCCGCCTAGACTCTCTGAGCCCGAGGTTCGCTTCCAAGCGGCTAGGACCGGAGTAAAGTCCTCCCGCATTCCGCTCCCCTCTCCTTCGGTCTCCTCCTTCGGAGTCTCCACGGGGTTGTCTCCTTTCACTCAATACCTATGTATAACACTACCTCCCCTCCCCCTTAGCTTCGTCCCGAAGCGTCTTCTTTCTATCTAAGTAGCCCTCCTCCTTTCGATGGTGTGGTTCTTTCAACGCTGAGTTCCCATCTGCGTCACAGACTGCAGTCCTCCTCCCCCGCAGCCCTCCCAGCCACCGGATCAGGTCATATAGTCTGTCGAGACCCTCTGTAATCCGTCGAGATGGCTGGGCCCTCGGAGTAAGCCGGTGCGTACTCCTACTGCCGTCCAGTCCTATTGCCAGGCCTTGCTTCGCCCCTTCCAGGATTCGGTTCTTCAGGGAGTCGGGTAGGGAATCGGTGGGCCGAGGGCTGGTAACCGGGATTTAGATAGAGGCCATGACAACTCATCCGGATGAAGCAAGCGTGTCTGAAAGTGCCCGCGCCTTCTCGGTCGTCGTCCCGTATCTCCCTTCCGGATTCCCTGAGTCCTTGTTGCCGGGTTGTGTGGTACCTTGCGTAGGCCGGGCCGGTAGGCTGGTAGGCCACATTCTTCGGTGCCCGAGAAGCGGGTCTTTTCCGTTCGGGTTGGTCCTCGTTTCGGACTTCAGTTCCGGGGTCGATCAGAACCGAGCTCTTTTGCGTGCGGGGAGAGCCTATGGTGTCCTTCGAGCTGGTAACCGAGATCTGGGTAGTGGCCTCCTGTGGGCGTGCCGAGGAGTGCTCGCGCTGTCGGGGGCGGGGTGCACCCGTGGCCCTGAGTCTGAACCGCCGGTTCCTTATTCCGAAAGTTGGCCAACCGTGCCGCAATCGTGTGCGTGAGATGAAGTCCTCCAACCCCTTCATCCCCTACTACCGCTCATACCCTTCCTTTTAAATGTCGGTGAGCCGGTAGTCCCTTGGCGCGTCTGGGTTTCGTTGGTGAAACTCCCAGAGTTTCTCCAGACCGCCTACCGAAAAGTTGTCGAATGGTTCTTCCGTCCAGTCCTTCCGTTCCGGGTAGTCGAGCCATTTGACGAGGTAGAGAATCCGTTTGTTATTTCCTCGGCCGCGCTCGGCCGACGCCATAACCTCGTCCACGTCGTATTCCTCTGACTGTTCGACGTCGTCCGCTTCTCGCAGTACCTTCGCGGGATCTGGGGGTGCTCGGTGTTCGCTAGTTCGGTAGGGCTCCAGTAGTGACACGTGAAAGACATTGTGGATCTTCCATTTCCTAGGTAGCGTGAGGCGGACGGCCAATGGAGAAACGATCTTCTCGATTTGGAAAGGGCCATGATTTTTGTGGTCCAGTTTCTTAGTGGGGCGGCGCGTTTTGATGTTGCGGCCAGTGAGCATTACCAAGTCCCCTACTTGGTATGCCGGGGGTTCCGTGCATCCCGGGTCCGTGTATCGCCGCATTCTTTCCCGTGCTTCTTCGAGTCCGATCTGTGCTTCGTCGTGTACCGCCTGCATCCAGTGACCGTAGGCTGTGCTGGCCGGATTGAGGGGTTCCGAGAGCGCGGGGCCTCCCGCTACGGGGTGGAAGCCGTAGTTAGCGTAAAATGGGGACATACCATTCCCTGTGGTGGCCGAATTGTTGTAGGCGAACTCGGCCATTGGCAGCAGGCGTTTCCAATCGTCCTGTTCCTTGCTGACGAACGCTCGTAAGTAGGCTTCAATCGTCTGGTTGAGCCGTTCGGTCTGTCCCTCGGTTTGTGGGTGAAATGCGGTGGACATGTGAGGCCGGATTCCTGAGGATCGCAAGAACTCCCTCCAGGTTTCTGACGTAAATCTGGAGTCTCGGTCTGACACTATGTCAGCAGGGAGGCCGTGGTACCTCCATATTTCCCTGGCGAAGACGACTGCCAGATCAGTCGCCGTCTTCTTTTCCTTTTTTAGTGGAAGGAAATGCGCCATCTTGGTGAACCGATCGATGACCACCCATAGCTGGTCGCAGCCCTCCGAGAGGGGAAGCTCCGTAATTAAATCCATTGCTATGGATTGCCATGGGGCGTACGGTAGTTCCAGCGGGGAGGTCAGGCCGTACGGCTGGCGTCAGGAGGCCTTATTCCGCTGGCACTCGGGGCAGCTTCTGACAAAGTCGATGATCCGTTCATTCATCCTTGGCCACCAGAAGTTTCGTCGGATCAGCTCGATGGTCTTGTCCTGCCCCATGTGCCCGGCCACTTTTGTGTCGTGCTCGGATTCCACTACCTTCTGTACCAACCCCCTTGGTACCCAAAGTAGATTCCGTCGGTACAGGAGGCCGTCCTCGCAACTTAGTTCCCTGGCCTTTCGGTCCTTCGGCGATAGCTCTTCTGCCACCGCTTCCTGTTTCCTGGCCTGCTCGTAGGCCTCTTCCTTTTTCCCTTCTTCCCTGACACTTGCCGCGAATTCCTGCGACCATTTCCTTGTGGGGAGTGAGAGTATTCTGGCTGATGAGCATACGAGGGAGTGCCCCTTCCTTTCCCCGAAGTGATTTTTTCCCAAAACCGTCATTATCGGCTGGTTTTCTATCCCCCCCTTTTCAGGGCGGTACTCCGGGCGCCTTGACAATGTATCTGGTTTCCCGTTTTGCGTCCCCGGCCGGTAGTAGATTTTGAAGTCGACTCCTGCCAGCTCCTGTGCCCATCGCGCTTGTCGTCAGTTGAGTACTTTCGCTGTGGTGAAGAATTCCAGGTTCTGGTAGTCCGAGTACACTTCCACCTGGTACATGGCTCCCTCGCAATACCGCCGCCAGTGTTTAAAGGCGTCCACTATCGCCAGGAGCTCCTTGTCGTGGATTTCGTAATTGATCTCCGCCGGCGTGAACTTCCTGGAGTGGAACGCGACCAGGTGGAGGCGGTTTTCCGCATCCCGTTGAGACAGGATGGCCCCTATCGCAAAGTCCGAGGCGTCCGTTTCTATTATAACGGGCTTGGTTGCGTCGAAGTGTGCCAGAATTGGAGCCCACTTGAATCGCCGTTTCAGGCCTTGGAATGCCGCTTCTGCCTCCGGGTTCCATTTCCATTCTCGGCCGGCTTCTTTTTTCGTCAGTTCCGTGAGGGGCCTTGCTATTCGGGAGTAGTCCTGAATGAATCGTCGGTAGAAGTTAGCGAACCCCAGGAACGACTGCACCTCCGTGAGTGATCGGGGTGTCCCCCAGTCCAGCACAGCTTTTACTTTTCCTTCCGACATCCTGACTCCGTTCCTCCCGATGACGTAGCCCAGGGATTCCACTTCCTGTTCCTTCCACACACATTTTTCCGTGGAGACCGCCAGCCCGTTTTCCTGTAGTCTTTTTAGGACCTCTTTTACCAACCGATCGTGTTCTTCCTCCTTTTTGGCGTATATCAGAATGTCGTCCATGTACGCCAACACCCCTACGTCCAGGACGTCGGACAGGACGTGGTTCATCATATCCTGGAAGGTAGACGGGGCGTTGGTTAGTCCGAAGGGCATCACCTTGAATTCAAACAGCCCGTATCTTGTTCGGAAGCCTGTTTTCCACTCATCGCCCTGTCGAATCCTGATCAGGTTGAACCCGTTTTTGAGCTCCAGTTTTGTGAACCATTGGGCCCCTTGGACGCGGTCTTGTAATTCCTGCATGAGCGGCAAGGGGTATCGGTTGGGGATTGTCATTTTATTGAGTCCTCGGTAGTCCACGCAGAGTCGTAGTCCTTTGCCGTTCGGTTTTGGGACAAACAGGATGGGGGATCCGGCGGGTGATGTGGATCGTTGAATTTTCCCGGTCCTCTCCATCTCTTTGAGCCATTCTCTGAGGGCCTGTAGTTCGGTCTCGGAGAGGGGGTAGATTGGTCCCCACAGTGGCGTACTTCCTTCCTTAAGGTCGATCTTGCAGTCGTACTGCTGGTGCTTGGGTAGCGTATCTGCAGCTTCCTTGCTTATAATCCCCATGAATTGCTGGAATTCGGGGGGCACTTGTCTTTCCTGAACCGCCGAAACGTACCCGATCGTTCTTGCTTCCGGGTCCGATAACACCGTCTCGTCCCAGGTTAGCGATAACTTACTTGTGGCCTGCTTCGTGCATTTTTCCAAGCATTGGGGGCTGTCGAACCGTATTTCCTCCTCCGTCCAGGCCCCTTGAGGTGGGTGGTCGGTGACCCAGTCGAAAGGCAGGAAGACGTCGATTCCGGGATCCATTGCCGAGATTTCAAATTGCTCCCAGAAATAATGCTTTCGATGTTGTATCCTGCAGGCCTTCGTGTAGTATCGCCCGGCCCCTGGGACCCTTGCCCCTGTGAAGCTTTCGATTTCCCGTGGCCGCCGATGCTCCTTCTTTTCGAGACCCAACCTCTCCACCGTTTTCTCGTTGATGAGGGCGATAGAACATCCGGTATCCAATAGCGTTCGTATGGTGTGTTTTGTTTCGCCCTGATGTAGGAGCATGGTGATGATCGGGCGCGTGCCCTTCTGTCTTTTTCTCGGGGTTCCAGCACTTGGTTCCTCGCTTTTCCGTTTTTTGGTTGCCGCGCCTACTATCTTCGGGGCCAGAGCGTGCGGCGGTCCCTGGCTTCCTAAAAATCCGAGTCGGAGTCGTCCCAGGGAGTTGTTTCCTGTGTTCGGGGCGGTTCGACTCCTTCTCTCTCCTTGAGTTCCACGGTTGCCACCTTCTGCTGCTTGACCTGTCGCTCGTCAGGCTCTTCTGTAGCTTTTCTTTTCGCCGGGGCGGGTGGCACGTGGGCGGTAGCAGCCGCCGTTTTTCCCAAAGCGGCCGGGAGTCTGGTTCCATGGGCCGTCGTAAAGGCGTAGCACTCGAAGGTCCTGTGGCCGGGTCTTCCACACCTCCAGCAGTTATCCGTGGCCTTGTATTCTTCCACCTCTTTCTGGGGAACACCCTGTAGGGCTGTTTCCAGGTTTACCCACGCCCTTTTTTTCTCGGCTGGGTTTTTTCCCCGGCCTTGTCGCGCCTGGCCGGTGCCCCCTTGGTCCTTTCCTTTCTCTTTTTCTTTCTCCTTCTTGGGGTCCTTAGTCCCCTGTGGGTGTCCTTTCATTGCTTCCCGGGCCATCTTGAGGGCCTTTTTCTTTTCCACCTGTAGGGCCGCCTGGTAGGTGGCCTGCAAGAATCCCTCATCATCGGCGAATTCCCCCAGGTAGTGGCTGAACCGCATGTCCAGTACTGAATCTGGCATGGCCAGGTCGATCTTCTCCTGAAGGCCTTCTCCTGTAGCCCGCGCGTAGTTGTTTAGTGCCCGGAATTCCGTTAAGTACGCCCGGATGTCGCCGGTGTACTTGAGCTGACTTAGTTTCAGCTGGGCGTTGGCCGCTTCTCGCGTATCCAGGTATTCTGCGCGAATCGCCTTCGCATATTGACTCCATGAGTCGCTTTCTCCCATGGTGTCGTATCTGTGTAGGTCCCACGCCTTGGCCGTTCCTGTTAGGAGCGTCCCGACCCACGCGATTTTTTGCTGGTCCCCGGTGTCAGGGTAAAAGCTCAGGTATTTGGTGACGGACTTCCACCAATGATTAAACGGGGTGGTTGGCTTTCCGTCGAAGGGTTCCGGGTTGGTCATCTTCAGCCGGGCCGTACGAGTTTTCTCCCGTGGTTCCCTACGGGCTTGCTCGACTCCTTCGGCCACCAGTCGGACCAGGTCCTGGGTTGTGATGGTTGGCACCGGGTTCCTTGGCGGCGAGGGAGAGCGGCAAGGCCGGAGAGGTGGTCGGGGTGGCTCGGACGGCGGGCCTGAGGGCGGCCCCACGGATGATCCAGGGGGTGTTGATGGGGGGTCTCCTCCTTGCCCGCCCGTGGGTTCATGCGTCGGTGGTCTTGGAGGGATGTGGCCCCGAAGTTCCGACAGCCGCCGCCTCATTTCTGGCGTCAAGGGTAGCGCTGGGGGTCTCTGCCGTCGGGTGGGCAGTCCCGGATTCAAGCGTAGTGGGCTTCCTAGTGCCGGTGGGGAAGGCGCTGAAGGGGCGCTGGTGCTGTCCTGCCTGGCCGGACTTCTCCACGTCGGGGGTGCCGGCGGTGTTGCAGGTAGCAGGATTCCTGCCGCAATGCGTTGGATTTCTGCTTTTGCTTCCCGAAGTTGGTTTTCCAGGGAGGCCACTCGATTTTGGTGGTCTGCGGCCCATAGCTCTACGTTTCCCTGGAAGTTGGCCAGGTGTTGATGGCGGGCCGCGTTAGCTTCTGCCAGAAAGGATAGGGAGTCGTTTACACGGGCCAGCTGGGTGGCCTGGCATATTTGTCGTTCGTTGGCTTCGCTGGTGTGCTCGAGGATGGCCTGCCAGATATTGCTGGCCAGGGATTGGTACGCGTTTGCAGCGTTTGACAGTTCGCTGCGTATCCATTCTTCGGCTATCCTTTCGTTAGCGTTGACCCGGTCATATACGTACCTAGTGCGTTCTGCCAAAGTCTGGTAGGCGCGCTCAATTTCCCTCGTTCGCTGATCGGTTTTGTCGTAGGCTTCACCACAGAGCTCCGTGAGTCGTTGAAGGTCACTCTCTGCCTGTCGCTGTTGGTTTACCAAGGTTCTGACCCAGACCGCGGGGTTGGCAAGCTCCACTGCCTGTTCCGGGTTTGGTGTTCCGCTGGTGATCTGGAGCAGGTCCCGAGGGGCCTCCAGCCGGAGCATGTTGAAGTCGGTAGATGCCATCTCGTGGGTCTAGTATAGGGGCAGGAAATGTCCGGTGTAGATTGTTTCGTCGTCAGTGAAGTAATAGTCACACAGATCTCGGAGCTCGTTTTCCGTGAATTCGGCGTTTGTATGGTTGTGCACGCAGTTGGCCCAGTATTGTGTATCCCAGTTCCAGGGCTCGTGGTCGCCTTCGAGGTAGGGCGTAGGGATAGGTCCGTCGCTGAATGTATCCCACTGTTCGTAGTTGGCCAATTCGCTATCGATTGATTGGAACGTATAGTCGAATGAGTACTGAGACTTGGGTTCCAAGAAGGTGGATAGCTCGAGGAGATAGAGGTGGTCCTCGAAATAGGTGTCGTCAAAGCCCGTCATAAAAGTAGGGTGATTTGAGATCAAGATTATAGTGTGACACAGGGGTCGTCTCGTGACCGGAGTGGGGAGAGAATCAAAGGTAATCAGGCTACTCTTGATAATTCACAACGGAATAATCTTAGATCTTGTGTGTGGGTTTCGGTGGTAGTGTTTGATGAGGATGTTTCGTGCTGAGGAGCCTTTCTCTCGAGTGGAGTTCCCATCTCCTTTTTTATCCTCGAGAACCCTGAGTGAGAACCGGTGAGTCGGCCTAAGGTTCCCCTGGGGTTTTTGGGCCACAGGGAGGACTCATTGGTCCTGGCCGGGGTGTCGATAAGGGAGGCGGGGGTCTCCTGCAGCTCGGCGGGGTAACCGGAGTAAAGTTTCCCGCTTCCTGCAATCTCCCCGCACCTCCGGGTTTAAGGTCCTACGTCCGTACTCTTACGGCCGTAACTCTTAACCCCGCTTCTTATCTCCCGCCTAGACTCTCTGAGCCCGAGGTTCGCTTCCAAGCGGCTAGGACCGGAGTAAAGTCCTCCGGCATTCCGCTCCCCTCTCCTTCTGTCTCCTCCTTCGGAGTCTCCACAGGGTTGTCTCCTTTCACTCAATACCTATGTATAACAGAGTCGACCAAAGGACCAAGGATGGTAGATCTGGTAGAAGTGTCTGATGAGGAGAAGGGCGAGGGGTTGGGAAGTGACGGAGCGGGAAAAGACAGACAGTAGAAGTGTTGGAGCATCCTTCTACTAAGGAAAGGGAAGCGGCAACTTTATACTTAACAGATCTTAATGGAATGAAGAAAAATGGTGATGAGAATTCAGATCTGTTACGTTTTTACTCAAAAGTTAAAACTTCCCATTCCAAAACCCGCTTAGCATACACCCTTATGGACACAGGTGCATTGCATTGCTATATTGATTCAACATACATGAAGCAGCTGGGACTACCTCTACGTCAGGCTGGCCGCATGTCAATGATAACAGCCGGCACCAAACACCCAACCTCCAAGAGATACCAGGTCTGGCTAGAAGGAAATATTCATGGTATTGCAGAAAACTACACCGCCATCACAGGATGGTACACACTTTTCGATCTCAAAGGTGTTTACAACCTTATTGTGGGAAAGAACTGGGACTTGATGACACGCCATATGGTGGATTCAGGTAACGTGTTTCACCTGCTGGAGAAGGAGCGTTCGGCCGATGGGCACGTGGCATTCGTACCCAAGTTGGCATTGAAGGGACTCCGGCCACACCAAGGATGATACCGGGAAGTTTATAACCATTGGAAGTCAGTGTCTCGTACAGCATCCATCAATCTGATATACGCAGAAGAAACCACCTGATCGAGGTCGAAGGCTACTAAGGACAGAATATTCGTTTTCGACATATGAGAACGGAAGCTGTGAGAGGAATTCAGGGAAGATGAATCCGTGTTGGCAGACTTAGGTAAGTGGAGAGTCCAGATCCGACGGGAATTTGACGACCTGTTCCAGCCACCAAAGGGAGTGCCGCTGCCGGGAGAACACGATTTCAATATCCATATGGATCTCACACCGAAGGTTCCGCACCGCCAGCTATACCGTATGACACAGGCGGAGAGGGCAGAGTTTAAGATCCAGATAAGAAAGCTGCTAGCCAATGGATGGGTGACGAATTCTCATTCACGCTAGGCAGCACTGATCATCTTTGTGAAAAAGCCAGATGTCACTCTGCGAATGTGTGTTGATTACTGTGGCTTGAATAAAATAACCACCAAGGACTGATACCCATTACCGTATATTGAGGATGTGCTGGATAAACTCCATGGGGCACGGGTCTTTACCAAGCTGGATCTGGCCAGCGGATATCACCAAGTACGGGTACACCTGGATGACTGCCACAGGACGGTGTTAATAGTGCCAGACGGCTTTTATGAGTACAAGGTCATCCCGTTGGGACTGGTAAATGCCCCACCAGCATTCATGCGTATGATGCACAAGATACTGCATTGGGAACGACAAAACACAATAGTGTATCTGGACGACGTTTTGATCTTTTCGAAGATGTTGGCCAAGCAGAAGGCACATGTGGAGATTTGCCTTCTGAATGCAGCGCGTGTCTTACAGACGCAGAATGTCAAGGCAAATGTCTTCCGGACGACGCATGCCATGGCATCTGCCTTCCAGACGAGGAATGTCAGGGCATTTGCCTTCTGGACGCAGCAAGTGTCTTGCAGATGCAGAATGTCAAGGCAAATTTCTTCCGGACACAGAGTGTCAAGGCATATGTCGTACAGACGATGCGTGCCATGGCATCTGCCTTACGGACGAGGACTGTCAGGGTATCTCCTTTCTGGACGCAGAGTGTCAAGGCAAATATCGTCCGGACGACGCGTACCACGACATCTATCTTCTGGACAAGTGTCTTCGCCATCCGGGGGGAGCGCGTCTTATACACGCAGAGTGTCAAAGCAAATGGGATCTAGACGAGGCTTATGATGGCGCACAACACATAGGTAATAGAGTGGTCATGGTGGTAGCATCAAAACGCGACCATCAGGGCACGGTACATTGCAGCAAAGACTGTTAAACTAGCATTTGGTTCCAGGCATTGTGACTCAAGCCAGTTCTATTAATTACATCGAATTTACATCTATATACCACGTCACCGTAGACAGCATGCTCTATGTTCGGATGAGACACAACGCGATGAGGACGATGTCAATAAAGATGGTGGTGAGGCTGCCGGCGCCAAAAACAATAGCAAATATGACGCGGCGAGAAGATCTACGAGCTTCGTGAATTGTTAGCGCAGCACTAACAGGGACAGTGCGAAGTTGTACGATACGGCGTGACGCGACAAGTACAATGTCGATGAAAAGAGGATACCAGCAGCATGGATGACATCAAGACGTGACGAGTAGGATGTCAATGAGGATGATGGTGAAGCTACCGGCGGCAAGGACAATAGCAAATATGACGCAGTGAGAAGATCAACGAGCTTCGTGAATTGTTAGTGCAGCACTCACAGGCACCGCGGGAAGTTGTACAATACGACGCGACGCGACGGATACGATGTCGATGAAGATATCAGTGAGGCTGCTGGTGGCAAGGACGATAGCAAATATGACGCAGCGAGAAGATCAATGAGCTTTGTGAATTGTTAGCGCAGCACTCACAGGGACAGTTGGAAGTTGTACAATACTACGCGACGCAAGGAGTACGATGTCAATGAGTATGGTGGTGAGGCTGCCGGTGGAAGGACAATAGCAAATATGACGCTGTGAGAAGATCAACAAGCATCATGAATTGTTAGCGTAGCACTCACTGGGACAGTGGGTAGTTGTACAACACAGTGCGATGGGACGAGTACGATGTTGATGAGAATGATGGTAAGGCTGCCGGCGGCAAGGACAATAGCAAATATGATGCGGCAAGAAGATTAATGAGCTTCGTGAATTGTTGGCGCAGCACCCACAGGGACAGTGGGAAGTTGTACAATACGACGCAACGCGACGAGTACGATGTCGATGAGGATGGCGGTGATGTTGATGCTGGCAGCATGGATGATAGCAAGATGCAAGGAGTGTGCTGGTCACATGTATGATATGATAAAAGTAGAAGAAAAAAGGGGTGGACTTGCGGCCCGTGCTGTCGTATTCAGCAAGCCGTACTGCGGTAAGGAAGCCAAACTGTACGAAAGTGCAGGCACTATCAAACGCTTGGCACCTTGCAAGTTGCATGCGAAATCACTCGCAATCCGCAAAAACTGTGAATTCCTCTCCCATAGTCGTCGATTGTTACACCTAAACGAATTATCACGAGTACGTAGCTAGAAGGAGAAGATTCTGTGGCTACAGAACGAAGGAGTCTCAGGCCGTGGCTAGGGAATCAGAGAGTCTAGGCGGGAGATAAGGAAACAGAGTCTAGCCCGCGGTCAAGACACCAGCCGTAGGAGTTGGAACTCCGAGAGTGAGGGGAACAATTTGTATAAAGGAGCAGCTGCCTTTCTCATGCAGTTCCGGAAGTGGCCCCACTACCTCAGGGAGAGGAAGCCACATCACCTCAGGGTGAACGGAAGCTCTGAACCGAAGACCCCGCTCGGCTGCATGGCCCTCATGCAGACCACCTCACCACAGGGTGAACTGGGAGCTATCTGGCTGGAGTCCCCGCTCGGCCGTATCACACATGCAGCAATACAAACGGAAACTCATCTTCCTTATCTACACCCCGACCATGACCAATGGATCCACCCAGGTTCCAAAGAGGGGCAACCACCTCGGAGGAATCGAATTCCGATCCACCCGTACCTCGAGGAGGAGAAACCCACTTCCCCCTGAGAAAAAGTACAGTCCAGATCACCACTTCTCATTCGCGCGCTCTCGTGGATAAAATGAAGAAAGATTTCTTGCCTCTACAGAAAGAAATCAGCACGAACGTCCTCACCTACAGTACCACCGAACCCACACACAAGATCTAAGAATATTCCACTGTGAATTATCGAAAGTAGCCTGATTACCTTTGATTCTCTCCACACTCTGGTTACGAATACAACCCCAGTGTCACATCGATACCCCAGAACGCGCTGTTTCCATAGACACAATTATTCCCTATTATATCAGTTCCGTCGGACCTAAAGTTTGTGCCAACTAGCTCCTGATTTGCAACCTTTCAATGGTGTGGTCCTGATTCAACTTCTTTTGGTAGAAGAATCTCTAGCATATACAATGCTCCACATCTGTATATCATTTATGTTTTCAGTATTACAACCTTGAAAAACAGGAGTAATTAGTCACAAACTTTAGGTCCAACTGAATTGATATGATAGGGAACAATTGTTCATATGTAAAAAGCGGGTTCCGGGGTACTGAAGACAATGGGAGAGGAATTCACCATTTTCGCAGATTGCAAGTGATTTCGCATGGAACTTGCAAGGTGCCAAGCATTTGCTAGTGCCTGCGCTTTCGTACGGTTTGGCTCTCTTACGGCAGCACGGCTGGCTGAATACAACAGCACAGGCCGTAAGTCCACCCCTTTTTTCTTCTACTTTCATCATATGATACGTGCGACCAGCGCACTCCTTGCATCTTGCAATCATCCACCCTACCAGCATCAACCTCACCGCCATCCTCATCGACATCGTACTTGTTGCGTCGTGTCGTATTGTACAACTTCCCACTGTCCCTGTGAGTACTGCTCTAACAATTCACAAAGCTCTTTGATCTTCTTGCCGCGTCATATTTGCTATCGTCCTTGCTGCCGGCAGCCTCACTGCCATCCTCATCGACATCGTACTTGTCGTGTCGCGCCGTATTCTACAACTACCCACTGTGTGACACTGGAACATCAGGTCAACGTCGGAGTGATGGTAATCGTGACTTAGTCAGGTTTCTCGATAGTCACGAAGGAGATGGGGCGTGCACGGTCTCCGCCGACGTTTAGTTATTATACAGGAGTAACACCCCCCATGACAATCCTTCCATGTTCGTCCACCGTTAAGGGATTCACAGCGAATAATGTAAGGGGTTCGGTTGGGTATCGGTGGTGCCCGCCAGCTGCGGCTTGAGCGCCGGATCGTACGCGGCTCCGCGGCAACGGCTTGCTCGACGGATCGCTGGGTGGACGGCTTGGTGTACGCGGCGGCTTGCGTGGTGGTGGATGCGGTTCGAGACGGACCCGGTGGCTTGCCAGATGGCTCACTCGTATATCGCTTCAGCGGATGGTTCGAGGCGGGGCCACTGTCTTGCCCAACAGCTCGCTCGCGGCGCTTCGACGGAGGATTCCATTCGAGATGGACCTGGCGTCTTACCCAATGGCTCGCTCGCGGCGCTTCGGCGGGGGATTCGAATCGAGACGGGCCCAACGTCTTGCCTGACGGCTCGCTCGCGGCGCTTCGGCGGATGGTTCGAGGTGCGCCGGCATTTTGCCCGACGGCTCGCTCGCGGCGCATCGGCCGATGGTTCGGTCGAGACAGGCCCGGTGTCTTGTCCGGCAGTTCGCGCGACAACTGCTTTACAGGAAAGATAAGGAAAGGAATACGCTCACACACCAGATCCTCCTGGGTGCGGGCCGGAGCCTGAAGCTACTCGTCGTGGTCGGTCTGACAATAGGATCCGCCCTATGGTATCACGGACCGCGCCATTCCCTCAGCTTATAGCTGGGTTCACGTCATGACCCCACGTCATCCCTTGGCTACTGCCTCGGGGATTATACCCTCAATGGGGATCGTATCCGTACGGACCGACGTGTTGCCTATCAGACCCTTCCTATCTCCCGCCTAGACTCTCGAGCCCCTTGCGTATCCTCCCGTCTCCTTCCCGATCAACAGTCGTCTCGCTTGCGGCGCTTGTAGGATCACTGGTAGGATCGCTCGTAGGATCGCTCGTAAGATCGCTCGTAGGGATGGTCATTGACCCGATGTCATGGTGATTCCGATGATCGTTTCGATGATTCTGCTGAGTATTCCGACGATCGTTTCGATGATTCTGGTTGCCCACCGCTCGTCGGCGGGTCATCGTATAAGTATCCGGCTCGGCAAAGTCATGTGCTACGGGGAAATTACCACGCACCGCGATGTGAAAACTCTTCGCCTTGACGTTAAACATCATCAGCATAACACAGATAATCTCTCGATTTGGATCGGAGAGTAGTGCTTCCACGTATCCTGAGAGTGGCCAGATCAGGTCCTCTGTTCTTGCGTCGTGATTGGGTGATGCGATATGGGTTCTGTGCGGGGTTGATTACGCTACTCGACCTGAGTCTGAGCAACGAACCCTCAACTGTACCAGCTATCCTTTCTTCGACCGCAATGGCATCAAGGCATAGCTCCGTTCTATATCTTTTACAATAGACTCTCGAACCTTGAGGTGCGGTCCTGTAGCGGCATTTGCACTTTCCTGAACACGAGCCAGTACTTGGTTGGGGGCTACCCAGTGGTATAGGATTGGCTTGAAGTCAAGCCTCTGCTTCAGTATCTGTTCAACTCGACGTCCCTTACCTTGGTGCAGCGTGTGCCCTGCATCATAATCGTTGTAAGCATCTCGGATAAGTGGGGGATACGCTCACGCTGTCGTGCGCTGGCAAAGCCCAGAACTCCCTCATCCTGATCGGTTTCCGCAATAAGACCGGTAGTGGTACTAGCAATCGCGTAACTATCTTTGCGCGAGCATCACCACGTGGCCCTGTTGTGTTCAGGGAGAATCCAGGTGAAGCTGGTTGAACTCCCCCCAACGGTTGCCCCCCTTACTGCTGGCTCCGGGTCTGTAGTGGTGCTAGCAGCCACGTAACTATCTCTGCGCGAGCATCATTACGTGGCCACATAGGGTTCAGGGAGAACCCGGGCGTAGCCAGTCGAACTCCCCCCTGTCGTTTCCACCCTTGCTACCAGCTCCTGGTCTTATCACCACCGCCTAGACTCTCAGTTCCTTGCGTTCCTGTTTCCCTTCTGATTTCTTGTGATGCACACCAAGGTTGTCTTTCTCTGCGGCAGCGGCTGCACTTTCCCGGTCCGCGCTGGTACTTGGCCCAGGATCATCCGGTGCTGCAGAGTCGGTTGACCCGAGCTGAGCCCCGACGGTGTTGGTTGCCCTGTCTCGGTATGGCGTCCTAAGACCGTGTGACGATTTTCCGATACCTTCCTGTCCGGTCTGTATCCGAATGTCCGACCCATAATATTTAGGGTGTAACACACTGTCTCTGTGAGTGCTGCGCTAACAATTCACAAAGCTCGTTGATCTTCTCGCCACGTCATATTTGCTATCGTCCTTGCCAGCGGCAGCCTCACCGCCATCCTCATTGACATCGTACTCCTTGCATCGCGTCGTATTGTACAACTTTCAACTGTCCCTGTGAGTGCTGCGCTAACAATTCACATAGCTCATTGATCTTCTCGCTGCGTCATATTTGCTATCGTCCTTGCCGCCGGCAGCCTCACTGCTATCCTCATTGACATCGTACTTGTCTTGTTGCGTTGTATTGTACAACTACCCACTGTCCCTGTGAGTGCTGCACTAACAATTCATGAAGCTCGTTGATCTTCTTGACGCGTGATATTTGCTATCATCCTTGCTGTCAGCAGCCTCACCGTCATCCTCATTGACATCGTACTCATCACCTATTGATGTCATCCATGCCGCCGCTATCCTCTTTTCATCGACATTGTACTCGTCGCATCGCGCCATATTATACAACTTACCACTGTCCCTGTGAGTACTGCAATAACAATTCACGAAGCTCATTGATCTTCTCGCTGCGTCCTATTTGCTATCGTCCTTTCCGCCAGCAGCATCACCGCCATCCTCATTGACATCGTACTCCTTGCACCTCATCATATTGTACAACTGCCAACTGTTCCTGTGAATGCTGCACTAACAATTCATGAAGCTCATTGATCTTCTCGCTGGTTCATATTAGCTATCGCCCTTGCCGCTTGCATCCTCACCGCCATCCTCATTGACATCGTACTCCTCGCGTCGCGTCGTATTGTACAACTTCCAACTGTCCCTGTGAGTGCTGCGTTAACAATTCACGAAGCTCGTTGATCTTCTCGCCGCATCCTATTTGCTATCGTCCTTGCCGCTGGCAGCCTTACTGCCATCCTCGTTGACATCGTACTCCTCGCGTCGTGTTGTATTGTACAACTTCTCACTGTCCCTGTGAGTGCTGCGCTAACAATTCACGAAGCTCGTTGATCTTCTCGCCGCATTCTATTTGCTATCATCCTTGCCGCTGGCAGCCTTACCGCCATCCTCATTGACATCGTACTCCTCGCATCGCGTCGTATTGTACAACTTCCAACAGTCCCTGTGAGTGCTGCGCTAACAATTCATGAAGCTCATTGAAATTCTCGCTGTGTCATATTTGCTATCGTCCTTGCCGCCGGCAGCCTCACTGCCATCCTCATCGACATCGTACTCGTCGTGTCATATTGTCTTGTACAACTTCCCACTGTCCCTGGGAGTGCTACGCTAACAATTCACAAAGCTCATTGATCTTCTTGCCGCGTCATATTTGCTATTGTCTTTGCTGCTGGCAGCCTCACCGGCATCTTCATTGACATCGTCCTCGTCGTGTCGTGTCTCATCTGGACGTTGAGCATACTGTCTACGATGACATGGTATATAGATGTAAATTCGATGTAATGAATAGAACTGGCTTGAGTCACAATGCCTGGAAACAAATGCGAGTATGATAGTCTTTGCTGCAATGTACCGGGCCCTGATGGTCGCGTTTCAATGCTGCCACCGTGACGACTCTGTTACCTATGTGTGGTGCGCCATCGTAAGCCTTGTCTGGATCCCATTTGCCTTGACACTCTACATCTGTAAGATGCGCTGCATAAGGATGGTGAAGACACTCCTTGTCCAGAAGGCAGATGCCATGGTATGCGTCGTCTGTTTGACATTTGCCTTGACACTCTTCGTCTGGAAGAAATTTGCCTTGACATTCTGTGTCTGTAAGACACGCGCTGCGTTCAGAAGGCAAATGCCCTGACCCTGCTTATCTGGAAGCCAGATGCCATGGCATGTATCATCCGGAAGACATTTGCCTTGACATTCTGTGTCTGTATGACACGCACTACGTTCAGAAGGCAAATGCGCTGACACTCCTCGTCCAGCAGGCTGATGCCGTGGCACTTGTCGTCCGGACGACATTTGCCTTGAATACCTACATCGGTAAGACACGTGCTGCATCCAGAAGGGAAACGTTCGGACACTACTCGTCTAGACGCAAATGCCGTGGCCGCTGTGTCCGGACGCACAGTGCTGTGGCGCCGTGCAGCGTGACTCACAGTGCTACGGAAAGAGTCGTCCGAGTTAAGCTGGTTGCGTCCGAAACGTCTGGTGCATCTCTAGCATCCGAACGCTTAGGACCAAATTTTTTTTTTTCCTGATGAAGTTACAGCGACGCAACATGGAAACCGCTGGCGAACCTGAGGGGCAGCAGCAACGAGCTACTTCGCAAACATCACCCTGCGAATGGCCTATGCACCTACCGGTGGATGGAATGGGGGTGAGGAGCAAAGGAGGCAGAAGAAGGGAGAATGGTAGCATGTTTGCGGTGTTTTTGTTTTTTGTTTTTGTTTTGTTTTTCATTTCTTGTTATTGTTGTTTGTTTCGTCGAGTGATATACTTTCTTGGTGAGGGGGCTGGTTTTGTTAGGAGGGGTGTGGTTGTAGGAGGAGGATTCCAGCCGCTGCGGGCACTGCGGACACTACGCCCAATGGGGTGTCTAGAGTTCGGGTGACACAGACAGTGCTACGGGAGTGTGACATAGGGCTACACAGGACAGTCACGTAGATAGTCACAGGCAGCGCACAGACACTTGTATAAAGTGTCCGGCGTTTGTCTTTCTAGAATGGATATGCTTCTTGCTATCCCTCACGGGAGAACTGTACATATTGATTTCTCGAACTTGAGCAAACTGTGAGGGATACGATGGCTATGGTTTCTTTGAAGACGATACGACGGTTTGCAGACTGCAGCAGAAGATAGATGATGGCATATATAAATGGGTTGTCAAAGGAGCAGAGAGAGTTTGAGGAAAAGCAGTACAAGTCACACAGGAGGGATGTAGGAGTAAGAGTTGGGTGCCGACGCTAGGCAGGGAGCGCTAGTCTAGAGTAGGCTAGTCTCGAGTGATAGGCTCAACGGATCCTTCCTATAAGGATCCATGGCTGCCACCGCTCCTTCGAATGGACATGCTTCTCGGTCCCCCTCAACTGGTAGCAACACTTCATCTACGAGAATTCCGCGAAACGGGCGACGAATCCATCCCATTCAGCGATATTTGCGAAGGAGGCTGTTTAGAGAAGCATCACATTCCGCGAGACAGCGAGGATTCCGCGAAAAAGCGAGGCACGACATTCAGTCCTGGGGGAAAAAAAAAAAAAAAAAAAAAAAAATAAGAGCAAGAGAAAAGAGAGAGAAACGAGGCAATTCGCGACTCTCACGTCAAAAGTAGCTCCGTAGGAGTTAGCGGTAAGCGCGGGGGCCGGCGATATCGGGGTCCGTTGATCTACGTCTCTCTGTGAAGACCTTAGCCGAGTCGAGTTGACAAGCGAAACTAGCAAGTACGCAGCTTACGAGCGATAGCCGAGTACGGAACAAGCGATAGTCGAGTACGGAACGAGCGACGACGCCGAGCGGAGCGTTGGTGTGAGAAGTTCTCGAGGGAACGGGCAAATCGAGCGGCGGAGCAGAGCACCTGACGTGGACGAGTGATTCGAGTACATTTTGTTGAGGAAACAAAAGATTCGAGCAACGCCGAGCGGATTCGCGAAATGGATGATTTCTGGGAGAGCGACGACACCGAGCGGAGTGCTTTTCACGCGGATATCTCGAAGAAACGCTTACATCGAGCAACAGCGCAAAGGCCATCACGGTGTTCTTGCGGAACGAGCAACAGCCAAGCTGAGTGTTTTCGCGTGGATTTCGGGAGCGGGGGCCGAGGTGGGTGAGATTCTCAAAGGAAACGGGAGAATCCCGGGACGACTGCGAGGGGAGTGTTTTCACGTGGATTTCGGCAGCTGGCGGCCGAGTTGCAAAACGGGCACGTGACGTGATTCTTGCGGAACGGCCGAATTGCGGAACGAGCGACGACGCTGAAGCGGAGAGTGGTGTGTGAGATTCGCAAAGGAAACGGGAGAATCCCGGGACGACTGCGAGCGGAGTGTTACGGACGGATTTCGTCAAACAAGGTGCCGAGCAGGTGACGCGGACGAGAAATTCGATGAAATTCGCGAAACGTACGATTTCCAAAACGAGCACGTGACGCTATTTTTGCGGAACGGAGGCTTTGCGGAACGAGCAACGACGACAAGCAAAGAGTTTTACCGCGGATTCCTCGAGGAAACGGAAGAATTTGAAGAACGCGCAGACAACGGTGCCGACAGGTCTCAGGCGATTAGGACAACCTCGCGGAACGCACTGGGATTATGGCAGCAGCAACTCCCCTCATTTGGCCAGCACCGACTGAGCTTCTTGCCTGGTTTGGCGAAGTCAACGTATCATGCGATCCACAAGATGGTACCACGGTAACTGCTGTCGATGCAAATGCTGTTGTCCACGGATACTCCCAGTGGTATAGCAGTCATGAGCAAGCATCAAAACGGATTGTCGAGCTGGAAAAGGAGATAAAGGGTGCAGATGTAGACCGATCGGTTATCTCGTCACTGAAGACGAAAATCAAGCAGCTTGAAAAAGAGGTTAAAGCAGTGCGAACTGCTGAAGAGTTCAAGAATGCGGACCAGCTGGCAGTGAAACTTGATAAGGCTCAGGAAAAGACACAGATTTGGAAGGGAACGATACGACAAGCTGTTTGACTTCACCGAGTCACTCCGTGATGCTGTCAGTACTGCTGGGAATGGACTGACCCGCAACACCTACGTTCACAAGATCAAACCACACGAGCCAACAAGATTCGACGGATCGCAGAATCTGGAAGTGGTGACGCAGTTTTTGAACGATGTCGAACACTATGTCCGTCAGGGAGGATCAATGTGTCCAAAGGCATCCCTTGACAATCAGCACATTGACACTATCTGGCGGTTTCTCACTACCAAGATCTTTGGTTGGTTTGAGAATGAGATGAAACGGCGTGGTGTTGACAGGATTCCACCAGCAGACCATGACTATGGAATCACCTGGGCTGCCGTCAGAACTGCATTCAAGAAGCAATTTGTTCCCGAAGTTGCAATCTCTGTGGTTCGCAACGAGTGGCATGCACTGAAATTCAACAAAGCGCAAGTTCTTAAGTTCAACCGGCGAGCATTAGAACTTGTTGAAGTGCTGGGAGGATCTCTCACCATAACTCGCGAGAATCCACTGTGGGACGAATATATGTGGAAGTTGCCAGAACCGGTTGCAAACGATATCTCGCAGCAAGCACGCCTTATGTTCCGCCTGAACAATGTCTTGCTCACCCTTTCTGACATGATGGACATTGTTGCTGATCGCACACTGCCATTTGCGACAACGCCTGCCACTGAAGTTGTACAAACAATCACGCCAGTTAACGACCCAATGGATCTGAGCAACATTGGCAACGAAGTTAACACCATCGATGGATCTGTTCAATGTCACCGTTGTGGCGGGATGGGCCACATTGCGCGGCAGTGTGGAACTCCGAGTAACCCCAATCGTGCGGCTCATTTCCGATCCCGTCAGGAAATGCAAGGACGAGATTCCTGGAGGCGTAACTCAACCACTCCTAAAGACCACGAGAAGTCTGCTGTTCAACATCGGGGAAACACCACTCAGGAAAGTCCCAAGAAGAATTCTGAAAGATTCGAAGGGATAGGCGTCAAATCAATACCCTTGATGACAGCAAGGAGATGGGTACGGGTACTTACTACTCAGGTAGTTGGGCTGAGCCGTCGTCTTCAGGAGAAGAACCAGAGCAGCATGAGGCACACGATAGCTCAGATGATGATCTGTACACTGGAGGACAACAGACAAGAGATGGAGGATCTGCGAAGGGAGAAGGCAAGGCGGGAAAAGGCAAGAAGTAGAGGTGATTGAGCGTCCCTCTACTCGAGAGCGAGAAGCAGCAACTTTGTATTTGACGGATCTCAATATGCGCAAGAATATTGATAGCCAAACTGATTTGTTACGTTTCAATGCAAAAGTTCAAACTTCTCACTCCAAAACTCGCTCAGCCTACACCTTAATGGATCCTGGTGCATCTCACTGTTACATCGACTCGAAGTACGCTAAAAATCTTGGTCTGCCAATACGATCTGCAGGACGCATGTCGGTTACCACAGCAGGCATCAAACACCCGCCAACCAATCGATACCAAGTTTGGTTGAAGGCACAGATACGAGGAATCACTGGAAATTACGCCGATATTTCAGGATGGTTTACCCTCTTTGACCTCAACGGAGTGTACGATTTGATTATTGGAAAGAACTGGCATTCAACAACATGCCATCTGGTGGATTCCGACAATGTGCTACACCTGTTGGATGCCGACTGGTCATTATTGACAGACGGCTGACCGGCTTTTGTTCCACGGTTGTCCTTAACAGGCCTTCGACCACATCAAGGACGATATCGCGAGGTTCAGAGTCATTGTGCAACAATTGCCAAGGCAGCCAATATCAACTTGATATCGGCAGAGGAAACCGAACGGGCAATGAAATCAACAGGAAAACCTGGTGGCGATAGGATTTTCGTGATCGATATTCGGCAACGACCATCAGAAGATGCCAAGACAGAGGATGATCATTCCATTCTTGCAGACCTTGGGAAATGGAGGGCACAGATCCACCAGGACTATCAGGATCTATTCCAACCACCGACAGGTGTTCCACCACCAGGAGAAGATGACTTTCGTATTCTAACCGATCCAACTGCAAAAGTTCCACACCGTCAACCCTATCGAATGACGCCCGCCGAACGAGAAGCATTCGAAGAGCAAATCAAGAAACTCCTGGCCAATAGATGGATTACCAATTCGTATTCTCACGATGCAGCTCCAGTCATCTTTGTGAAGAAACCAAATGGGACGTTACGCATGTGTGTCGACTACCAGGGATTGAACAAGATTACGGTCAAGGATCGGTATCCATTACCATATATCGATGATCTTCTCGACAAACTTCATGGTGGACGGATTTTCACGAAGCTAGACTTAGCTAGTGGCTATCATCAAGTACGAATACACCCTGATGATTGTCACAAAACAGCATTCATTGCACCTGAAGGTTTTTACGAATACAAGGTCATTCCATTCGGACTTGCCAATGCACCAGCAGCATTCACGAGTCTTATGCACCGGATTCTTCGGCCACACCGACGATATGCGATTGTATATCTGGATGATGTTCTCATATTTTCGAAAACCTTGGCAGAACATAAGGCTCATGTCGATGCGGTACTCCAGTCTATACGCCAGGCGCGATTGCGTCTCAGCGATCCAAAATGTATATTTGGAACCTTGGAAACCTCTTTTGTCGGATTTAAGGTCAACAGATATGGGATCCATACAGAAGAGAAGAAGATAGCGGCAGTGCGAGAGTGGCCAGTTCCTCAGTCCCCTTCAGCACTTCGCTCATTTCTGGGTTTGGCGGGATACTATCGGAAATTTGTCTTGAAATTTGCACACCACGCAAATTTTCTCTATGACCTTGCCACCAAACCAAAGGACGAATATCAATGGACAACCCAACACCAAATGCAGTTCGACGACCTGAAGCAGGCACTCACATCAGCACCGGTATTGGCAACACTTGATCCAGATGCCAACTTTATTCTTCGGACAGACGCATCAGACACGGCTATTGGTGGAGTACTTGCTCAACGACAGCAGTTTGAAGGAAAGATGGTGGAATGGCCACTCGGATTCTTTTCACGGAAACTCCATTCGGTAGAAACCAGATACCCTGCCTACGACCGAGAATTGCTTGCAATCAGTGCCAATTTGGAGCATTGGGCATGTTATGTTCACGGTCGATGACATACCACAATTTACACTGATCATGCGGCTCTCCAACATATCCTGGGTCAAAATAAGCTGTCAAGCCACCAGTGGCACCATCTCGACAAACTCCAGCAACACGACTACGAAATCAAATATTTCCCAGGTGCCTCCAATACGGTTGCCGATGCACTGAGCCGAATTGCCTACACTCAACCGTCAACTCCGTCGCTTTTAAACGTCATCGAGCTAAGGATTTCTGCTTCAAATGATTGGTTGGACGATATCCGGGCAGGATATACTGAAGATTTGGTTTTTGGTCCAGTACTGGAACACCTAAACGACAAAGGTGTTGAAGCTCCAAGGACAAAGAAGGCTCGGAGGACAAGAGAAAGGGCAAAGTCATATCGTCTCCAGGATGGCCTTCTCTATCACAAACCCTCAGGTGGAAAACTTTGCATTCCAGACAATCTACGATCAGATGTTTTTCGCAAAGCTCACGATGCAATTCTTGGAGGTGGCCATGCAGGTATCGAGAAGACCATTGCTGCAGTTGCCTCTCGGTATCATTGGCCAAGGATGACAGATATGATTACCAACTGGATACGAGGATGCAATGTTTGTCACCGGGTCAAACACAAGAATGCAAAACCCTATGGACTTCTGCAGGCATTACCCACTCCATTGGAACGGGCCGAACGTGTCAACATCGATTTCATCACCAAGTTACCCACATCGAAGTCTGGACATGATGCAGTTGCAACCGTCATTGACCCATTGACAAAGAGAACCTGCTGGATTCCTGTTATCGAATTGGATCTCACTGCTGAGACATTGGCAACTGCCTTTATTGCTGGTTATGTTCGGTCACGTGGACTTCCAGTTTCAATCGTGTCGGATAGGGATGTTCGGTTCACATCCAGTTTCTGGCAGTCTCTGTGTTCGCAACTCGGTATCAAACTGCGGATGTCAACAGCATATCACCCACAGTCAGACGGACAAGCTGAAAAAGCAAATTCGACCTTGGAAACCTTCCTCAAGGCATATATTGTGACACTGGGGTTATATCGTAACCGGAGTGCGGTAAGAATCAAAGGTAATCAGGCTACTTTCAATAATTCACAACGGAATAATCTTAGATCTTGTGTGTGGGTTTTTCGGTGGTAGTGTTCGGTCTGTCCCTTCTCTCTCTTTTTCGGGAGAGAAGAGCCAGGCTATATAACTCTCCGTGGCGTCGTGAGATCTGATGACTCGGGCTAACTATTCCTCCGAGGCTTTCGACCCCGTGGGCAACTCATTGGTCCTGGCCGGAGTCCAGATAAGAGAGATGAGTTTTTTATGCACCGAGGTGGAGTCGCTGTGCCTAGACTCTTTTTCACGTACACCTTTCGGGTGACGTGGCCGCTCCTTTCGGGAATCGGCCCAAGTCTAGCCAGTCTCCGGTTCATGTGCAATCAAATCCCTCATCCCGGAGTTAACACTCTTACGACCGGTCTCGGTCGTAAGCCTAAGCTCCGTTCCCTTATCTCCCGCCTAGACTCTCTGAGCCGATCTTTCCAGGAATAGCTAACTACCGGCGCCTATCTTCCTCTGGTACGTACCTCTCTAAGGATACGTACCGACCCGTGACTTCCTCAGGTGTAACACTACCTCCCCTCTCCCCAGCCTCGTCCTCGAGTGCTTGCCAAGAGATTTTTTCCAAGTAGCCCGCCTCTTTCTTTTGTGAACGTAGGTGTGATTCGACGCTGAGTTTTCACGTCATGGACTGCAGTCCTCCACCCCTGCAGCCCTCCCAGCCAACGGATCAGGGCATCTTTCTCTGTAATCTGTCGGAATGGCTGGGCCCTCAGAGTAAGCCGGTGAGTACTTTTATATCGTTGATTCCCGCTGGGCAGCTGTTTTACCAAGACGAAAGCACCAGTTTTCCCAGTGAGCATCCTGGCGGCCCCCGGCTGGGACACTTGGAAGGAGTGACCAAGCCCGAACAAGCCGGACGGGCCAATGGTGTGCACACAGAGGTGTCCGTTGGCCGCCAGGGTCTGCCGCCTGTTGCTGGTTTCGTTCTCCCAGCGATTACCCCAGCGCAGAATTGTCTCGGACGGCTCCGGGTAGATCGGTCGTTCGCGGGCCAGAGCATATGATGTTTTTCCGATGCGGGACACGTGGAACGAGTGACCTTCTCGACTGGGGGTTCGTGCCCGGGCGCCGCCTTCCATCCCTCGTAGGTGTACATACAGAGGTGTGCCGTACCGAACGCCTACGGCTCTGGTCCAATCGAATCCGAGGTATCCTTTGCCACATTCTTGCGCCTGAGAGGCAGGTCTTTCCTGATTCCCTATGCGATGGTGAGTCGGTAATCTCTTGGCGCCTCTGGGTTCCGCCGGTGAAATTCCCTAAGTTTCTCCCTTCCTCCCTCCGAGAAGTTGTCGAATGGTTCCTCCGTCCAGTCTTCGCGTTCCGGATAGTCGAGCCATTTGGTGAGGTACAGAATTCGTTTGTTATTTCCCCGGCCCCGCTCGGCCGAGGACATAACTTCTTCGACGTCGTATTCCTCGCTCTGTTCGATGTCGTCCGCCTCCCGGAGTACCCGGGATGGATCCAGCGGGGCTCGGTGCTCACTTGTTCGGTATGGTTCGAGAAGCGAGAAATGGAAGACGTTGTGGATTTTCCACTTCCGAGGCAGCGTGAGGCGGACGGCAAGTGGGGAGACGATTTTCTCGATTTGAAAGGGGCTATGGTTTTTGTGGTCCAGTTTCTTCGTTGGTCGGCGGGTTTTGAGATTCCGCCCGTTGAGCATTACCAAGTCTCCCACTTGGTAGGCCGGAGGTTCTTTTCGGGCTGGGTCGGAGTAACGGCGCATTCGTTCTTGCGATTTCTCCAATCCTTGCCGTGAGTCCTCATGTACCGTCTGCATCCAGTGAGCGTAGACTGTGCTTGCCGGGTTCAGGGGTTCCACGGCCGGGGGATTGGTGGTTGCTAGGTGGAACCCGTAATTTGCGAAGAACGGCGTCAACCCGTTTCCTATTGTGACTGAATTGTTGTAAGCGAACTCGGCCATTGGTAGTAGGGAGACCCAGTCGTCCTGGTTCTTTGAGACAAAGGCCTGGAGGTACGCCTCAATCGTTTGATTGAGCCGCTCTGTTTGTTCGTCTGTCTGGGGGTGGAATGCCGTGGACATACGTGGCCGTATCCCCAAAAGTTCCAGGAACCCCTTCCAAGTTTCCGACGTGAAGCGTGAGTCCCGGTCCGAAACTATGTCCGTGGGGAGTCCATGGAACCTCCAGATTTCCCGGGCGAATATCTTCGTTAGATCCGCCACCGCTTTTTCCTTCAATGGGATGAAATGCGCCATTTTGGTGAACCTGTCTATGACCACCCATAGCTGGTCGCAGCCTTCCGAGAGGAGCAGCTCCGTGATGAAATCCATTGCGATTGACTGCCACGGAGCGTACGGGAGTTCTAGTGGTGAAGACAGTCCGTAAGGTCGGTGTTGGGATGCCTTATTCTGCTGGCACTCCAGGCAGCTCCGGACGAAGTCGATTATTCGCTCATTCATTTTGGGCCACCAGAAGTTTCGTCGTATAAGTTCGATGGTCTTGTCTTGACCCATGTGCCCTGCTACCTTGGTGTCGTGTTCGGATTCTGGTACCCGCTGTATTAGCCCCTGGGGTACCCAGAGCAAGTCTTTCCTGTATAGCACCCCGTCTTCCTTTTTTGTATCCCTGGCCTTTCGGTCCACCGGCGTCGGTCCTTCCGACACCGCTTCCTGTTCCATCGTTCGCCTGTACTCCTCGTCCTTTTCCCCTTCCTCCCTTACTTTTGCCAGGAATTCCTTCCTCCATTTGCTCGCTGGGAGCGATGCAAGTGTTGCCGAGGAGCAGATGAACGACTGGTTTCTTCTGTTGGCTAGGTTTTTTTCTTGCAAGACCGCCGTGATTGGCTGGTTCTCTATCCCCCCCTTTTTCGGGCGGTACTCCGGACGCCTGGATAGCGCATCGGGCTTGCCGTTTTGCGTGCCTGGTCGGTAGTAGATTCTGAAATCGACTCCTGCTAACTCCTGGGCCCATCGGGCTTGCCGTCGGTTGAGTACCTTGGTCGTCGTAAAGTATTCTAGATTCTGATGATCGGAGAATACTTGTATTTGGTGGGCGGCCCCTTCGCAATAGCGTCTCCAGTGCTTAAAGGCGTCGACGACTGCCAGGAGTTCCTTGTCGTGGATTTCGTAATTTATCTCCGCTGGCTGGAACTTCCTAGAATGGAATGCCACTGGGTGCAGTCTTCTCTCGTCGTCCCGTTGCGAGAGTACTGCTCCAATGGTGAAGTCGTAGGCGTCGGTCTCGATTATTACTGGTTTCTGGGCGTCTAAGTGGGCCAATATTGGTGCTGACGTGAATCTCTGCTTTAGTTCCTCGAATGCACGTCCCGCTTCGTCGTTCCATTCCCATTTCTCCGTTTTTTTGGTCAACTCCGTGAGTGGCCGGGCGACCTTGGAGTAATCCTGGATGAAGCGTCTGTAGAAGTTGGCAAATCCCAGGAATGATTGTACTTCAGTTACGGACTTCGGAATCTTCCAGCTTAGGACTGCCTGAACCTTGTCGTTTGACATCTTGATTCCTTCCCGCCCGATGATGTAGCCCAGGAATTCCACTTCCTGAGCTCGCCAGACGCATTTCTCGGGGGATACTGCTAGTCCCTTGTCCTGCAGCCGCCGCAGTACTTCCTTCACCAGATGGTCGTCTTCGGATTTGGTGCCGGCGTAAACCAGGATATTATCCATGTAAGCCAATACTCCCACATCCAATAGGTCGGAGAGCACGTGATTCATCATATCCTGGAAGGTTGATGGCGCGTTGGTGAGGCCGAACGGCATTACCTGGAATTCGTACAGGCCATAGCGGGTTCCAAACGCGGTCTTCCATTCGTCTCCCTCTCTTATCCGGATGGAATTGAACCCATTTTTAAGATCCATTTTGGTGAACCACTGGGCCCCTTGGACTCGGTCCTGGAGCTCCTGCATGAGCGGGAGCGGGTATCGGTTGGGGATGGTGATGCTGTTCAGGCCTCGGTAGTCCACGCATAGTCAAAGGCCCCGACCGTTTGGTTTCGGAACAAACAGGATTGGGGACCCTGCCTGCGACGTCGACCTCCGTATCTTCCCGGTTTTCTCCATTTCTTTTAGCCATTCCCTGAGGGTTTGTAGTTCTACTTCGGAGAGGGGGTAAATGGGTCCCCAGGGTGCCGTGCTTGCTTCCTTGAGGTCGATCTTGCAGTCGTAGGAGCGATGTTCGGGTAGTGTGTCCGCCAACTCCTTACCCATTACGCCTAGGTATTGGCGGAATTCCATTGGCACCTGCTCCAGCGGGTTCTCGGAGCTCACCCCGGAGATGTAGCCAATGACGCGAGCAGTTGTGTCGAGGCATACGTCTTCGTCCCAGGTCAAGGAGAATTCCGCCGTCTCGTGTTTTGTGCATTTTGCTTGGCAGTTTGGGCTGGTAAATCGTACCGCCAGGGAGTCCCATTGTCCTTGAGGGGGGTGTCGGACGATCCAGTCGTAGGGGAGGAATATGTCGACCTCCTTGTCCATTGGAGAGACTTCAAAAATTTCCGATGAGAAGTGGCGGCGGTGTTGCAGCAGCATCAGGTTCGTACGGTGGGTTCCAGCTCCCTGTACTTTCTGCCCGACGAAGTTCTCTATAATTTTCTCTTTTCGATGTTTCTGAAGAGGGATTTGGAGCCTTTTCGCGGTGTCCTGGTTGATTAGAGCTATGGAGCATCCAGTGTCCAGGAGCACCTTAACGGGGTGTTGTTTCCCCCCTTCGTGTATGACCATCGGTATTACGGGTTGGGTGCCGCGGGTGATCCTTGGTTTCTTGGGTGGAGTCTCAGCGCTTGATTCTCCACTTGGTCTTTTCCGGGATACACCACATGTGATTGGGAAGGCTTCCAGTTGCGGCATTACTGGGCCATTCAAAAATCCGAGTCGTCACTTTCCCACATGGGTTCCGCATCGACTTCCATCGTTTCCACGGCCGCTATTTTCTGTTGCTTGGCCGTTGGCTCTTCCTTCTCCTCCTTCTCCTCCCTTCCCCGCTTCCCAGTCGGGGTGGATACTGCTGCTGTCTTCCAGGGCGCCGCCGGCAGCTTCGTTCCTTTGCGAGTCTGGAAGGACAGGCACTCGAAGGTTTTGTGGCCCGCTCTTCCGCAGCGCCAGCAACCGTCCCGGTCCTGTCGGTATTCCTCTTTTTCCCCGATGGGCACGCCTTTCATGGCCTCGTCCGGCGTGCTCCACGTGTCCTTCCTTCCAAACCAGGGGGTTTTTGTGTTGGAGGGGTTCCCTCGTTGGTCGGCTTCCTTCGGCCTGGGGCCTGTCCTGGCGTTGCCTTTCCTATCCTCCCTTTTGTCCGTTTTGCTAGCAACGGGGGTGGCTGTATGTCCCTTCATCTGTTCCTTTACCTGTTTTAGGTCCTTCTTTCTTTCGACTTGGAGAGCCGCCTGGTAGGTTGCGTGCAGGAATCCTTCATCGTCGGCAAACTGCCCCAGGTAGTGGGCGAACCTGTCATGAGATGTGGCTCGGACGGGGTCCGGGCACATCCTCGGAGATGAGACTGATAGCGTCGGCGCATTGTCCGGTGGACTAGCCACCAAGACCGATAGCGTCGGCATACCGGCCTCCGGTGGAAT